>Ga0123355_10000178_pt1 | contig 78706 bp, 52 predicted proteins | sample TergutEmb28metaG_3_FD_89872 | JGI IMG/M metagenome (GOLD analysis project Ga0123355, IMG submission 89872) | Embiratermes neotenicus P1 segment gut microbial communities from Petit-Saut dam, French Guiana - Emb289 P1 | ecosystem: Host-associated > Arthropoda: Insects > Digestive system > Gut ... | reverse complement strand
TTATACTATGCGTTACTTCACGCACCTGGGGATTTTATATGCTTGGTTTTCGCGTCCCCTTTTGCTTTCGGCATAGAAACCCTTGATACATATATCATACTGTTTATTACATTTTGCTAGGTTTTAGTATATACCTCTGGTCTGTTCACACCCCCCTTTATATGTAAATTTTCGCCGTTAGCACTGTTCATTTGTTACTTATTAAACATAATAGCAAATTTCACTTCTCTCGTCAATACTTTTACGGAAAATTTCATGAAAAATATCAATTGAAATTTTATGTCATATACAAACTGTCTAAAAATTGATTGCTATGCGAAAGAATCACATTGAAATCTTTTATTGTCTGTATACCGGGGTTAAAACCCCCACCTTCAGGTGGAGCCTTTAGGTCAACCTCCTGAAATGCCGATGCAAGTGACAAAGGCGAGATACTGCTTTTTATTTTTCAATAGTTTTCCACTCATTTAAGATAGCGATGTTTTTAACACTACAGCATAGTCACACATGTAAAATTGCGAAACGCCAATAACTTTAGGCGGCTTTAGCCGCACATCAACCCACCAGCTTTAGCTGGTGGTAGTTGAGTTATGTCAAAAATGGCAAAAAGGTTTTAGCCAACAAAAAAAGATGGGATTTCCAATATTTGAAAATTCCATCTTGTGTCTCTTTTTATGACTCTGCACTATATTTTATTCATCCGTGCATAATGAAACAAAAACTGTTGGGCAATCCCTGCTGTATCTTTTAATGTTTCGGGAAATCCTTCGGGATAATACGATTCCATTACCCGTTTCATCCAGACATCAAGGGGGAAGCATTCTACTTTTCCTAATCCAAACAACAATACACATTCGGCCACTTTTGGCCCAACCCCATATATTTGCATTAAAGTTTTGCGGGCTTCATCGGCTGAAAGGGCATGTAAGGATTTCAAATTAATTCTTCCATCTGATACCCTGCGCGCCGCGTCAATTATATATCCTGCCCTATAACCACTTTTAACAGTAGCAATTGATTCTTCGGTTAAAATGGCAAGGTCTTCAGGTTCTGGAAATGCAAAGCTTCCACAAGGTAATGCTTTGCCAAAATTTTCACAAAGGCGAGATACCATTCCCTTTATACGCGGAATATTGGAATTTTGGCTCAAAATAAAAGTAATCAAAGTTTCCCATGGATTTTGTTGCATGATTCTTAGACCAGGGGAAAATTCCATAGCATTATATAAGGCTTTGTCATTAGAAAATTGTCCGCGTAACAGGCTATAATCACGAGACAAATCAAAATAATCCATCCAAATGGAATTAAATTCTTCCAACGAGACATCTTTTAATACAAGATTGTCTTCTTCCAAATATATTTCAAGTCGTCTACCATGAGCAATGCCATTCCACTCATTCCCAGAACCTTGCCATCGGAAACATTGTCCACAGTCCAAAATCTGCGCTGGTATAAAATGTTTCACACCAATAATGATCGTGTCACAACCATTATGTTCCACGCTTGTAAAATCCATACCCAAAACCTCTTTCAGAAGACGTCTATTAGTGGCAACACGCCCTATCATGCTATCATGCCACTGGAGCTTCCTGTTTTATATATAACATAGTTCTGCCTATATTGCGTGCCTTTTTATGGGCAATACAAGGACAATTTCTCAACAAAGGTTTAGATAGGCAACTATACATATTGTTAAAGCATTTTTTTGGTAAACGTACAAGTAATTTTGTTCCAGGTGCTACTTTGCTTTCTACTTGAGAAAATACATAATCCATGGGACAAACCTGCAATGCAAAATGTATAACAGTATATTTAGAGATTGGAAAGCTTAGGTTTCCCCCATCTTGACAAAATATTTGAATATGTTCATTTAATCCCATACGCTGGATAATTTGTCTTGCTTTTGTCACGCATTTTTTGTTATTGTCTATTACCATAACTTTAGCTCCAGTTATTTGATGAAGCAAAATGCCACTAAAAGGACATATTCCTCCACCAATACAAAGTATGTGGTCATTATGTGTAATATTTGCAAAGCCAACTTCATTTTGAACCACATCATGATAATATTTAGAAGCCAGTCGATAAACAACTTTTGAACTAGATGCCCAACATTCAATTTTTTGCGTAAATCCAGTTATCCACATATCGCCCTCCCATTACAAAGATTTCAAAATAACTGTCCAATTTGATTTATTACCCCTCCCACAAATAGTGCCAAAACTACCGTAGAAACGGTAATAGTCAAAGCAATCTTTATTTTGAATTCTTTGGCAAGGATAGCAAACACAGAAAGACAAGGCAGATACATAAGAGATACTGCTCCACCTACAAAAGCTTGTAATGGGGTCAAGTTTAAGGCAATTAAAGGTGCTACGGACATTTCGCGGCGTACAATACCCAAAACCAGTGCAATAACCGCCTCGGCCGGAAGTCCAAGCCAGTATGTTACAAGCGGCTGGGCATATATGGCTATGATATTTAACAAACCCGTTTCGCTTAGTAACGCGGCAATAACAATAGCTATCATCATTGGCACTTCTGCATCTTTCAAAAAATGCCTCATACGGGTCATTAATTTTCTACCAAATGCTTTTGGTCTTGGTATTAATATGTTTGGTATTTCAATAATCAATGGGTCAACTTTCCCTTTTACTAACTTGCCAGCAACCAGAGTCACCGAAACAAATAATAAAAGTGAGAACAAAATCATAGTTGGAAGCATCCACCAAGCATAACCTGCCATTAGGCTAATCAAGGCTCCTGACTGCGAAATACATGGTACTGCAAAACAGATAGCGGCACTAACTACTATGCGTTCTTTGCGAGAAGTGGCGGCACGAGTACCAATAATGGCAGGAACAGCACACCCTAAGCCCATTAGTGTATGTATAAGGCTTCCGCCTTGGATGCCCAATTTACTCATAATATTGTCAAACAACACGCTTACGCGGGGCAAAAAACCCGTATCTTCCAAAAAAGTAAAAACGATATAAAATAATAGTACATATGGAAAAATCAATGCTAAAATCCATTCAAAGCTGATAACAAAAATTCCAAATTCCCCTATCAAAATGTTTCGGAAGATGCCATCTGGCAATAGTGTGGTAAAGATATTGCGGAAAAATGGGACAATAACATTATTCACAAGGGGAAGTAGAACAAAAGCACGCAACGCCCTGCCGCCCCCTACTACTGCACCAATAGCAATAGCCATAACCAATACTGCAATAGGAATGCCAGATATAGGTTTCATCATAGCCTCGCCAAATCGGTCAAGAAATCCTAGGTTAACAGTGTTTTTATCACTTACACGACGGGTGATTTCTTTTGCTGTTGACCATATATCGCGTTCCATATTTTGAGGACTATGGCGGCAAAAATGGCAGTTGTTACATAAATCATGCTCTTGTTTTTGTTCGGCGCATATCGTTTCTGTTGCGTTTGTTGTATTCGTCGCATTTGATAACACTTCTTCCAACGCGCTTACCAATTTATCAAGACCTTGTCCTTTTACTGCAACAGTAGGGATAACGGGTGCGCCCAATTCTTTTTGTAATAATTCAGCATTGATAGTAATACCATGGCGGTCAGCAACATCCAACAGATTTAATGCGTATACCAAGGGAATTTTATATCGTTGCAATTCCAGTCCAAGGCATAGATTACGTTCCAGATTGGAGGCATCCAATACACAAATAGCTGCTTTCGCTCCGCTTTCTACAAAACGAGTTGCAACAGCTTCAGCCTCAGAGGAAGGCTCCATAGAATAAACGCCTGGAACATCAATCAAAGTGTATTCTTTATCACCTACAATAAAGCGACCTTCCATATAACTTACCGTGGAGCCCGCATAATTGGAACTTACAGCATGTATACCCGTTAATTCAGTAAAAAAGATACTTTTACCCACATTTGGATTACCCATAAGCAATATTTTATCTTTTACATTATCCTTATTTTCATCGTTTTTTTTGTCTTTTGTCAATTCTATTAATGTTTGTGTTTCTTCTGGTGTACCATGGCCTGTCATGATATGACCTCTTTAATACTTATCTGTTTTGCGATATCTTTTCCCAAAGCTACTGAATAAGCTCCTTCTACACGTAATAAAACAGGACCACCCAAAGCGTACCTGTTTTGGACTGTTATATTCACACCAGTGCGTAGCCCCATGTTTTTTAGTAAACCAATGTTAGGTACTGAAGTTACTTGGAATGTTTTGCCTTTATTTTTTGCTTCATATAGATTTGATGGTATGTTTTGCATAAAAATTCCCCCTTATATTTATTGGTTAGTCTTGACTAACTCAATTGTTATTGTAATACAACGAAGGATGGTAGTCAATACTTTCTTGACAGTTCCATAGTTCATCTCGACATATAAAAAAGCGGCTACAGAGAACTATTCTGTAACCGCTTTTTTATGTCGAACTTTGTTTCAAAAATATCAATTTGCATTTCAAGACATTATCAAATTCTTCTGTACAAGCGGTAAAGTATAATGGCAGCTTCGCCACGAGTAATAGTAGCATTAGGCATAAAACGCCCGTCGGCACGGCGTACAACAAGATTTTCACGCGTGGCTAGTGATAAATCTGCCAGGCTCCAGTCTGCAAAATCACCTACATCTGTGAATTCGCTAAGGTAGTTCATTGGATTTGTTGGATTGCGATAGCGCATTTCAGTACGTAGAACACGAGCGGTCAAGGCCACTAATTGGTCACGTGGGGTATTTGTGTGTGGGCTAAACATTCCACCGCCAGTTCCAGTCATAATATTGTGACGGCTGGCCGTTCCCACCGCACCGAAAAACCAGTCACCCCGATTTACATCTGAGAAGCCGCCATCTGCATTAGGGTTGTTTATTCCCAATACTCGTGTTATCAATGCCGCTACTTGTGCCCTGGTTAGTGGGTCATCTGGCCTGAATTCTGTGGGGGTCACTCCATCAATAATACCTTTTGCCGCTAAGGTTCTGATTGCACGTTGCATTTCTTGGGAACGGTTTTGTATATCGGCAAAGTCTAAACGGTTTTCCACCACTGTATAAGTTCCGCTTTCGCTTACTCGCGCATCAAGCATTCCAGTTGCAGGATTATGATTGCCACCCGCATTTTGGCCTGTAGAGCTTAACACTGTCTGGTAAGCCGGGTCACCTGAAATTGGCGGTACGGATAGTCGTACAGATTCTGTTACCGGACGGCTAAAAGTTACGGTATAGGAACGTGAATCATCTCCGCTTTCTACCTGTAGCATTTGTGCGAATAATTCGGGTACATCACCTGCCATTAGCGTTTGAGCAACTGGCATAGGTGTACCTAATTCATTTTCAGCAGAACTGGATATATAGATGGATAAAGGAATATCAGCATTATTCATGATAAATGCGTGGGTGAAGGAAAGGTCATAGTGTGGGGTACGTATCCAGACTCTGTCTACATTTGTAAACATAGCAGAAGGCTCTACTAGTACATCTATTTGGTCATGAGTGGTTGTGATGAAGGTGACACTGGTGTTGAGGTCACGATTAAATTCATGGCCAGCCGCGCCAAGCATTTCTAGTATATGAGCATAGGTATATTGAGCGATATTTTGCAAATATTCTACGTTAGGCTGGTTAACTATGATGCTGTTGCTATCAATACTGTGGCTTGCAGCTTGGGCTATGGCAAGTTCTGCAAATGAAGCAAGTTCACTGTTGTTAGCGAATGTAAGGGTACCTGCATCGCCCATCAGATGGTTAAGAGCCTGTTCTACAGCGTGAATAGCCGAGGTCGGGGTGGTTATTTGGTTTATTGCCTCCTGGCTTACTGTGGCAGAGCCTGTTAGTGGTGGAGCGGGCGGAGCGGGTGAAGTGACATTAGAGTCAACAGTTTGTGAGGTATCGTTCTCATTTATATTGTTGGCTTCACTACCAGCTCTATTGCCTTCTCCATTATCATCATCATTGTCGTTATCTTCACCGTTATTATCTTCATTATTATTTGCATTGTTGGATTGTCTTACCGTTCGTCTACTGGGTTGGCGTGGGTTTCTTGAATCGTTATTATTTCCGTTTTCATTTCCACCTGTCCCTGAAGAGGAAGAAGGAGGAGGAGAAGGTCGAGGTGGGGCAGCATTTTGTTCATAGAATGTGAAGTATATAGTTGGCGGTTGCGGATAAGATAACCCAATTACATTTGCCCGTGAAGCCATATTGTTGCGCCTTACATTAAGGGTAACAAGCAGTTGTAATCCATCAACATTTATACCTGTCAGATGGTTGTACGAAACGTCAAGGTAGGTAAGTCTATCAAGGTAATGTACATCCAAAACCCCGGTCAAATTGCGCGAATTAAGACGTAATTCAGTAAGGCGATATTCTGTATCGGTTAACGCAGTTGCCCTTGCAAATAGTGGTTGTATGTCGTTTGACCATGTGGCAAAAGTCCAATCATCTGGAACAAAGGTACCGTCATCTGGTGAGGCTATGGTTGCGTTTAGATTGTTTTGGGCTATTATGCGATTGATTGCGGCTATATCATTGCGGTTAAAAAGCCTGTCTGGTGGTTCGTTGGAGTCAGTATCTCCAGAATCAAGCGTCCGTATAGTTATAGTCGCATCTGCACTTGCAGCGAAATTATCCCTGGCCGCATATCGCACATGATACACGCCTGCTGTTAGGTTTGAGATTGATGTTTGGCCTGAAGCAATAGGTGTGTAAATGGCTGTATTTGCGGTTCTCCATTCCATAGTGCTGTTAACACCAGTGATTGTTCCGTCGCTTGCGCCTGTTGCTGTTTCGTTGGTATGGCTTAGCCCCGTTGGAGCCAATGGAATTGCGTTATTAACCGTTAGCGTGTAGGTTGCTGTTATTTCGATGTAGATATCGTCCGATTCAATTTCTGCGGTAATTATGGTTTGTCCGGTATTGTGTATTGTTACTGTTCCGCTATTATCAACAGTTGCTACATTTTGGTTGGAACTGGAATAAGTGATTGTTCCGCCGCCAGAACTAGGGGTTGCAATATTTGTAAAGGGCTGGTCACCAAATGATCGGACAACGGTTGATTCTGCAAATTCTAATGTACGCAACTGCAAATTCGTATGGATAAAATTAGCGTTGATTCTGACTTCGCCGCTAACCGCATCGGCTTCATTAAGTGTGTAGGTAAGTGTGCCAGTTCCACGAGTATCTACTCTTGGGATACCTGTAGCACCTGTGAAATGCAACAAGCTGTTTAGATATCCATTGCCGTCGCTTAGGGTGTAGTTTATGGTGATTTCATCGCCCATACGTCCGTAATTCCGCGAAAGTGCAATGTTATCGCTTCCCACGTTGTCCGACATAGTAACAATAATGTTGAATGGTACGGTTTGGCTATTATCAAAGGTTGCTATTATATCACCATTCGTGTTTTCGCGGGTGATTATACTGGTAATGGCACTACCAGCCTGTGTGCCAGTTAAGGTGAAAGTGTCGTTGTTGGCTCCAGGTATATCAACCCCATTGGCCTGCCATTGGAAGTTGAACGTGCCGCTTCCACCTGTGATGTTATTGGTGCTAACGGTTAGCTGTTGCCCTATTCGGTTTGTGCCTGTGATTTCTGCGGTTCCGGTTAGGGTTGGGGCTTCTACTGTTAGTAATACAGCAACACTAGAAGGGGAATTGTAATGATTTCTATCCCCTACCCTCATAACTGAGATATTTGTTGAACCTGTACCCATTACTGTTACTAGTCCAGATGTGAGATCGTTGCGTGTTATTGTAGCGACGGTTGGATTAGTGCTATACCATACTAATTCATTAGAACCGTAGATAGCATTGGCACCACCGGAAGCAGTTAAAATAAATGGTTCATAGTCTATTGTAACGTTGCGAGTACTCTCACCTTCAATTGTTGGGGCAGCAGATTGATTGGCTCTGTTAATAGTAATGGGGAAACTACCAATTGCGTATCTACCATAAGGATCAGTCGCTCGAACCGAGAAACCCCAAGAATCTCCGAAATTAGCATCAGTGGGTATGCCAGTGATTTCACCTGTTACTGGGTTAAGGCTCAAACCGGGCGGGAAATTGTATCCTGGTGTCCAAATAAGCTCGAAGCCTGATGCTTCAAATGTAAAATTGTAAGGTTGGCCGAAGTTTCCAGTTGGCACTTGGTACGAGTAGATTACAGGTGGAGCCGGGATGACTGTTACCACTGCTACTCCATAATACATATCAAAACCTTCAGCATCTGCGAGACTCACCCTCACATAAATGTAAAAAGTACCAAGGTCATCTGTAGGTATTGAGAGAGTGTAATGATTTGTACCAATTGGGGTACTATTTCCATCATAACCTGACGGTATTGCAAACCATTGATATGTTATAGCATTGGCTATTGCCTCATGTCTTACTGCGTTTACGGTTAATGTACAACAACTGGTACCCTGAGATACGTTAATTTCATTTTCAGGTCTAGTATCAAGGCCATATAAATCCTCAACCCAAAGGAAGTCGAGTATGCCAGGGGCATTTACTGTTACAGTGGGATTAGAGGGAGAGGTCGGGAAGTTATTGAAGGTTAAAGTACCAATGTCTCCAGTTGTAGCATTACCACCACCACGACCTATACTCATAGCATTGCCTTCACCTCGGAAAGCGTTGACAATGGCAGGGTACTCAATAGTTATATCGCCACCAGAATCCCAATGTGATACTACACTTGAACCAATACCACCTATGCCAGCAGCATAATAATTTCCATGTGCAGTTACGTTGGCATCACCTCTGATGATGATTGTATCACCACGTATGCCAGAATTACCAGCTACCATGTCGCTCCGACCACCGCCTCTGGCATATATTGTGCCACCACTAATAGTAATTTCAGTTTCATATATTGCATCTTGAGTAATACCCGCACTACCTATGCCAGGTGCCACCGCACTACCAACCGCAGTCACGTTGGGATTTCCATTTATATTGATTTTAACATCTGAACCACCTATGCCAACAATACCACCATATTCCTCGCCATATGCGGTCACTTCAGCTTCACCGCTTATATTGATTTCTACGTTAGTAGAAATAAAATGAGCACCTATACCAGCAAAACCAGTCATACTAGTAAAGTGACCACCCCTGCCACTACGCGCAGTTACATTGGCATTACCATAGATGTTGATTACAACATTTTCGCTATGCTGGGCTACGCCTATACCCGTACCCCTTCCAGCTTGCGCTTCAACTACAGCATCACCATATATGTTGATTTCAATGTAGTAGCCATGCCAACTATTGCCTATTCCAGCACCGCGAGAAAAGCCACCCGATGCATATACTCTACCACCACTAATATTAATGGTGCCACCAGCAATTTCAGAACCAGGCAAGCCTTGTCCGCCACCTATTCCCGAGCCATACGTGCCACCTACTGCGTGTACAACACCACCACGAATATTGATTGTACCAAAACCACCAGTTGTGGTGCTTCCTATACCTGCACCATTCCCAACACCAGTAGCATTTATAGTACCACCAAGGATGTTAATAGTATTTCCACCTAGATAGCCTCCACCTATACCACTGCCGCGGCTACCTCCACCATCAGCATACAATACTCCGTTTGTATAGCTGTTGATAGTCAAAGTAGCTGAATCCAACTGTGTTCCTGGAAGGTTTATTGCAGAAGTAGTATACTCGTTTCCAGCAGTAAGGCGATTCACTCCCTCAAGGATTAAAGTAAGGTCAGCCCCATTGCTCACAATAATCGGACTTGATGCTTCAATAGTCACATCTTCAAGGGTAACAGTTGCGGTGCCGTTAACTATAATACTGCTATCCAGATTCGTCGTAGAAATACCCCTGACTATTACATTGCCGCCATCACTTATGGTATATCTGTAATTACTAAAAGTCCAACCTGTACCCGAAGGCTGAGGGTCAGGGTCACACATGTAAATTATGTTGCCATCACTTATACCACTCAATGGCATAATCCCAACAAACTCAACCGCGCTTGGGGTTGTTATCTCACTTTCAAATCCCACTCCTACTTCATATCCATTGTACTCATCCAAAAACAACCCACTTGCGATCAGATTTATTGGCGCAAACAGGTTACTAAACATCACAGCAATAGCCATAATCAATGCCAAGCATTTCATACTAAAATTATATGTAACCATCAATTTCCCCTCCAATTTCATTATCCAACTTTATAACTACATACATATGCCTCCCGTCAAAATTCTAACATTAGGCCATTTTCTAGTCAACCATTCCGTGGAAAAGTTCATAGGAATTTGGGGGAATAAAAAAATCCGCCTCTCTAAAAGACGCGGATTTTGCTCGAAGCTATGTAGTCAAACTGGAACTACCAGTGTAGTAATTATATAAAGTGCTATAAACAGGTACAGGGGTATGGAATCGTCTAAACTGCTGTGATTCGATAAGTGAATTAATCAGACTGAACAACCAGAAGGCGAGTACAAAAGCGGCAATTGTCATTGTAGTGCGTATGCCAAATATAGCCAAACGATGCAGCAGCTCGGGGGAAACCTTTGGCTGCTGCTCCGTCTTTTGTTGTTGTCTGGCTCCAAACTCAAAATCATCTTCAACAAAAGATGTTATGGGGAGTGGATTCTGTTTTTTCATGACTATTTGGCACACTTCTTATAAGTTATTACTATTCCCCCAGGCCCAGCATGAGTACCAATTACGCCCCCTACCGGATATAGCTCGCAATTTTTTATTCCGTATTTTTGCTTAGCCTCCTCCATAAAAGCTTGACCACGTTCTGGGTTGTTGGTGTGTCCAAAACCTACAGGCCAGCTCTCATCATAGCCATCTTTTTCAAATTGTTCCAGTATTGCACGTTTGACTGAACTATGGCCGCGTACTTTGGCTAAAGGAGTGATTACGCCTTGTTTCAGTATAACTACAGGTTTTAGGTTTAGAGCATTCCCAATTAGAGCCATAGCCGGAGGAACACGTCCGCCTTTTTTTAGATAAGTCAAAGTATCCAGTCCTGCGATCATAACTATTTGTTCACGCAATTCTAGCAATTCTTTTTCAATTTCCTGTCGGCTTTTGCCCTCGTCTCTTAATTTTACCGCATATTCGGTAATTTGACGCTGAGATGTAATAGCATGGTATGAATCTATTACAGTAACACCATCGTATCCGCATTCTTCCTTAGCCATTGTTGCAGAAGAATAAGTACCACTCATTCCCCCAGCTAGTGTGACCACAAGCACTTCATCGCCTTTTTCCCTTGCATCATTGTAAATATCCAGGTACTGCGCTGGTGTTACTTGGCTGGTTTTGGGAAGCTCCTTTGCTTTGGCAAGATTTTCATAAAACACGCTAAAATCAGTATCACTACGATGGTCATAAGGGAACTCTTCAAAGCGAATATCCAACTCCACTATTTCCATACCGCGTTCTTTCGCGCTCAAATAAGTTATATCAGAACCAGTATCAGTTACAATTCTAAGCATTTGATACTCCTTTCTATCTCAATGCAACACACCCTATATAATTTTTACCATACTATCCCCATTATAATACTATTACGCCTGTTTTTCAAGAATAACCATTTTTTACGTGGTAAGGAACTGTCAAGAAATAACTTGAACATCTTCCTTGTCTTTTTGCACGATGTCTGCGTCAGCGGAAAGCCTTACGTGCCTTTGGGCACGTAAGGCTTTCCGTTTCCTTGCCTTCGCACAAAAATCCTGCGGAATCTGTACAAGTTATTTCTTGACAGTTCCTAATTATACTAGGAGAAAGGCACTTTTTCAGTTGATAGCATATTATGGCATATATTGAAATGCGAAATGTAGGGGGTCATATCATGCTAATTCAATCTTTTTCACTGCATGTAGCACATATTCCTTTGAAAAAGCCGTTTGTTACTGCGATACGTTCTACAAATGTAGCAGAAGTAGTACGAGTTGCGTTATATACTAAAGAGGGCGCGGTAGGATGGGGCGAAGCCGCCGCTACGGCAATGATTACAGGCGAAACAATAGCTTCCATTAAAGAAGCTATTGAACAACATATTGCACCTGCCATTATCGGATTACCAGTTGCAAATATTTCTCAACTTAGTGCCAAAATACAATCATCTATTTATGGCAACCATTCCGCAAAAGCTGCGGTAGAAATCGCTTGTTATGACCTATGGGCAAAACACCACCAGGCTCCACTGTATCAACTTCTTGGAGGTCATACCGATACCATGGAAACAGATTTAACCATTAGCATTGGAACTACCGAAGCTATGGCAAATGATGCACTAGCCGCAATAAACAGCGGATTCCGCATACTAAAGATAAAAACCGGGACTTCTCCTACTACAGATGCACAAACGATTATAGATTTCTGGCACGAAATCAAAGGAAACCTCCCAAAAGAAACGCTAAAAAATATACTATTGCGCATTGATGCAAACCAAGGCTGGAGTGTTCAAAATGCAATCAAAATTGCCCACAAATGGGCGGAGAATGCCATTCCTATTGATTTAATTGAGCAACCTACTCCTGCATGGGATATTGATAGTTTAGCACAAATTCAGGCGCATACTACATTTCCTATTGCCGCGGACGAATCTGTTTTTTCGGCAAAAGATGCCCTGAAATGTATTCAGCGACGAGCGGCAAGGGTTATCAATATCAAGCTTATGAAAACAGGCGGTATTTGCCATGCTTTGGACATTTGTACCTTATGCCGCATTTATGACGTGGAATGTATGATAGGATGTATGCTAGAAGGGGAAATAAGTGCCTCAGCAGCGGCACATCTTGCGGCTTCACAGCCCATTGTCACTCGAATTGATATTGACAGTCCACTACTATGCGAAGAAGGATTTTATGCAGGTGGGCCAATATTCCAAGGCCGCATTATTGCGATACCTGGCTTACCTGGTATTGGAATAGAACCATCAGTAGGAGCAAATGGGGTAGCGAAAGGAGCAAAAAAATGATTTTCCCCAAAAAATTGTCCCGTGGTGATACAGTAGCATTACTAGCCCCATCGGGCATTTGTAATCAATCTCGTATTGCGCCTGCAATTGCCGCTTTAGAGAAATGGGGATTGAATGTACTACTAATGCCAAGCTGTAAAGCCCAAAATCATGATTACTTAGCTGGGGAAGATTCCCTAAGAGCAAATGATTTAATGAATGCGTTCATATCCCATGATATCAAAGGCATATTTGCTTTTCGCGGCGGATATGGCGCGCAACGTATATTGCCTTTATTGGATTATGAAACTATTAGCAAACACCCAAAAATCTTTGCCGGGTATAGTGATATAACTGCCCTTCACACAATTATTAACCAAAAATGCAATTTTGTCACCTACCATGCACCAATGCCTGGCACTGAACTCTACAGAGAAGACATAGACTCCTATACGCTACATTCACTCAAAAGTCAGATTTTTGAGGATGAAAGCCCATCATTTGGGGAACATCCTATAAAAGTTCTGGTAGAAGGATATGCAGAAGGAATTTTAACAGGAGGTAATCTAAGCCTATTAGTTTCATCATTAGGGACACCCTATGAAATTGATACCTGCAACAAAATTCTGTTTATAGAAGAAGTAGGAGAAGAACCCTATCGTATTGACCGTATGCTGTTGCAGTTAAGATTTTCGGGCAAATTAGCAGATTGCAATGGGATTCTGTTAGGAAGCTTCGCGCCAGAAACTTACGAAACCCTGTTGCAAATCATTAAGGAGTTGCTTATTCCTCTAAATAAACCGTTATGGGCAGATTTAGCTTGTGGTCATTGCCTTCCTACTATGACCTTGCCCCTGGGTGCTAAAGTTTGCATGAAACAAAATGGTGTTCTAATGGTATAATATAAAAAATAGGCCTTACTCATAATAAAATGAGTGGCCGATTTTTTATTTATAGATATGGAATAGACTATCACGGATTATTAACTATCTTTATTGATTCTATCTTTTTCGATTCGGTTATTAATTTTTCGTATCTTTCTGCATTTACCGCTTTTAGCCAAGCGGCCATACCCGCTATTTCATTTTTCGTTTCCTGCGTAAGCTGCCCTGTTTCTGCAAGTTTGCTAGCATTATGTAGGGCGGCACGCATTTTTTTAACCCAATTTCTAGGAACTCCCGGTTGCTCATTGTTAATAACAATTCCCGTTACACATTGACGATTGTTTGGTCTAAGGAAACGCGTTTTTTTCTTATTAATCCGTAGACCTTCACTATATACAACCTTTTGAATCCTAAATAGTATATTCTTCAAGCTTTCTGAATCTGGTTCCTTATTAAAGCCAAAACTCATATCATCGGCATAACGCGAATAAGAAAATGCTTGTTCTTCTGCAAGAGCATTTATTTTTTTATCCAGTCCTCGGCAAATAATATTTGTTATCATAGGGCTGGCTGGCGAACCTTGCGGTAGAATACGCTCTGATGTTTTGACATATCGCATTTGCCCCTTTACTTCTATGGGCATTCTTTCGCAATATGTACATATCATAGCCAATAGTGAAGAAATATAGCCGCTATAGCCAAAACTCTTAAACATTCCGCGTATTCTTTGGAAAGTGATAGTCGGGAAAAAATTCTCCAAGTCAATATTAACAAGAAGTCTTGGCTGACTTTGATGTACAAGCGCGCCAGTAAGTATGGAACGCCCACTAATAAATCCATGGGCTGTATCCGATATATTTATTTTTTCCAGAATTTCGGACAATATCCTACGTTGTGCATTCTTTAGTACAGTTTTAGGCGCGGCGATTTTTCTTAATCCACCGCTTCTCTTTGGTATCTCGTACCGATAATAATGGTCAGATATTTCTACATCGCGATGATATGTCAAAAACCTCAACTGCTTGTATTCCAAACCTAACAAGTTGGCAAGTTCTTTATCATCATTAACCACAGGAAGGTTTAACAGACCAAGCTTTTCTATGTCTGTATTTTTATCCTGCATTGCACCTGAATAACCCTTACCAATAAAAATAATATTATCCGCCATAAATTGGGCGCGTTTTTCAGTGGCAAGCTTTTTTTCCAGCTCACGCTGCTTTTTTCTTTCGGCGCGTCGCTCAATGGACTCTTTCATTATGATTTGGGATATATCTTTTTTTATTCTTTCAATATCCCAGGTATGCTCATACTCTTTTCTTAGTTTTCCAAGCTTTTTCTCTATGTCTGAACGGTCTTTGTAAAGTGATGCCAATTGCTCCGCCATTTTTTCAAGGTCTGCTAATAATTCCTGCCTTCTTGTGAAATCTTCGGGTTTTTCATTAGCTTGTTGCTCGTATGGGGTGGGTAAGTTTTTTGGCCAAAAACCATATTCAAGCATTTTGGAAAGGGTAAACTCTTTTCGTCCTGTTTGTGCTATTGTTGCACGATAATTTTCCCTTGTATCTGTTGTGTTTTCCATTACAGCAACAACTCCATTATATCATTGGTTTTATACTTTTTGTCGCGTTCTAATGTCAATTGTGTAAATTTGGTTGATACCATATATAGTGCAAGAATATGCGGACAAGGCTCTGAAATATTCCTTGCGCCTCTGTTAAATTCGGGACATGTGCATTTTAGCGTGCTAATCTGTCCGTCTTGGTCAATGCTTATTTGGGCGGTTGCATTAATATAAGTGCCATCTTTGTTTACATAACCTACATAACCTTTTTTGCCCGCATACGAATTTACAAAAACATACTCATTTTTTTCTGACAGACTTACTTCAAAGTAATCCATGCCCGAATCCACCAACCGTTTTACAGAATGCTCTGTTTGGGTGGTTTGATAAAGTTCTGGCGGAATGGGTTCGCTACAAAGCCTTCTAAAGCGTATAAGATTTGATATTGGGTCAAAATAGCCTTCGCCGCGCTTTAATACTCCGCCTATTCCCGATATGACCTTGCTTTTATTTTGGTCAAACGCATTGCAAATATCATCTGTGGACATACAGCGTTTTTCCTTCAATAGGTTGTAAACATCTGTATAATTTCCATCCCCAATAAAACCATTCATCACATTAAATGCTGTACCTTTTACCCAGTCATTTGCAGACCATGAAGAGAAGCCAATGGTCATCTTCATTTTTCCCATATCCGCAATAATAAATTGTGGCATTCCAAAACCCAGAAGCTTTATTTCAAAGGATTCTGCAATTGGTAAAAGCTTTTCAGCTACTAGCCAACGCCTTCTTCCCCAAATTTTTTCTTCCCGATTTTTATCGCCTGTATATATTGAAGTAAGCACAAGTTCTGTGCCAAAAGGCTCGAAAATTATTCTAATCGGCTTATTCTTGGTAAGAATCCATTTCATATACCGTGGGCTCGTTTTTTCCTTATGCCTACGCAAAAATGAACATATATCATATAAATCCACAGGGGCAAGCTTAATGGATACCCCTCTTAAATTGGCAGCGGAAGAAACCTGATTAAATCCTTTAATCCATGTTTCGGGCAAATCAATTTTCTTTTCCATATATTCTGGGGATTGCCCTGTATCCACTGTAAAACCTTCGGGATTAACAGAAAGTTCCACATCCGAGTAAGTTCTAAACCTTTCCATTTCCTTGGCCAGTTTTGCCGAAAAGTCGATATTTGTAGTACCTAGCTTTGGTGTTCCCACAATATCAAACTCGCTCATTTCCACAGAAAGGCACCCATATATTGACTCATCTATAGAAAATGCTTCAAAAGAAACCATATCGGGATGAACGGTAATTACAGGGTCAAGCACAAACCATAGGTTTTTGTCCCGCTCCTTAACAAATGACCAAAATTTACGCTCAAGTCGATGAAAATCGCCCCAAGCATCATATTTGTCAATTTCCTTTTGAATATCGCGTCTAATGCGAATAAGCTTGTTTATTTCAATGTCTTTTTCGGCAAGGTCACGTAATGTTTCGTCTACATCTTTTTGAATATTTTCGCGCAAGCCAGGCATATGTTTTTCATGAGAAGTTAGCCTTGCTTCTATCTCTCTGTCCAGCCATTCAAAAAATTCTACCCTGTCCCTTTTCTTTTTGGTTGCGTCGGAAATAACTATTTCCCTAAGCATAAGCATCGCATCTCGAAAAACCAAGGGTTGCTTTAGCTTACCCCTAAAAGACACCTTTTCGTCCCGATTCAAATCGGGGCTTAAGCCTAATACTGTTTTATCGCCCTGTTGCGCACACATAGATGGGGAAGCGTATTTATAATTAACATTCATTAAAAATCACCTGACCTTATCTTTACCAAAGCCACCAACGCTTGCTCTGAGTCGGAAATAATATTTGAGCCGCCCAATTCTAACAAAAACTCCTCCACTGCTGGCTGTTTGTCTTTATACATATCCACAAATTTGGGAAGTAGGGCATAAATATTCTTCTTGCCTTTGGAAGCTTTGTTTGGAAGAAGCAATAGGGTTTTTGCATAGTAAACAAACAAATCCTTGTTCCCACTGCCAAACTCGTTTAATATCTGAGTTATTTTGTCTGAAGCATAAATCCTTACTTCAGGCGAAGGGTGTTCGAGCATTTCTATAAGGAATTTTGGCGGGATTTCTCCATCCAAGTAAATTTCCCTTAATTTTTCAAGACCAAACTGGTACGTTTTTTTGTCAGGCGAATCAAGTATTTTTGAATGCAGTTTGTATTTTTCGTAATTGGGCATATTGCCAAATACGTCTTTCGCAAGGCTATTAAGGGATTCAACTTCCGATTCTAGCAATAATATAAGATGCATCATGCTTAACTGCTGTTTTTGCTCCAAAAGAATTTCTACAAGTATGTTTAATACTTTAGGGCTTGCATCCTCTAATATAGTGACAACTAGGCCAACATCTGGCATGTCATTGGTTTTTATCAACCCTAATAATCTAAGAGAATAAGTCCTAGAACCAACTGGCAAACTACATTTCGTCAAAACATCCCGTAATTCGATTAATGGCATGTTGAAAATGATATTTTCGCTTAAATTAGCGATATAGTCAGGCTGTCCACCCAAACTAGCCATTGCTTTCTGTACCAAATTTGATTTTTGCTCGAAAGAAGCGGCTTCAATCCTAGTCAAGGAATTATCAATAAGTTCGATTAGCTTGTCCGACCATATAATATTTTGAGTCGCAAATTTTTCTGAACTATCAAGCACTGAATGCAAAAACGCCATATAGCCATTAATATCGAATTTTTCGATTATATCTGCTAGCATGGTCGCGCTTTCTTCCCAATCCTGCATATACATAAACAAAACGGCATTTTCAGGGGAAATTTCTACATTTGAGAAATAATCTAGCACCAGTTTTTGAATATCCTTATTACGTGATTGCGCAAGCAAAACCAACAAATCAAGGTTTATGTTTGACTCCATTTTAAGTTTGCCAACAATTATCTTCACTATCATTTCTGCTAATGGGGCGTAAGGTGATTCTGCCACGGCAAGTAGTTTTTCATAAGGGAAAGAAATAAGGTGATGAAAATTATCAATCAGTATATGGTGCAAGGGTTCTGCTATCATTTCAACCTTGGTCACACCCGCCAAAAATAAAACTTTATCTAAATGTCTATCCCATATTTCAGGCTTAAACTCAAACCGCTTTTTGTCCGCGTATTTTTTATCATACTCCGCAAAATTTCCATAGCGGATATGGTATAGATAGTGGTTAATAAAATAGGTGCGTCCAGGAACGGTGATATAATCCCCAATATCATAATCCCATATTCTATAGCTTGCGGGCATATCTGTTTGGGTATAACTTGAAAATAGCTCTACCATTGCTTCCATAAATTTTGCTTCGTCTGTAGTAGATAGCTCGTCCAGCATTCTGCGGGAATATCTACTAAAATACTCAACAGGCTTTGAATAATTCGTGGGAAAAAGGACTTTTTTAGTATCAAGTGCAAATGCAGTTCTGGCCAACACACTTGGAACAGATAATATATCAACCATTTGCAGTTTGTTTTTGAACTCTATTACATCTTGCGGATTGTAATATACTTGAATCCATTGTTGCGACGAGTCAAGCAGTTGCTGAATTTCTTGCTCTGCCCTTTCTTCCGAAATTGCGACATAATAAATATATGCACAACGCAAAATACCAGTTCTGTGCTTTCTACTAATAGTTGTCTCATCTGTAGTTAGCAAGCGAACTGCTTCTTCTGCAAGTATAGGGTTCTTTTGTTTTGCAAGCTCCAAAAATAAGCCCGATACTAATTCATCGCTACCGATTTTCATAATATGATGATAAAGTTCGGTGGGCGGCATTGAGTTTACAAGCTCTTTGAGCTTTTTCTTTCTTGAATAAAGATTGGGGTTTGTTAGCAATTCACAAAGGGTTTGCTCATATTGAGATAACTCCGCCGATAAACCCAAAACCTCAGAGGGGCTTTTTGCCAACTTAAAGTTTTCAACTTCAAGCGAACCCGCAACTTCAGTTGAACCAACCATATGTATTAAATCGGTGTAAGCGGCATTTTCATTGATGGTTAGCTTGGGCTTAGAGAAAAATTTTGAAAAAAAATTGGAGCTAGGGTTATCTAGGCTATAAAAAGCCTTGATTGGTACTGAGTTGCCACGTGGGTAGTAACTGTAACCAGTGTAGCTAAGGTCTTTTACGTAAAACATCTCTCTTTTTCTTGCACGAGTTGAGTGGTCATACCGATTAGAAATCCTCACATTTTCAAACCGTGGGAAATGCCCATCAGCACCGCGGAAAATGGCGCAATCTGTAAAAGTTGCACTGTTATATTGAGGATAGTCAACCCCTCCATAAAGCACCATAAATGAAGGGTTATTTTGGTTGTCCCAACCCCATAAATAACATGTCACCATGCCCATTCTATAATCATACTTGTAAATCTTTTGCATTTTTCAACCGCTCCTTTTATAAGGATTTATTGTAAGGAATGTTTACAAGGAATTATTCCAGTAAACTATACCATAGATTTTAGGCATTGCAAATGGTTTCTGTAAATTTTTTGTAGAAGATTGGCTTCTGTAGTATTTAGCCGTTGAGCAAGTACTATCTCCTGTAGTATAATAAGTGGGAAAAGGAGGTTTTTGTAGTAATGGCAAAAATCACGGATATAAGAAAGACACTTAGAAAGCATTATAAAATTGTAGTATTATGTATACTAGTAGCACTGGCAGCAATTGGAGTTCTCACATTGAATTATTTAAGGACATCCCAATCCTTGATGGCTATACAGTTTCGGCGATATGCACGTACTATAGTTACAGCACCGCATTTTCCAAGCCGCCCCGACCCACGGGATGGACTGGAAATATTAAACGAACGGTTGTATATTGACAATATGCTTTCTGATCGGACACGTACACGGCTTTTTGCGGATAATAAGCGGGTTATAGATACTGCTGATTTTACGCGCTTGGTTGATTACGCTCATGGTTATATGGTGGACTTGCCTACCGATGTGATATTTGATTTCACTGCAAGTCCTAAATTTACACGTGTATATGGTGATGGTTTTATAGCTGTGATTTCCCGCGAATGGTCAGTTGAGTCCGATGTTACCGAATACATAGCCTATTATTTCAATCGGTTTATTTTGGATGAAAGGTTTCATGAGACAAATCGCGTTCGTATTACAGAAAATTTTGTGGATGATAGGCGGGAACGTTTAAGGGTTGTGGTATATGATTGGCCTGACCATCTCTATGATGGTTATACCCATTTGATTTTCAAAACGGGCACCCAGATATTCTTCCGCATAATGATTAAATATGACCAACATGACCCACGCATCCCAGAAATCATTGAGCGAATAGAAAATAGCTTTAGATTTTTCGCGCCTACTGGACAAGCAGTATATGATGTGAATTTTTATCCAGTATTGCCGGATAATTGGACACCTGAAACGCGTGCTCTATTTGACCGTTTCCTAAACCCTGATACATTTATGTGGGGGATTTTTGTAAGGCGCGTGACCACTTACGGCATTGATTATGAAATACCTAATATGGAGGAAATTATAGGCCGCCCCTTTGATATAATTTTGGCATATCTTCATATGGTAGAGGATTTCCCATTGGAATTTATGCAACGCACTTGGGAAGAAGGACGTATTGTGCAATTGACTTACCAAATGACAGAGCATAATAACCAGCGGTTGTATTATTATTCGCCTTTGATGGAACTAATACGAAATGGGGACGAACCGCGTTTGCGTGCATTTGCAAGAGACGCCGCAGAATGGGGACATCCGTTTTTATTTCGCCTTAACAATGAGATGAACTCAGACTGGGTAAGCTTTGGCGGGGTTAATAATCTTATAGACCCTGATTTATTTGTGGAAGCTTGGCGTATAGTTTACCGTATTTTTCAAGAAGAAGGGGTTAATAATGCTATTTGGATATGGAACCCCAATGACCGCGATGCACCACCCAATGCTTGGAATAGCTTTATGGCATATTATCCCGGCAACGAATATGTGCATATGCTTGGAGTGACAGGATATAACACAGGAACCCACTATCTTGTGGAAAATAATGAACAGTGGCGGGAGTTTCAGCAAATATATGATTTAATGGTGCAGACCTATGCTGGGATGTTTGATGATTTCCCATGGATTATTACTGAATTTGCCTCAAGTTCAGTTGGCGGCGATAAAGTTCGGTGGATTGATAATATGTTTGATGTTTTGCCAAGGTATCCAAACATTAGGGCAGCAGTTTGGTTTAGTTATGTGGATTGGGATTTCCGCTATCCATACGGAGAGGTTCCGGCACGACCTTACTGGTTGGACGAAACTCCTGAAACATTGGAAGCATTTAGACGTGGCATAATACGAATGATGGGGGAAAACTAGGGATTAGAGCTTATCTAACATTTATTGGATTGAAGATACCAGATAGGCTCTAATAATCCAGAGATTTCCACTAAGGAGGATTTTTAACATGCAAGATATACAAAAAACACAAGAAGTTCAAAATACGAATAAAACGCAAAAATTAAACATCATACTTATAAGCTTTTACAACACAAAATCTATTGGGCTTAGAAATCTGGAAAATGCTTTAAGCAAAGCTGGATATTCTATAACCATTGTTTATTTCAAAAAATTTAATAGCGCGAAACCTAAGTTAGCCTCTGTTGAAGAAATGGGGCATATTAAAAACCTTATAACTGAACTAAACCCGCTACTTGTAGGTTTTAGCGTGATGAGTTCTTTATATTTGGAAGCCGTGGAATCATTAAATGCAGAAATCAAAAAAAGCACTCCCGCTCTGCCTATTGTATGGGGCGGGGTATATGCAACCATGTTTGCTGAAAAATGCCTTGGTTTTGCGGATTTTGTGATTCGTGGAGAAGGAGAAGAGGCACTAATTGAATTGGCTAATTTATTAAAAGATGATATTGCCAGTTCAGACAATGAACTTTTGAATATACAAAATTTGGCTTTTATAGATTCCAGCAAAAATATTCAGATAAATGATTTGCGTAACTTATCCACGGATTTAGACCAATATGGTGGCATGGCAGAAATTGGAGTTGGAAACAAATATACTGTTGAGGACAATAGTATCATTTGTGTTGACCCGCTAACAAATTCTCTAAGTTATGAAATAAGTGCTTCCCGTGGATGCCCTTATGCCTGTTCATATTGCTGTTCGATTAATCTGTTGCGCCTTAACTCGAAAAAAGGCAAGTATGTACGTTTTAGGGATGTGGATAAGGTTATAGAGGAATTATTATATGCCAAATCTAAAATGAGCAGTCTAAAGGTTATCCATTTTTGGGATGAAATATTTTCCACGCAAGAAGGCTGGGTTGACCATTTTGTAGAACGCTATAAAAAAGAAATTGGTTTGCCCTTTGAAATTTGGGGGCATCCTTTGCAGATTAATGAGACTTTAATGCAGAAATTAAGGAATGCAGGATTATACAAAGTGGTAATGGGCATACAAAGTGGTTCGCCTTATATTCGCAAAGAGATTTTTAATCGAAACGAAAAACAGGAAGATATTATTAATGCAAGCAAAATATTAGCAAAATGCGGGATTCCTCAAGTTGTTTATGATTTAATGTTGCGCCACCCATTTGAAACACTGGATACTTTGAAAGAGACATATGCTTTATGTTTAGAATTGGAACCGCCATTTGAACTTCAACTGCATGGGTTAACCTTTTTCCCAGGTACGGATATTGTACAAAAAGCCATTGATATGAATTTAGTGACACCAGAGGATATGGAAAAGCAAATGTACGCACCTATGAAAGACCAATATCATATATATTGGGACAACGAACACAACAACCCCGCTATGAATTATATGTATAAGCTGATTTATTTGACGCAGTTTCCAGGGCTTAAAAAGAAATCTTTCTATTTGGCGCAAGATACAGAATCTACAAAAAATCATGCCAAAGTAGATAGTTTGTATAAACGAGCAAAGTATATGGCGCGGCTTAGATATTACTATAAAAAGGGAGTTATCGTTATTAGAGGATTTCGTTCGGCTTCGCTCTAATCGGATTACGAGGGGATAAGACATGCAGAAAAAAAGCCAAAAGAGAAACTTAGCATGTTGCAGTTCCATATCATGCAATTGTTGCCGAGAGTGCCTTTGACCAAGACGTTATGGTAATAAGAAGGTAGATAGGGGATAAAAGCTATTATCAATTAGAAAAACTGAAACATTTGCTTTATTTCTCATAAAATCAAAATAAAGGAGCTTATACCATGTTTAGAAATATAATAAAAGACGTGAAAAACGCGAACAAGTACAGGAAAGCCGCTGCTCATTTGGCAGAAGAAGAATACGAAGAGGCCATTGCACTTTGCAATGAATTGATGGAAGATGACTTTATAGGCTTTTGTCATGGTTATGGAGTAAGAGCCGCATGTTATCATGATTTAGAAATGTACGAAAAAGCAATAACAGATGCAACAAAAGCGTTAGAGCATGATTTTCATCTAGCCTATGGAATAAGGGCTTCATCTTATCACAATTTAGAGAAGTATGAAGAAGCAATAGCAGATGTTACAAGTGCATTTGAGTTTGAAACTGGAGATATGGACGATATTTATGTTAGGGGTTATTCATATTTTGAAATTGGAAAATATGATGAAGCATTAGAAGATGTTAAAACATATCTATCAGCCGATGAAGATGAAATAACAGATATAGGCACATGTATTTTTTTGTATTATAGTGCATTGATTCACAATCATAAGGGCGATTTGGAAGCGGCAGCTTCTGATATTGAAAGATTTTTCAGTGTATTAGAAGAATTTAAGAATTTGGATGGGTATTCAGATGTTATGGCAGCAATGCAAAGGGCTATACATAACATGGAGGAAATGCGAAAAGCAATAAAAGAAGGAGTACCCTACATTTCCTTTCCTGAAGGAGACATGTCTGTAGAAAGACGTCTCCGAAAAGTTATATCAATTAACAGAACTAAACAGGGTTAGAATTATAGGTATATAGGTATGCCAAAATTGTAGGAGCGGCGAATGAATATTTTATTAACCATTGCTTATGATGGTACCAACTATGCAGGCTGGCAACGGCAGGAAAATGCCATTGCTGTACAACAACGAGTTGAAGAAGCCCTGTCATCCTTGTTCGCACAAGCTATTACAGTAACAGCCGCAAGCCGTACCGATGCGGGAGTTCACGCTTTGGGGCAAAGGGCATCTTTTCGGATAGAGGAAATAAAAATCCCACTTAAAAAATTGCCGCAAATTCTTAACAGCCTTCTTCCCAATGATATTTCTATAACTGCCGCACAAACCGTATGCGAAGAATTTAACCCACGCTTTCATGCGAAAGATAAGACATATCGCTATCAAATTTACAATGCTCCCTATCCTAATCCATTGTTAAGCCGCTATAGCACCTTTATTCCTCAAAAGCTGTGCATAAAAAAAATGCGTCAAGCGGCGGCGCGTTTTGTAGGGCAACATGATTTCGCGGCATTTTGTGCCACTGGTTCTAGCGCGAAAACAACAGTCCGTAATATTTTTTCTTGCGAAATTGTAGCTGATAAAGATTCCGAAAATCCCAAAAATCTGATACAATTAAACGTAACAGGAGATGGATTTTTATACAATATGGTGCGCATTATAGCTGGAACGATTTTATATATAGGGATGGAAAAGCTTTCAGTAGATGATATTTTGCCGCTTTTCGTATCCGGCGATCGCACCAAAGCTGGAAAAACCATGCCCCCGGAAGGCTTAACTTTATTGGAGGTGAATTATGATGGATTCAACAAACACGTCAGTTAATACCATGAAAAGTGCTTCAATGAAAAACACTTCGAGGACTACTTCGAGAACTGCTTCGATAAAAGCTTCAAAAACTAGTACCTTAATAAGTGCCACAACAAACGCCTCAAATGCCGTAGCAAAAAATTATAAAATAATTCCTCCAAAACAAAAATATTTAACACTAGACGCAATCTACGAAGAATATGGTTCGCGTCCTGTGGCGGCCTATCGTTGCAAATTGCAAGACAATGCCCCTGTAGGTGGCTATATTATAGCCGTACTGAATCATGCAGAAGGCGAAACCGACAGCCTAAAAAGATACATAAAACATTTGAAATCACGTTATACTGCAAAAGAACCTATCTATTTTTTGCGCGTTGAGAAAACAAAAGCCGGAACCTATCTAGTCACCCATGACAACGGGGAAGGCGAAATAAAATCCGCGCCAAAAATCGAATTAAAGAAGTCGAAAACCCAATCCACCTTGGAGGAAACCCCCGACGATGTGCTAGCATTAGCCCTAATTACCGCCTTGCTAAGTTCTGACGAATAGAGCATGTTCATTCGCAAATATAAAATCGCCCACCAAGTCACAGATTTGGTGGGCGATTTTATACGCAAAAACATTCACCACACAGATACTACACGCTCTATGTGGGTCAAATAGGCAATTTCACATATACGCGGGTTCCTTCATTAATCACGCTTTCCAACTCAATGCTTCCGTTATGATAGCGTACAATATGTTTTACAATAGATAGCCCTAGTCCTGCTCCTCCTGTTTTGCGCCCGCGGGACTGGTCTACCCGATAAAAACGCTCAAACACTCGTTGTTGTTCCTCTTTAGGAATGCCCGCACCAGAATCATTTACAGAAATATATGCTGTCTGATTACGCAGAGACACTGCAACTTTTATCCAGCCCCCCTGCTTATTATATTGAATAGCATTGTCAATCAAATTAACAAACATTTCGTAAATCAGCAATCGATTGCCTTTAATAATACAAGGTGAAGTGGCCATTGAAAGTTCAATTTGCTTCTTTTCGGCCAAATGGCTCAAGCTTTCGATTGCTTCTGCCGCCGCTTCAGCTACATCTAGTTCTACAAATTCCTTTGCCCCGTCCGATTCATCCAGTCGTGACAAAAACATTATCCCATCAATCATTTCTACCATACGTTTTGCTTCCACATTAATTCTTCCGGCAAAATGTGCTATATCCTCTGGTGCCGCCATTCCTGCGCAAATAATCTCTGCAAACCCAGCAATAGCAGTTAAAGGAGTATTAAGTTCATGGGAAACATTTGCAGAAAACTCACGCCTCATTCTTTCGGCCAACTGCTTTTCTGTGATATCGGCAATAAGTATCAATGCGCCCTTATCCGCCGATGGAATAAACGATACCTGATATGTTTTTTCCATATCCAAAACCATTTGGCTTCCATGTCCCAGTAGCGCGGCCTTAGCTTTATCCAAAAAAACAATATTGCGCGTAAGAAAAATAGCGTTTTTGCCTTCATAATCACTGTCAATTCCAAAAAGATGAATGGCACTCGGATTGGCTGTGATAATCGACCCGTATTGGTCTAGCATTACTAAGCCTTCCTGCATATTGTCAATAATGGCTCGGATAGTCCCGATTCTTTCTTCAATATCGTGCATTTGATTTCCAATTTGTACTCTCTGTTGCAAAATCGTCCGAATAAATTTGGTGAATTCATCATAAGCTTTAATATCGTCCGGCGAATCAAAATCAATCTGGCTAATGGACTGCGTAATATTGCGTGTCACCCATGTTGCCATAAGAAAACTCAATAAAAACACCATCACAAGTAAAAAAGCCCAAAGCATCGCATGGCCATAATCAAAATAAAAAAAAGCGTACCACAAGCCCCCCGCTATCAATAAACTTATAGCAGTGCAGGCAAACATACTTAACATAATTTTCTTACGCAATATAATCCCTTTCCTTCACCAACCTTATATCCTCAACTCCGTTTAGTGGGAATACACCCTATACAAATATATTACTTGCTTACTGTAATTTTGTAACCTAGTCCACGAATAGTTTTTATCATTTCACTACATTTACCTAATTTTTGCCTAAGTGTTTTGATGTGCATGTCCACTGTACGGTTAGTACCGTCATATTCTCGTCATCCTCCACCAAAAATATCATACCCATCCCCAAGAGCCTGCCTAAAATCTCCATATACTCGTGAACTGAAACATTTTCCGCACCTGTGCTGAAAATGTTTCGATTCACGAGTATACCACTGTCTTGTCGGTCAAATTTCCGCCATTTTCTATCGGTTCCTCCTAACGTACCTTTGGGTACGCGTCATCACCGCCGAAAACTAGCGACAATTTGCCTCATCAATCCAGCGGCATGGAGATATTAGACAGGCTTTAACGATTAAACATTCTCTCGTTCCTTTTATTGCGCCCCGTAATGGAAAATTCCACCCATTCTGCAATATTCTCCGCGTGGTCGCCAATTCGCTCAAAATATTTTGCGGCCATTAGCAAATCTATGGCCTGTCCAATATTTTCAATATCCTGGTGAACCGCTTCTGTTAGTTCTTTTTTGATTGTAAAAAACAATTGGTCTACTACATCGTCATATTCCATTACAGCATGTGTTAATTCCAAATCCTTTTTTATGAACGCGTCTATGCTGTCCGTTACCATTTTTGTTGTAGCCTTGGCCATTTGAGGAAAATGCTCAAGATTATTGATATAGGGCTGGTCGGCCAAAACCATGGTTATTTCTGCAATATCGGAACATTGGTCGCCAATGCGTTCCATATCTGTAATCATCTTTAATGCCGCAGAAATCATACGCAAATCCCGCGCCACTGGTTGCTGTTGTAATAGCAGTTGCAAACACATCCGCTCAATTTCTTTCTCCATATCATCAATTTCTTTATCACAGCGGATAGCGTCTTCTGCCATTGATACGCTTTGACTAACTAATGCCTTGCCTGTTAAGGTGATTGCGTTTTCTAATAATGCCCCCATCTCAATTAGAGATTGATTCAAATCTTTCAATTTTTCGTCAAAAGTCCTTCTCATTTTGTCAAAATCGCCTCCTTATCCAAAACGCCCGGTTATGTAGTCCTCGGTGCGTTTATCTTTTGGGTTGTAAAACAAAGCTTCTGTACTACTGCTTTCCACCATTTCACCCAATAGGAAAAATGCCGTTTTATCGCTGATACGTGCGGCCTGCTGCATATTATGCGTTACAATTACAATACTGTACCGTTCTTTTAGTTTTGCTACCAAATCTTCAATTTTCCCCGTAGAAATAGGGTCAAGGGCAGAAGTGGGCTCGTCCATTAACAATACCTCAGGTTCTACTGCCAAGGCACGGGCAATACATAATCTTTGTTGTTGTCCACCTGAAAGCCCCAAAGCCGATTTTTTTAACCTGTCCTTGACTTCATCCCAGATGGCGGCATCTATCAATGCCTTTTCTACGATTTCTTCCAATTTATGTCGGGCACGGATACCATGGGTAATAGGCCCAAAAGCAACATTATCGAAAATACTACTAGGAAAAGGGTTAGGCTTTTGAAAAACCATGCCTACTCGTTTCCTTAACAAGTTAATATCCATTTCCTTATCGAAAATATTCTTGCCATCCAGCAAAACTTCACCTTCAATACGGCAACCTTCTACCAAGTCATTCATACGGTTAAGGGTTTTAAGCAAAGTGGACTTTCCACAGCCTGACGGCCCGATTAACGCTAAAACTTCCCGTTCGTCCGCCGCAAGGTTAATATCCTTTAACGCTTGAAAGTCCGAATAAAACAAATTTAGGTCTTTGACTTCAAATTTATGCAAGGCTCGTTATCCTCTCGCAATCTTTTTAGCCACAATGGCCGATATAGTGTTAATACCCAATACAGTAAGCAAAAGCACCACTGCTGTAGCATAAGCTTCATTTAGATGATGCCCTTCGCCGGAAAGCACCCACATATGCGCGGCTAAGGTACGAATCGACTGACCAAGGTTATCTGGAATTTGCGCAATGGTACCGGCCGTAAAAATCAAAGCCGCTGATTCGCCAATAATCCTACCAATGGCTAGTATCACGCCAGCAAAAATCCCTGGCATGGCTGAAGGCAATACGACCTTAAATACGGTTCGTAGTTTTCCTGCACCAAGACCAAATGCCCCTTCACGATATCCGTCTGGCACTGATTTTAATGCCTCTTCTGTGGTACGGATTATTGGAGGCAAAATCATAATGGAAAGCGTCAAACTTCCTGCAATTAGGGAAAATCCTAAGCCCAAAAAATTAACAAAGAACAACAAACCAAACAATCCATATACGATAGAAGGTATTCCTGCAAGCAGTTCTGACGCTAAGCGTATAACTGTCACTAGTTTATTACCTCTACGCACATATTCTACCAAGTATATTCCCGTAAAAATCCCCAACGGCACTGCAAACGACAAAGTAAGTATTACAATCATAATGGTAGATACAATGGATGGAAACATCGAAACATTCTCACTGGTGTATCGCAGTTCAAATAATGATAACCTTAAGTGTGGAATGCCATTAATTAAGATGTATAACATGATAAATATTAGTGTCAATAATGTTAGCCCTGCAAAGAACCAAGTTAGTGTCAAAAATATCTTGTCTTGAATTTTTGTTATGTTCATCCTTTTCTCCTTACAAGCGCGGTGAAAACAATATTAATGATGAAAATGAACACAAATAGTACTACACCAGTGGCAATAAGCGCGTCCTGATGTAATCCGGTTGCATAGCCCATTTCCATTACAATGTTGGAAGTCAAAGACCTTCCGCCCCGAAAAATATTTGTTGGCATACGCACTTGGTTGCCCGCTACCATTACTACAGCCATAGTTTCGCCCACAGCGCGTCCAATTCCCAAAATAACCGAGGCCAATATACCAGATTTAGCCGCTGGCACCACTACAAAGAATACGCTACGAGTATGGCTGGCACCCAAAGCCAAAGCACCCTCATAGTAAGAATTGGGGATAGCACGAATAGCTGTTTCGGAAATGGTTATAATCGTGGGTAAAATCATAATTCCTAGTAAAATGGAGGCGGTTAATATAGTAAAGCCAGTACCGCCACCAGTGAACTGCCGGGTAAAGCTTCTCACAATAGGTACTATAACTACCATGCCGAAAAAACCATATACAACAGATGGTATGCCTGCCAACAAGTTAACAATGGGTTTTATGACCGTATATATTGTCTTAGGACATACACGTGCCAAAAAAACGGCAGTAAAAACACCAATGGGAACACCAATAACAATTGCTCCAATAGTCATATATATACTGGTGACAATCATTGGCAGCAGTTCAAAAGAAGGCGGCCTATCCATAGGAGACCAGTTGGTACCAAATAAAAAATTTCCTAACCCTATTGTGGCGATAGCCGGAAGGCCGTTGATAAACAGAAATCCAGTAATCACCACAATAGCAAAAATCGACACACAAGCGCAAAACTGAAAGACCCTAGCCATTATGGCTTCTCTAAAATTATACATTAGTAGGGAAACCTTTCTTTACCTAAAATAATAGTTAATTTGCTAATTAATTAATTCGCTCCAGTGTTGTTTTTCTCCCTCAAAGATTTGCCTTACTTCGTCAAGGGAAAGGGTTGTCAAAGGATTGTCGTTGTTAACAATAACAACAAGTCCATCAAAAGCTATGGGGATGTAGTTAACTTGTGTTAGTTCGTCGTCAGTCAAGTCCCGGGACGTCATTCCAATATCATTGATACCATTAATTGCCCCAGTGATACCCGCGCTTGAGCCGCTTGAATGCACTTCTACATTAACACCAGGGTTAATCGCGGAATAGGCTTCACCAAGTCGCGCCATAATTGCATATACAGCAGTAGAACCCGATACAACAATAGTGCCTGTATGACCGCCACCTGTGAAAACGGGCGGCTCTTGATTTACAGTAACAAATCCACTGTTTGTTACAATTTCCTGCCCCTCCACAGAAAGCATAAAGTCAATAAAATCTTGTGCCAAGGGTGATAGGCTTTCACGGAAAGCTACATGGAAACCACGGAATAGTGGATAACTGCCATTTGTTACATTGGCTGGAGTGGCTTGTACACCATCAATTGGTACCGCCCTAACCCCATCTCCCAAGGAACCCAAGGAAATATATCCTATAGCGTAAAAATTTCCAGTTACGCCTCTGATAACAGTACTGGTATTGCCAGCAACGTCGGCTTCACGGGAAGTCATATCACGTAGAGTCCCGTTTACATTCCGTTGGATTCCCAATATTTCTATGAATGCTCCTCTTGTGCCACTTCCATCTTCACGCGTGATTACGTTGATTTCCCTGTCCTTTATGAAATATTCGTCATCACGGCAAGCCGATAGAAGTATCATTGCCATAACAAGCACAATTGTTAGTAAAACACGGTTTTTTTTCACAATCAATAAGAAATCCTCCTTGATTTTGTTAGTATACTCCAACAATATAAAAGGGATACGTAAAGAAACAACATACTCTTTGTAAAATGTTTGTAAAGTTATCTACTCCACTGCCTCCACCACATCATTCATGGTATAAAAACCCGGGGGCTTACCCTTCATAAACTTGGCGGCACTTAATGCTCCAGCCGCAAAAACGTCTTTTGATTGAGCTTGATGTGTGAATTCTAATACTTCGCCTTCACCGGCGAATATTACAGAATGTTCGCCTACAATTGTGCCCCCGCGCAAGGTATGAATACCAATTTCATTGGCTTTGCGATTTTTGCGTTCATGGGAACGGTCATATTTATAATCCATTCGCCCCTCTAAAGCATTATTTATAGTATTAGCAAGTAGCAAAGCTGTACCGCTGGGTGCGTCCACTTTCTTATTGTGATGTTTTTCGACAATTTCAATATCGAAATTGGCCTCCGAAAGCAATTTTGCCGCTTTTGACACAATATTTGAAAGCAGATTAATACCTATTGACATATTAGCAGATTGTAGCACCGCCACTCTTTCGGATGTCTCGCGAATACTTGTTGCCACTTCTGCCGAAAACCCAGTAGTACATAAAATAAGGGGGATTTGCCGCCTTATACTAAAGGCGAGCAAATCCGGGATAGCCTCTACTACAGAAAAATCAATTACAACATCTGCATCCCTATCACAGTGTCCAATGTTCTGATATGTGGGAAAGCACATACCATTAACACTACCAACAATATCAACGCCCCCAACAATTTCACAATGGGGGTCGTTATTGGCCATTGTACAAATAACCTTTCCCATTTGGCCCATATAGCCGCTTAATATAATTTTGGTCATTATTACCAATCGTTCCTTCTAGCTCTTTTAGGCATTGGGAGTGGACAATCCTAATTTTTTCATTTGAGCGATTAATTCGTCGCGCAATGAAGCTTCAACAGTTGTTAAAGGCATACGGCACGCACCTGCTTCAAACCCCATTATGTTTAACGCCTCTTTTACTGGTATAGGGTTTACATCTGTAAATAGTGCCCTGACTAACCCCATCATTTCAAGTTGCAACTTCATGCTTGCTTTTGTATCGCCTTCCAGATAGTTCATGACTATATCGTGAGTTTGGCGTGGTACAATATTAGCCATTGTAGATATCACACCCTTGCCCCCCACCGAAAGCACAGGCACTATATAATCATCATTGCCAGAATAGATTGTAATCGCATCGCCACAATACTCAGCTATTTCTGCAACTTGGACTATATTGCCACTTGCTTCCTTAATCGCCACGATATTTTCTACTTTTGAAAGTTCCAACACAGTTTTGGGTAGCAAGTTCAAACCTGTGCGAGATGGCACATTATAAACTACAATCGGCAAATCTACAGAAGCGGCTATTTTAGTAAAATGCTCTACCAATCCGCGCTGTGAGGTCTTGTTATAGTAAGGCGTGACCAGCATTAGGCCGTCTACTCCAGCTTGTTGCAATTGTTTGGAAAGCAATAGTATGTTACGTGTATCATTGCCGCCTGCTCCAGCGATAACAGGGATTTTAGTGTTTTTGGCATTTTCTGAAAGTTTTTTGACTGTAGAAACGGCCAAACTAGCCACTTCCACATGTTCGTTATTATTCAATGTAGAAACTTCTCCTGTAGTACCACAGGTAATAATTGCGTCCGTTCCATTATCCATTTGAAAACGGATAATTTTCTCATAAGCCTCTGGATTAAAGCTTCCATCTGCGCGAAAAGGAGTACATATTGCCGCGCCTGAACCTGTGAATATAGACATATTTATTTTCCTTTCTATTTAGGAACCTATGTTGTTATTTATCCTAGCAAACCTCCAATTCCCCCCATCATTTCTACTATGGGAAGGGATTGTAGTCGCGCAACCATAGCTAACATATTAAGAAGGTTAATATTCGTAATCGGTCGAATATTATTTGTATCAAGCCCTTGAAAATCTCTTTCCGTTGCAGGTCGAAGTAAATGGCGCGTATTTAGCACAACATCTAAATCTTCCACACCAAGGCCATCATCACTAATGGCAAGATATAAACGTCGGAAATTGCTTTCAATACCTCTTTGAGAAGGCGCGTTTCGCAAGAAACCTTCAGCACCTGTGGAAATCTGCAAATAACCGGGAGAATCAAAACCTAATGCTATTGTAAAGTTATCAGAAACGCTATTTTCAGGGTTCCAGTCCAAATGCCAATCAACAATAGCAGGCCATACGCCAGGGATATTGGAAGGGGTAAATTCAAATGTCATTTGCTGATATATATGGCCATCGTCATTTGACAAAATCCCCATACCTTTCAAAGTTATTTCTTGTGGCAAAGGATGTGTTCCTATTATATGGTTTACTTCAAAGGAAATTTCATTACCATTTTCTCCATGGAAACGTACTGTCCCTCCTTCAAAATCTACACCTGCAAGTCTCTCATTGCTTACGTAAACTGTGATTATCGTATTCTCGGACGCTGATAAATCACGTTCACTACCAGGAACTTCAGGAAATAAAGCTCTACCGCTATAACCAGCAATATGGTTGTATATTCTAATCACATTGTTCCTAAGAAGCCGGAAACTTTCATCTGCATATGTTGTAGGCAAGGTTATTTCAAAAGCAGATACAGTTTGAGTTTCATTTATAGTTGCGATTGGACTCGTATTTATGATTTTATTTGTTATTAATTCCTGTTGCCCTATATAGCTGAAATCAGCATTTTGCAACGCCGCCATTAAAGGAGCTGTAATTTCCGCAAAGCTATGGAGTTCAAGCCGTTCTCCTTCATAGAACAATATATAGTTATACAAATGACGGAATATATCCTCATCTATATGCAACCGCGTAAGCCATTGCCCCAATAAAGAATTATTCCATTCCTCTATTGCATTATCAGCATTAGCCGTAATGTAATAATCAAACAACTGCGGCACATTAAAAGCAATTCGTTCCTGCTCAAGATGAAGGCTAGCACCAATAATAGTGGTAACGGCCATTTGCAAAGAAATATCAGCATCCCAAGCTTGTGCTGGCTCATTCCAAGCAATATTGTTTCTTAATGCAAGCATTTGCAACGCTGCCATAACCTCAGGGGTAAGTTGCGGTGGCAAATTGGTGCCTTCTAAACGGCTAACTCCCATTGTCAACTGTTGTTGCCAAGAGTCTTGAAAAATCTCCCTAGCCAAATCGGGAACTCCTGTTGGCGGTGGAACTATAATGCTAACTGTGTTAGCTATTGCCCGTGCTACATATAATTGAGGGAACAACGCTCTAGTTATTTGCCCTTCAAACAAAACTACACCCCCAACCCCTATAACTACCACGCAGCCCAAAACAATTAGCCCTTTTGTTAAGGCACTCATGTACTTGCCCCTTTCGAGTTTTTAGTGTCCTCTTATTGAACATGGCTTCTGCCAGTTAGTTTACAGCTCCAAATATTTTTCCAACTTTTCAAAAATATTTGCTTCTTCAACTGCTCTATTACAAATCTTTTGAATTTGCTCACTCTGGAATTATTTATGTTAAATAAGCTCTAAGACTCTTGCGCATGTTTTTAGTGAATCATTCCAGTAACTAAATATATGGAATAATTCCATTAATGTCAACCAATATGTCCATCATAACGCTGTTAGATTGAATAAATAAAAAAACTATTGGACAAGAATCCTTAGAAACACAAGGGTTTTAGCTGGTGGGTTTTTTCTATGTAGGGATAAATATCTTCAAATCCAATATGCTTAACTAAGCATTTACAATAAAGCAAGCTTAACATATGATACTATCAGGTAGGTATGGAATATGTTTTGGATACAACTCAGGAGTAGGCACTAAAGAAACACCAGCACATAAACATAAAGACAATTTATTTTAAGGAGTAGTTGCATAATGAAAAAAACATTAAATATGATTATTGACGAAATAATAAAGCAGTTAACTGAATATGAAATTATCCCTATAACAAAACAAAACTTTGAGCAGATTTTTGATGTTTACGCTTCTAATCATGATTTTTTTCTATTAGTGCAAGGAGAAAAAGCTACAATAGAAAGTAGTATAGGTGATATTGAGGCAATACCTCCAAATTGTGTTATTGAGCAAAAAGTCTACCTCAGCATATGGGAAGACGGTAAAGCTATAGGCGTTTTGGATTTGATAGAAGGATATCCAGAACAAACCAATTTTTGGATTGGACTGCTACTTATACATGGAGATTTGCAAAGCAAAAAAATAGGAAGTAAGATAGTACATGCCATGTTAAACGCCGCCAAAATATCCGGTTATAAATCAGCTCAATTGGGTGTGATAGAAAATAATGTAAAGGGTATAGGCTTTTGGCAAAAGCATGGATTTGGAATATCAAGGCAAAGTGAAAACATTGTAGTTATGTCAAGAAACATTGTATAGGAAATCAAGGTTTTGAGGGTGGTTATAATGCCGTCAACTATGGCGGCTTATTTCTTACAAGGGGGTTGTAATGGACGTATCTTTACGAAGAGATATGATACTTAAGATAATCAACCAAAGCGATGTGCCTATAAGTGCGTCTTCATTGGCTAAAAGACTAACTGTAAGTCGCCAGGTTATTGTTGGAGATATCGCGCTCTTACGCGCACAGGGACATGAAATCATTGCCACAGCAAGGGGTTACATGGTTCCGAAGTTTAGGGAACCTAATCAGTATATTGGAAAGATTGCTTGCTGTCACAACCCCGAAAATACAAAAGAAGAACTATATGCTATAGTTGATTTACAGGCATTTGTTGTAGATGTAATGGTTGAGCATGAATTGTATGGCGAAATTGCAGGACAACTTAACCTTAAAAGCCGAGAGGATGTAGATATTTTCATGCGCAGGGTTGAATCATCTGAAATCAAGTTGTTATCCGAACTAACAATAGGGGTACATCTGCATACAGTCACTTGCCGTGACAAAACTCATTTTGAACAAATATGCCAAGCCTTGGATAAGTTAGGTTATTTATATGGAAAACTAAGCCCAACCTTATTAGAGCCTGTCTAGTGGCAACACTAGACAGGCTCTTAAGGAGCTTCACTAAAAATCACACACCCGACAATTTTCGCAATGATTCTAAGGTTACAAGGGCTTCTTCAAACTCACAAGACTTTATCTGATAAACAAGTACTTTGAATTCAGGTATATGCTCTAGTTTTTCTGCCAATATTAATGATTCTGCGTTATCTTCTGCCAATAGAGTTTGTAGTCTGCTAAATATAGCAGCTTGTTCTTCCTTGGAAAGCATCTCACCATTAACATACATTTTTTGATTGAATGCTTGATTGAAAGTATGTGTCTTTGAAATATACTCAAGCACTTTGGATAATTCCGTTTCCAGTTCACCCATTTCTTCTTCAGTAGGAATCTCTTTGTCATACAATTTTTTTTCTATCCCACGTGCTATATTAACCAAATTATCTTCCTTGATAAAGCTTGCCAAGCTCTTTAGTGTATGCGCCAAACGATGTGCAGTTTTCAAATCGCCTGAATTAATAGCGAACTGAATATCTGCAAATGTGTTTCTCTGCTCTCTTGCAAATTCTAAACGCAGTTTATCTGCTTCTTTGTTCATAAAATCGTTAAGACTATTGCCACTATCAATGTTGCTAATAAAGTTTCCAGCATGATTGGTTTCACTTTGGGCGCGTGCTTCATTTAATGTAGCTTGAGTCTGTTTATCCCTAATAAATTTTATAAGCACACCGTTTAGGTGATATGTCTGTATAGGCTTAGAAAGAAAACCATCAAACCCATTTTTCAAAAATTCGTCTGCTTGGCCAATCAAAGCGTTGGCTGTAAGTGCTACAATAGGCTCTGTATAACCCATTTCTCGCACTATTTTGGTAACTTCAACTCCATCCATATCGGGCATCATATGATCCATAAACACAATATCATAAATTTGCCCTTCTCCAATAAGGTTGATTGCTTTCTTGCCGCTATTGCATGTTTCGATTTGCAATCCATAAAACGACATCAACCCTCGGGAAACATATAAATTTGTATCGTTATCATCTACAACCAGTACTTTCCCATAAGGCATATGTTCAGGTTGAAAATTAATGTTTTTTACTATAGTAGAGGCTAAATCGTTCATATTAAGCAAATTCCCTGCAATTTCCGCGCCAATAACCTGTTCAGAATCTATAGCTTGGGTAATATAAACATTAAAATAAGTGCCTACACCCACCTGACTTTGTACTTCTATCCTGGCATCCATCAGTTGCAATAAATTGTGTACAATAGACATTCCTAATCCGGTTCCTTCAACCAAACGGCTTTCTTTTTCATGGAAGCGGGCATATTCTTCATAAACTGCCGCCATTTGTTCGTCACTCATACCGCGACCATCATCCCTAACGCCAATCTGCAAAACCATATATCCTTTTTTAACACTTTCCAAACGATTAACAATTAGTTCTACTGTGCCAGCTTCAGTATATTTGAAAGCATTGGATAAAAGGTTATTCAAAACTTGCCTTATGCGAAGTTCGTCACCAACCAAACGAGAGGGCAGATTTTCGTCCACTTTAACATTAAACTCAATTTTTTTGCTTCCCATATAAACCACTGACATTTGTGCCACATCAATAATCATACTTGCTACATCATAACTATCCTCAATAAGTGTCATTTTTCCAGATTCAATCTTGCTTAAATCCAAAATATCATTTACCAGACTAAGCAATATATTGGCTGAATTGTGAATCTTAGCAAAAGCCTCAACCACAGCCAAAGAATGCCCTGGGCTTTGCAATTGTATCTCTGATATGCCCAGCACCGCCGAAAGTGGTGTACGTATCTCATGGCTCATTCGAGCAAGGAAGCGGCTTTTAGCCTGCGAATTTTCAGTAGCAAGTTCGACTCGTTGCCGTTCCATTTCAATTTCTTTGTTTACGCTTATATCGTGACAATATGTAACCACAACCTCCTCTCCCTTAAACTCCATCTTCTTGGGATAAACATTAAAATGAACTTCTTCCCTATCGCCCGGGCGTAAACAAACATATTCAAAAGGAGTAGTATCACCTGTCTCAAATATTTTTTGAATATGAGAAATCCAATATTCTCTGCTTGTTGTGCCATCAACCTGATATATGCTTTCCATTTCAAGCATATGTGCCGCATATTCGTCACTTGAATTAAACTGATAAAAATCTAGGGCTGTCTGGTTGCAATAAGCGCATTGGTTATCCTTATCCCAATACTCAATTAGTAAAGGCACCGCATTAAACATTTTTTCCATAAGTTCTGCGGACTCTCGTTCCTTTTTTCGAGAATGATTCATATTTTTTACCAGAGTATTGACTGCTGTAGCCGCTTCCAAATACACTCCATCAAATCTATTAGTGTGTATTTTTTCATTCAAATTGTCTTTTTTGACTTCATGTGCAATACGATTGATTTCGCTTACCAAGTCTGAAAATATTGACACCATATCAGCAACAATCCGGGATATTTCATTGTCATCGTCCTGCGCGTTGTAGGCCGCAAAGTCCCCTCTGCGGATTTGGCGCACATTAGATTCAATATTGCGAATACGATTGGTAAATGTTCTTAATATAAACCATGCCATTAAAACCCCAATCAATAGAGTCGGAAATATTACTATACTTGTAAGGAGTTCGTTACGAGATACAATTTGGTCAATCTCTGGCAAAATCCTATCTACTGATTGGTCTGCTAACTCCCGTAGCAAATGTAGATTTGTAACTACATTATCCATATATTCCAGCGCATTGCCCTTATTGCGGCTTCCGTCACCTTCCAAAAAGTAGCGGTCATGGAATATGGCATAAATCCTATTAATATACCGTTGTGTCTCATCCATAGTACTTATGACTTGTAATGCAAACTCGCGGGTAACATAGTCATCAGCATATATAGATTCCAAATGCGCGTCGACAAAACCAAGCATTTTCTCATATGAATCGGTAAGAAGTTGCTCGTATCTGTCCCAATGATAGGGATTAGCAGTTTCGTACCATGCTGTAGATAAAAAGGAGCGACGCAATATCAGGCGAAAATAGGTAAATTCTTGATGCAGTTCTAGCACAGTATGCCTTCTGAACAAAATTGAATCTCTATGGTGTTGGTGAAGCCGCTCGGCTTCACGTATGGCATGGTTTGAATAAAGCGTTACACTGCCAAAAATACCGATGATAAGGGCAAAGGAGATAAAAAGCTGGGTTTTAATACTGGTTTGCCTTATTATTCTCATAGCACTTTGCCCCCTTGAATATGCAGTTTTACTCTATGAAGAACATGGTCTTCAACAAAAGGTTTTTTGATATAGTCCACTGCTCCTATAGAAAAACCATGTGCCTCGTCTTGTGCTTCTTCCGAACTGGTAATGAAAATAACAGGTATGCCACGAGTTTCAATAGGCTCTTTTAGTTTTTCAAGTACCTCAAAACCTGAAAGACCAGGCATATTAATATCCAATAGTATTAAGTCTATTGGGTTCTTTTTGGCAATGTTAAGTCCTTTTTCCCCATTGGTGGCCAATTTAACATTATAAAATGGTTGAATTATTTTGCTTAATGCAGAAATCACCATTGGGGAATCATCAATAATAAGCACTGATGGCTTATGACCTGGCCGACTAATCCAATCGCGTACTTGTTTTTTCAAGTTTTCGGCGGCAAAAGGTTTTGTAACTATACCCGCTACCCCCATGCTACGCGCCCTTGCCTCAATTTCATTTGTTAGTGTACCCGTGACAAAAACTACAGGTATTGATTCATAAGCAGAATCGGCCTTGAGTTTTTCCATAGCCTCAAAGCCGTCCATTACTGGCATTTCTATATCAAGCAAGATTAAGCTTGGCTTTATTTTTTTTAGTAGTTTGAACATTCTTTCTGCCGAAACCATGGTAATAACGTTATATAAATCTCCTAATGTTTCTTCTACAAGTATCAGATTTGTATCAAAATCATCCACTACAAAAATAGTTTGTTCCTCATTGATTGTGTTTACGTCTTTATTGTTTTTTTCAGTTTTGATAGTTTCATTAACTTTGTCAATTTCATCTGACTTATCTACTTTATCTTCTTTTTTATTTTCTTTGCCAACTTTGTTTTCTCTATTTTTTTCAACTGTTTTATCTTTTTTATCAACTAATAATGCAGAACTCTCATAAGTAGAAAGAAAACTAACTATACTTTTTAACCGCAATAAAAAACCCGGAGTTAGGGCATGTATGGTGTCCATATCTTCTTCTCGTCCGGCCTGTTCCAGCACGCCCGCCGCTACGCCCATATTTGACTCGCCTACATTGCTTAGCGCGCTTTTTAGGGCATGGGTGTGAATTATATATACCTTGAAAGATTCAGGGTGTTTCTGGCTTAGAAAATTTTCTAGGGCTTCGGCGGAACGCTCAGCATCCCTTACAAATGACTCTCGAACACGTATGGAGATTTCTTCCGGTGTTTCTTGTTGCGTGCTAGCCATTGACCCTTGTTTTTGTGTATTTTCTTGGGCGATAGCCGCTAATACTTCTGGCGGCTGTTTATCACGTATTAGGCGCAACAAATAAGCGTTTAACTGGTTGGTGTCTATGGGTTTTGATATAACACCAGAAAAACCACTGTTCATAAATATTTCCATTTGACCTAGTACAGTATTTGCGGTCAATGCGACTATTGGCTGGTCATAACCTAAATTGCGTATGGCTTTTGTAGCCTCTATGCCATCCAGACCAGGCATCATATGGTCCATAAAAATGATATCATATACATTGCCCGCTCGAACCTTTTCAAAGGCCGCGATGCCGCTATCTACAGTTTCTATGGCCAACTTATAAGGCAATAGCAATCCTCTTGCAACATACAAATTGGATTCAACATCATCTACTACAAGTACTTTGCCATATGGCATTGGCGTATGATTTAGGCGCACTATGCGTTTAAGGGCGCGTTGGGTTACTTCTAAATTTTGCAGATTTCTCACGGTTTCTTTGCCCAAAGTGGCATCACCGTCTTTGTGTTGAGGTATACGTACAGTAAAAGTGGTACCTACACCTGGTTTGCTTTCCACTTGAATATTACCGCCCATCATTCCAATAAGATGGTAGGCAATGTTCATGCCTAAACCAGAACCTTCTATGGAGCGGTTGCTTTGTACATTAAAACGCGTATATTCAAATTCAAAAAGGCGGCTCATTTGCTCCTGTGTCATTCCCTGTCCGGTGTCTTTTACACGAAAAATAAGCACTACATTACCTTCGGCCGCTTCTTCTATGCCCATATCTAAGCATACACTGCCTTCATCAGTATATTTGAACGCATTAGAAAGGATGTTATTCATAATTTGCTTGATACGTATTTCGTCACCAACCAAGAATGATGGCACATGCTCATCAACATTTAGCATAAACTCAATGCGCTTGCTTCCGATTTGCATTAGGTTTAACTGAACTGTATCTACAATTAAGCTGGCCGTTTCGTATACATCTTGAATGATTTCCATTTTGCCTGCTTCCACTTTGGACAAATCCAAAATATCGTTTATTATGGAAAGTAACATATTGGAAGAAGAATATATGCGCGAAAAGGCTTCTTCCGTTTCTGGATGTAGCCCTTCTTTTTGCATTTGCATTTCTGTTATGCCTAGTACTGCATTCATTGGTGTACGGATTTCGTGGCTCATACGGGCAAGAAATCGGGTTTTTGCTCGGCTTTCTTCTTCGGCCGCCTCACGACGTTTTACTTCGGCTTCTGCTAGCTGGGCTTCTTCTTGCAGTTTTTCTATAAAATCAGGCAACACAACACTTTGATATTTTGTAATATCCAAGGCACAAGCCATTAGATATTTTCCAGAAAAAGGAGTAAAAGATATGTGCAAATAAATAAGCACATCGTCTGGGCCGTTGCAAACCAGTTCTGTACTAGAGGAACCTTTGTGAAAAGCTTCTTGGATACATTGCTTTAGATTATTTTTTGTTTCATAGCCACTAGGCAATTTTTCTTGAAAAATGCGGGAAAGATTGTCAGGTTCACGACTTGTCAAGCCAAAATTATCTTGCCAAGTGATATTGCAATCCAACAAGTTTCCATCTTCGTCAAAAATACCACAGGCCATGGGCAGGCGGTCTAGCAGAATACTCAGCTTGTTTTCCATCTCTAAGGTGAAAATGTCACTGTATATATCATCAAAACACATAGCTATCCCCCTAATGTACTACATACTGCTTACATTATCTTGTATTATATGTCGAAACCCAAAAAAATTCCAGAAGGCATTTTTCGACTAAAAGCAAATTGGATTTCATTACCTGTTATAGTTTTGCAAGGCGAGTTTTTTTTGCTGGTAACATATACTATTTATTAATACTTATGTTAAAATAGCATAAAAATCAGAGTGCTTCAAGACTGAAATACATACTCTTTTTATTTGCTGATTATTTATTTTTGGTCTATAATACCAAAAAACAGTGGGAAGAAGGGATTAATATGGGTAATAACGCTATTGTTGGTCAATCGGGTGGGCCTACGGCTGTGATTAATTCTAGCCTAGCAGGTGTGGTAAAAAATGCTACAGACCGTAAAATTCCAAAAATTTATGGTATGCGTTTTGGTATCAAAGGACTTTTGGAACGCAAAATTATTAATATGACGGACTATATTGTGGAGGAGATTGACACAGAACTTTTGAAGCGTACTCCAGCATCATTTTTGGGGACTTGCCGCTTAAAACTGCCCAAAGTAGAAGAAGACGAAGAAATTTATGCAAAAATTTTTAAAATTCTTCAAGAGTTGGATATTGGATTTTTCTTCTATATTGGTGGTAACGATTCCATGGATACTGTTATGAAATTATCTGGATATGGCCAGAAGATTAACAGCCCTATCCGTTTTATGGGAGTCCCCAAAACAATTGATAACGATTTGGCCATAACTGACCACACTCCAGGTTATGGTTCTGCCGCTAAATACATAGCCGCCACTACAAAGGAACTTATTTTGGATGCGAATGTGTATGATACTAAGGCGGCCTATATTGTGGAAGTAATGGGGCGTAATGCTGGTTGGTTGGCGGCGGCTTCCGCTTTAAGCCGTGGTGTGGACTGTGATGGGCCAGACGGTATATTTTTGCCGGAAGTTGAATTTTGCGAAGACGCATTTATGGAGAAAGCCGCGCAGGTGCTTAAACATCGTTCGGTGATAATGGTGGTATCTGAAGGGGTTAAAATTGCAGATGGACGTTATGTTTCGCAATTGGCCTCTGATTTGGATATAATGGACGCTTTTGGACACCGGATGTTAACAGGTGCTAGCCGATATTTATCAGAAAATCTAACACGGCGGCTAGGGATTAAGGCACGTGCTATAGAGTTCGGTACTATTCAGCGAGCCGCCGCCCATATTCTTTCTAGGGTGGATATGACAGAGGCGTTTCAAGTGGGTTCGGCGGCTGTAACTGCCGCTTGGGAGGGTCGTACCAATCAAGTGGTTGTTTTGAAGCGGGTAAGCAATGACCCTTATATTTGCGTAACTGATTTAGTTGATTTATCGCATGTAGCAAATGTGGAGCGCAAAGTACCAGTAGAATGGATTACTCCTTCAAAAGACGATGTAACCCATGATTTTATCCGATATGCCACGCCTTTGATTCAAGCTGAATTAACACCTTTTATGGTAAATGGTATGCCACGGCATATTACTGTTGCTTCAAAAGATAAACTCCGTGCTATGACTAGATGTACTGATATAGCACTTTGACTTAACGTTGATAATATTCAAAAACTTAAGAGCTTTTCAGGATAAATTGCATAATAAATAAAAAAGGCGTTAGAAATCAGCATAAATGTTGGTTTCTAACGCTTTTTACAATATTGAAAACTTTAAGAAAATAAATCAATAAGCCTGTACATAGCAAATCATATCATATATACTACTTTAGAATATTTTAGCAAAAGTAGTCGTGTCATGTTGGAAATTGGAGGGATATTGAATGACTAGAGAAGAATTCCGTGAATATGTTAGAGCTGAATTACAAACATTGCCAATTGAAGATGTACGTCGATTTGCAAGATTATGTGCTATTCGTGCATTGCCATTTTTAAGTGTTGAGAGAGGATTCGTTTATTGGCCTGAAGAAAGCAGACAAATTCATCTGCAAAGTATTTTTTATGCGATAGATATAATTGGAGATTCCATCGTTTTTGGCACTGCTATTAACGCTCTCGCCAACGCCAACGCCGCCATAGACGCAAACACTGCCGCCACCAACGCCGCCTTAGACACAAACGCCGCCACCAACGCCGCCGCTTTCGCTGCCAACACCGCCGCTTTCGCCGCCAACGCCAACGCCAATGTCACCTATGCCACCAGCGCCGCCTCTAACGCCGCCGCCAATGTCACCTACGCCGCCTACGCCACACAAATTGACAAAAATTTTCGCGATATCATAACCAATGATTTAATGTCCATAAAACACAACAAGTTGCATACAATAGAACATGACGTAAGCATATACGGAGAAATATGGACTGATTTTCAGGATAGTTTACATTCCGTTGGCTGTGGATACTGGGTCGAATTGTATCAAAATATATTCGACAGTCAATTTCAAATAGATGAAGTTGCATTAAGACAAAGGCTTGAAGTACCTGAATCCATACGTGCAGAAGGCGCGGCGGCGGTTGCATATTACCTAGAAAGCATGGCCGAGCAGGGCGAAAAAGGCATGAACGAAGTGCGTATCATCCTTCTTGGAGATAAGGGTGCCGGGAAAACAAGCCTTTCCCGCAAACTGCGAGACCCTGAAGCAGAATTACCTGATGTAAAAGACAGTACCCAAGGCGTAGATGTTAACGAATGGATACTACATGACGATTTACGCGCCCATATATGGGACTTCGCAGGACATTTTGCAACACATACAGCACATAGGTTTTTCCTTGCAGAAAGTTGCGTGTATGTTGTTGTATATAATGGCCGTGAAGAAAAAGTGCGAGACCGAAGCGAGATAGAGTACTGGATAAATCAAATAGTAAATTATGGCGGTAATTCACCAGTCTATATCTTGATAAATGAATTCGACTCGAATCCTATAAACATTGATGAATATGGCCTACAAGATAAGTATCCGTTCATACGGAAAGTAATTCGTATGTCTCTTGCCAATGATACAAATGCTATCAACGATTTCCGAAATCAATTGGAACAGCTTATAGGCGATGACACTCCACTTAACAAAGCAATACCTGTTTCATGGTTTAAGATAAAAGAAGAATTAGCAAATCAATTCAAAACCCAAAACAAAGAACATATTACTGTGGATGACTTTCAAAAAATTGCAAAGAAGTCAAAAATAAAAAAAGATATAGAAAAAGTACGTGGAGCCCTTCACGCACTGGGAATATGTCTGTATTATGGAGATATTGAAGGAATTAACACATATGTATTAAATCCAACCTGGATTACATATGGTATCTATAAAATTATTGACTGGATGAGCAAAAACGGCAAACAAGGGATACAAGCCAAGGGAATGCTTCGCAAACATGATTTAGAAAGCATTTTCGTACAAGATGCAGAACGTTATCCAGAAGATAAATATGATTTCCTAATTGGGTTGATGTTAAAGTATGAATTAGCCTATCCTGTAAAGGATAAACCAGATGCCTATATCTTGCCATTGGCACTTCCATTAGCTACTCCAAAACCTCAAATGGAAAAAGCATTTGTTCTTAAAGAAGGTAGCTTGTTGTTTCGCTATGTTGTAACTGGAGCATTACCGCCTGATACAATAACACGTTTTATCGTTCGCCACCATAAAAACATTGCTTCAGAAAAAGGAAAACAAATTGTTTGGCGATATGGTGTTTTTTTGTTGGGAAACTCCAATGATGTCGATGATGTAGCCCTAATAGTAGAAGACGGTCTTACGATACGAGTTGCAGTAAAAGGCCCCAAAGCAAAACAATTTGCTGAATACATAAAATCCACTTTGGGTTATATCTTTAGCAAATACAAAAGCGATGACCCAACGCTAGAATATGCGGTGGCTGATGATACTTATCTTGCAGAAGATGTAATACTGTCATTTAGTGATAGCATATATTATGATAGTAGAACAAGAAAAGAAATTCCCATGCGTGATACGATTGAAAGACATGGTCTGGAACACCCTAAGAGAGAACCAAAAACCGAAGAAGAACCCACTTGGTGGCGTATAGTAGTTAAAATCGCGGTAGTAATTGGCTTGATTGCTGCGATAGCTACTATAATATATAATTTTTCTCATTTTGTGTCTTAAAAGCCTGTTTAATAAAAAATAAAAGCAAAATATTATTCTTGCCCTCTGTTCCTTCGGCGGCAAGAATTTTTTTATTTGGAAACTTGAACGAATTATGTCGATTTTTTATACATTATCACTACTTTTATATATATTTGGGGCGGTTTGGTATATCCGTGTGGCAAAAATCATAGGTAATAGAATAGATCTATACATTAGCCCTCACCAGCCGTTTGTAGGCTTGTTAGCATAAAAAATAAAGGAGTGATTTAGTGCGTTCTTATTTAAGATTCTTCTCATTGTTACTATTACTGGTGATTTTCTCTTTTATCGTAACCCCACACTCAGCTGTAACTGGTACATCATATTATCGGGAATACATTCCTAGTGAACCCCTGCTTTATTCAAGTATAGGAGGCGAAATAAATCCCGTAACTTCTCTACCTGATATGTACAGTGGCAACGGGGATTTATTAGCAATATACATGTCTATGATTTTCAGAGAGCCTAAAGATAAATTCGATGCTTGGGAAGAACATCACTGGCATGAATTTGATGCTCAAAGAATTTTATGGATAGAGCAAATTTTGCATATCTATGAATATGGTACACGCACCGATATGGTTCAATGGTTTTTGCAATATGAACAAGAAGTAGCTTCAATGTTTCAACCCCAACTACCACAGCTACCACAAGGTTCTATCCTACATGATGGACATGTTCTTACGGTACCACAACTTGACCGACAATACTTTACTTATATGCCCATACGTACTATAACCAGCCCTACAAGTTATCAGTGGAGGTTTAGACCACACTTAACAACGGACGAATACGGCTTTAAGAGATATGGTGCCGCCTATGCTATTGCTTTAGGAACCTACTATGGAATTACTATTGGTGGTATTTATGAGATTGAATTCTACAATGGCGATATTATCTTTGCAGTTCTAGGAGATGTTAAACGAGATTCTGAAACCGACCCCACTAACAGATTTCATCCAACCCCCGGAACTACAGGCTTTAGGACTGGAAATGTAGTGGAGTTTATCATGGATGATGAATCTCGTTGGGGTCATTTGCCTATATCAGAAAGAGTAGCACCAATCAACCGAACAGTACGAGAAAGATTTCCGACACCTGCTGTACATATTACATTTATTGGCGTATCACAACACGCAACAATAAGAGGGGTACAGAGGTGATTTGCAGAATAGACAAATTTGATATAATATGGCGAAACTATGGGTTATAAGGGAAAATGTTTCGGTTCACGAGTATAGGAGTTTTTTATGCTTAAAGATAATGTGTTAGAAGACATTGGAATATTATTTTGCAAAATCCGCTCACATGCTCAACAAGAAGCTATATTAAAGAGCTATCAGGATGTAATTGAGGAAAAACGTACATTAGTAAATGATTTTGGGAGTGATTTGCAAAAGAGCATTTTTACTTATTGCTTTGACATTCTTAAATCATCTATCGAAGGTCAGGAGCAGGAACTTGTTTTTGATTTCGCAGATGCTGTACACAACTTGCATGAAATTTTTTGCTCAAACTCTCATTGGGGGAAAACTCCTGCATCTTCATTGAAAATCTTTTGGAAATTATTTATACAACCGTTAAGAAATAAGCATGGAAAGCATTTTTTTGATGATTTTAAGTATGTTTTTATGTAACTACGTTTCCGTACCGTTTGCCACTCGTGTAAAATATTTGTAGTTTTGCAAAGCTCATTCCATTACTTGCATTCGCTTCTTGTCCTCAGCATGAGTATAATGATTTCAATATAATTTACTCATGTTCAGAGGGGCGGGATTTATCATAGTGACAAAAAATAAAAACATCCCAAGGGCACTTATTATGGTGGCAGTATTGGCCACACTTATAGCGGGTGTTTACTTTAGTAACCGAGATCCATTACAAACAATCACTTATGCGCAATTTATGGAAGCTTTATCAAACGGCCAAATAGCAGAAGTAATATTAACCAACCAAGCATATATCCAATTCAGATATGAAGCGGGCGGCACCGAATATATAACCAACAACCCACGCCGCGATAGTTTTAAGGAAGAATTGCTTTTGCAGGGGGTACTTGTTACCGAAAACAATACAACAGGTTCGTGGTTTCAAGTAAGTATTACCATTTTGTTAGTGGCTGGGTTAGTAATGTATTTCCGGCAACGCAGTCTTGCATTTGGCGAAAAAAATCAAATGGCGGTTAGTCCGGTAAGCCGTACTTCATTTGGGTTTAATGATATGGCGGGTAATGAAGAAGCAAAGGAAAGTGTTGCAGATATAGTGGATTTTATCGCCAATCCAGAAAAATATGCAAAGTACGGTGCGCGTCTTCCCCGTGGGATTATTTTGCATGGTATGCCTGGCACGGGAAAAACCCTAATGGCAAAGGCTATGGCTGGAGAGGCCGGGGTGCCGTTTTATGCCGTAAGTGGTTCTGATTTTGTGCAAATGTATGTAGGGGTAGGTGCGGCGCGAGTACGAGATTTATTCAAAAAAGCGCGTAATTCTGGCAAAGCAGTTATCTTTATTGATGAGATTGACGCTTTAGGTAAAAAACGCAGTGCAAGTCCTTCAGGAGGCAATGATGAGCGCGACCAAACCCTTAATGCGTTATTAACAGAAATGTCGGGCTTTACAGAAAATGAAGGCATTGTAGTTGTGGCCGCAACCAATCGCTTGGATACATTGGACGAGGCACTGTTGCGTCCTGGACGTTTTGACAGGCAAATAGAAGTTGCTATGCCCGATGTAAACGCTCGCCGCAAAATACTGGAGCTTCATGCAGAAAACAAGCCCATAATAGTAGACTTCCAAAAATGGTCACGGGATACGGTGTTTTTTAGCGGCGCGATGCTGGAAGGCTTGATTAACGAAGCGGCTATCTTGGCCGCAAAGGAATCCAATGAGCAAATCACAGATTCCCATATGGAAAAAGCCTATTATATTATTTTGGCGGGGCATGAAAAAAAAGACCGCAGTGCAATACGTGAACAAGAAAGGCGTGTAACAGCATACCATGAAGCGGGACACGCATTAGCCGCAAAATTAGTTGCACCTGAAAATACAGTTGCCAAAGTCACCATAGTTCCTAGTGCAAAAGGAATTGGTGGGTTCTGCGTAAATATCCCACCAGATAAAATGTATTACACCAAAAGGGAATTGGAACAGCAGATAATAGTACATATTGCCGGGCGTTGCGCCGAAGAACTAACTTTTGGAGCCGAAGGAGTAACAACAGGTGCCGCAAACGATATAGAAAAAGCCACTAGAACCATTCAGCGATATGTTGGTCAGTATGGTATGAGTAAGCGAGTAGGAATGCTAGATATGCGTGCATTGCGTAATAATCCAGCCCTAGCCAAAGAATGCAAACATATGATGGACACCCTATATGCCCATACAATTGAACTTCTATCGGATAACCGTCAAGCACTGGAAGCCATTGCACATGAACTTCTACGCGTTGAAACGCTAGATGAAACAGCACTTGATGAATTGATTGCGGCTTGTTAAAGTTGGGCATCAACAAGGCTTAGAGCCAGGCTTGGGAGTTCGCGCAATCGGGTAGGAGGCTGGGCTTGACATACATTGTAATTTGCCATAGAGTTAACATGTGGCTATTTTACAAATATTATCGGAGGTGTTTTTGATATCTATGGACATAACTACCTTAGAGCTAGGTGCGTATAGGGCAAATTGTTATATTATTTATAACTCTGAAACAAAACGCGCTATTGTTATTGACCCCGGAGACGAATCGCATTTGATTATAAACAAATGTGATGAACTTCAACTTGTACCTGAAGTTATTTTGTTGACCCATGGGCATTTTGACCATATGATGGGTGCCAAAAGCCTTGCCGATTCTTTGGGAATACAGATTTATGCAGGGCTATTTGAAAAGGAAATTTTAGCTGACCCTTCACTTAATTGCGCAGAAACCTACGACTATGATGTTAAACTTACAGAGGCAAAGTGGCTTAATGATAACGATAAACTGGAAGTGGCCGGATTCAATATTAAAGTAATTGCCACCCCTGGTCACACCATAGGATGCCTCAGCTATTACTTTGAAGAAGAAAATGTGTTGTTTACAGGAGATACCATTTTCAAAGGCACATATGGTACTACAACCCTTCCTACAGGCCATTTACCAACTCTTATTGATTCCATAAGACTAAAGATTTTTACCCTTCCTGGCCATACTTGCGTGTATCCGGGGCATGGGTTGCCAACTACTATATCTGTTGAAATTCAAGAAAACATGATTACAAAAGCATGGGCATAAATATAAAAGAGAGGATTCCACCGCTTTTACAAGCGTGGGAATCCTCTCTTTTTAACATTTTTAATGTGCGTTTCTATTTCCAATTATAGCTGTTAGGGTAATTCGATATCCACGACGGTAGATATGCAGTTGTACTCTTTCCCCTACGGTGCTTTCTGCTAATGCGGCTTGTAAATCTTGAGTAGACTCAATTGTTTTATTATTAAAGCCCACAAGCAAATCATTTACCCTAAGTCCTGCCGAATATGCTGGGGAACCCTCTTCTACCCCTCTAATCAGCACTCCCAAAGATGGAAGGTTAAAATTAGCACGGTCGGCTTCAGTAATCGTAGCTGAGTAAACACCTAAAAACGGTTGCGGTGCAGTATGGTCTTCCAAAAGGAAATTAAGTATTTCCAAAGCCACATTGGAAGGAATAGCATAACCCATGCCTTCCACATTTGCCGCTATGGCCTTGGCCACATTTATACCAATAACTTCACTACGCATATTTACAAGCGCGCCACCGCTATTGCCAGGATTAATGGCGGCATCGGTTTGTAATACGCGCAAAGTCAGACCATCCACTGTAATCTCACGGCCAGTAGCACTAATAATGCCATAAGTAGCCGTTTGCCCGTCACCCAAAGCGTTTCCTAAGGCTACAACTTCATCTCCAACCTGCATAAGGTCGGAATCGCCAAAAGTGGCAATTGTAAAGTGTTTATCAACTAAGGCATCACGAGATACAGAAACAATAGCCAAATCGGAGGCACGGTCTCCATTTACCATAGTAGCCTCTACTCGAGTATAATCATCCAGGGATATAGTTAAGTTTTGCATACCATAAACAACATGATTGTTGGTGGCAATGTAAATAAAATTTTCGTCCTCTGCAAAGATAACACCAGAACCCGAACCGGGCGGATAAGCTCCAAAAAGATTCCGCCGACGCGTATTAAAGTGAATGCTAACTACCGCTGGGGAAGCATTTCTTACTACTTCCGTAATATTGCTTACATGCACTTCAATAGGCAAAATCTCAGGCTGTAAGTCTGCAAAGGCAAAAGCATTGCTTTCTTCACCAGCCGCCACTGTTGTAAAAGGTGATATATTTGTAGTAGGTTGCGCCGGACTAGCCATCGCCTCATTATAGCGGCGTCCTATAGCATATCCTGCTCCAAATCCTACTCCCAAACTCCCCCCTCCTAGCACAACTACTATGGCTAGAATTGTAACTACACGCTTAAAACCCCTCATGTTTTTTCACTCCTCTTTCTAAGTTCTTATATTTAGTCAATTTTTCTATCAGTCTTTTCTGATTTTATAGGATATAGTTGAATCAATGCTGAACCCTGTCAATTATACTTTCCACATACTAGCATACGAATACATACTTGTAAAACAAAAATCGGAAAAATTCCTATGCAGGGTTCCGAAGAAATGTGGTATTATCGTATATGATATACGGTGATACTATTGGATAGGTCTGAGAGTGCGTTTTATTCATATTAGAAGAGGTCTATCGCTTTCAGTCTGAAATATGATAGTTATACTCGTGAACCAAAACATTTTCAGCCCAGGTGCGAGGATTTTTGCGTGAGTGCAAGGAAGCACCAACGACGCGTGCTATAGGCACGCTAGGCGGTGCTGACGAAGCAATCGCGCGAAAAGACTGCACATGGGCGGAAAATGTTTCAGTTCACGAGTATAGTTGCGAGGTAAAAAAAATATGCTAATAGCCAATGACATTTGCAAAAAATATAAACATCCAGTACTAGCAGGAGTAAGTTGCAAAATCTCGGAGGGTGAGATTATTGGTATTGCTGGCGAGAATGGTTCGGGCAAATCTACACTGTTGTCAATTTTAGTAACCTTGCTTTCCCCGGATAAAGGTACGGTGACACTTGATGGAATACCACTTACCCCTGCATCTCTGAAAACTAATATTGGATATGTGCCGCAGGAAAACGCATTGTTTGACCATTTGACAGTACAAGATAATCTGCGTTTCTGGGCGGCGGCTTATGGGGCAATATTGGATGAAACTGTTTTATTGACGAAAATGTTTCCGCGTATACAGGAAGCACGCAAAAAAAAAGTTGCACATCTTTCTGGCGGTATGAAAAAGCAATTGTCCATTGCAATAGCCTGTATGAACAACCCCCGCTTTCTTATTATGGATGAACCTTCTGCCGCGTTGGACATAGGTTTTAAGCGAACACTTTTGGAAATATTCGAGGGGGTCAAGGCAGAAGGGCGCAGTTGTATTTTCACTTCCCATCAACCCGACGAACTGCTGTGGTGTGACCGCATTTATGTATTGCGCAACGGGGTTTTTGCATATGAAGGCACACCACGGGAATTAGAGCCGGATTTTTCGGAAAGGCTGTATGATTTATGCGGAATGACTTAAATGACCAAAATGGATTTATTCAGATTGGAAAAATGTTTGCTTTAGAAATCAAAGGCTATTTGGGTGAATATAAGCGATTATTATTTTCTTTGCTAATGGCAGTGCTTATGGGAAGTATTTTGTGGCTAGCCGTGATAGCTATGGATGAACGCGGCGGGTTGTTTGAGTCTTTTACTGTGGGCGTAGTAGATAATGATATGGCCGCCGAACTGCAATTCGTATTTGATTTTTTTAACGAATATGTAATCGACCTAGCCTATATGGATGAGGAAGAGGCATGCGCTATGTTAGCCAGTGGCGCGATTCCAGCTTTTATAGAACTGCCTGAAGATTTTGCAACAGATATTATGTCGGGTGTTAACAGCCCTTTTACAGTACATGTTAATGCAGGATTTCCATTGCAAGGTAGAATGGTTCAGTTGTTGGCCACAGGTGGCATAGCTTATCTTTCGGCGGCTCAGGCAGGGATTTACGCAACTTTAGATGAGGCCGCCGCACAAGGAATGACGCGGGAAGAAATAAACCGTTTTGTGTTGATTCCGGTCAATGTAGCTTTTGCTATGCGTTTGCTGGAGTTTGAATCCCAGTTTGTACAGCAGTTGTTACCACTTACTGGAGAACAGCCCCCATCGGTTTTCTATGCGCGGAGATTTGTGATTTTCTGGTATATGTTAAATCTGCTGGTATTAGTAAAAATCATGCGTGGTTATACTCCTGGAGTATATGCCCGCTTTAGGCTAGCCGGGGTACCATTTTGGAAGGTACTAGCGGTTCGATTGGTTGGATTATGGGTGGTACAGGCTTTGCTTATGCTTCCATTACTGTTTTTTTGGGTAGATTTGTCATTGCTGACCTTGCCCTTGTTTTTAAGTGCCTTTGCTTTGCTTGCAACAACAATATTTAAGCAAGATTCGGCTTGTGGGATATTTATTTTTTTTACCGCGTTGGGAATGTGGTTTGCTTCAGGTGGAATTATTCCATGGGTATATCTTCCACGGGCATTGTGGCCTATACGCTGGTTATCAGCTAATTATTGGGCGGCAGAGGGACAATGGTGGATGTTATTGGGAGCCGGGCTAATCTGTTTTCTGCTTTGTTGCTTATTTTATCAACTTTATTTTTTCCAAATTGGTGGAGGTAGGCGTGCGATTTTTAAGGGAAGCTTTTCGCATACAGCTTAAAAGTGCGTTAACATGGCAATTTTTAATGGCGGCGGCTTTGTTTCCGGCGGCTATACTAGCTTTGGGGCTATTGTTTAATAACCCTGGTGGGGTGTCGATTCAGATTGGAATCCTACATTCTGGTGACCCTGTGTCAACCCATGTGGAAAATAGCTTGCGTGCATATGGTGGTATGGATTGGACAATAGTAACATATACCGACATAGAACAGCTTAGGCAGGATGTAGCCGCCCGCCGATTAGAACTTGGATATGTATTAATGGAAAGCGGAACAATACATGTTTATATTTCACCTGCTACAATGACAAGTAGCGTGTCCAATTTGCTTGTAGCGGCGGCTTATTTAGAAACTATCGCTGGGGAAATAGGTGCTGAAACATTAGCTGTGCATATAGAAGCAGAGGCGGAATTTATACAAGCTCGCGCCGAATCCTATCTAGCATATGGCCCGCTGATGGAACGCATATTGATAGTACATGGCACAGCCGGAGAAGTTACTGAGGCGGCACCCTATCGTAGGCTTTTTCATGGCTTAACGGTGCTTTTCGCTTGGGCATTAGCTTTGTTATATGCAATGAACAATGATAATGCCGCATTCCGCCGAGTACAAATGGCAGGACGCGGCTTAACATATATTTTATCGGGGGTTGGGACAGTGTATGTTCTTTGTGGTGTGGTGGTGTTTGTAACCATTGCCGCAGGAGAATGGTTATATCCCGGGATATGGATGGGACATGAATTTCTAGCTATACTTGCATATTTATGGGCTATTAGTGGACTGGCTGTACTGCTTTCCTTTTGGCTGCGGGAAGAATTATTCCCCCCTATATTTTCCTTGTTGTTTTTGGCAAAAGCTCTAATTGGTGGTGTAATATTTGATTTGCGAGAAATATTAGATACAGTCAGTTTTATAAGGTTTTTGTTTCCAAGTCACTATTATATGATGGCCGTTGAAGCACCAAACTTGGGTGCAGTAGGCGTGCTGTTTATGGTAGGATTGATTGCTATTACGCTAGCGGTTACGAAAGGACGCAAAAAAATATAAAGTACATTCTAATTTAACGAAAACACATCTTTCCGGTCAATATTCCCTTTGAAACACGTTGGGTTGTATTTGTCAGATACCCCTGGTATTTGGTACAATGAAAAATCAAAATTAAAATGATAGGTGAAGCATAATGAATGAAAAAAGTGGAAGAGAAGGTTCACGGCTATTTATTCATTTGGCCAGAACCGTTTCATGTCTGCTCTTTATAATTTGTATCATATTTGTGTATGTGATTATTGTGAGTCTTCGTCCCGCAATTTTGCCAGATATCGAAAACAGGGCTGTAGGCGGCGTGCTTGATTTGCGAAACTTCCAGTTGGACGACCCAATAGAAATCATTGGCCAATGGGAAAGGATTCCTATAGAATGTTGCGAAAATCTTTTGTTAAATTTAGAGGCATCAGAAATAGTAGAAGTCCCAATGTCGTTTACGTCCGTAACAGACCATGCCTCTGCATACAGACTTTTAATTCTTCCTGATGCAGAACTAACAGAGACATACATATTCCTAAGCCCTATCCAAGGACGGTACAAAGTGTTGTTTAACAATGAACTTGTTTTTATGGATGGTATGGAATCTTCGGCGGCTTCTATCATACCTATGTTGCCTGTGGCGGCTTTTCGGCTTGACTTTGATACAAGCCTTGAATATCAAGAACTGGTTATTTTGATTTGCAGTACTTACGAAGGGGCAGATTTTTTTCATTCAGAATTTGTTTTAGGTAGTTCAGATTCTATCCGTATATATATACAAAAACGCTTTGCAACTTGGGCTTTAATAACAGGTTTGTTGATTATGTTAATAGTCAACCGCCTTATTTTCATGATGATTTGCCCAGAAAATGAGATAGCCAGCCTAATGACACTAATCGATGCCGCTATTATGTTTAGAATCCTTTTAGGGATTCCAGAATTGTATCATGTAAAATTCGTACTTTTTGATTTTTCGATTAGCAATGAAAATATTGCACGAGTCAATTTTTTACCTGTATTACTCATAGGTATCGTCACTATTCATTTCATAGCTCGCATATTCAATACACAAAATCAAATTAATAAAAGATGGTTCCAGGCAATAACATCCATGTCCTGCATTGTAGGAATAGTGTTTTTCATAAATATACATTTGATGGCAACTAATCTGGGATTTGCTATCTATTTGTTATTTTTTATGCCAGGCTCGTTTTTAGGTGGATTAGTGTTTTTACGCTATTTGCGGGAAAACAGAATAACACTTCTGCAAATGTTATATGTGATTATGTTGGCGGTTATTGGCTTTATGATTGTTTATGAAATGAATACCATCAGGAGTGCAAATGGTAATTTTCTTATATTGGTGACAGGATATTTTGTGTTGATATTTTTGCATGTATTCTTTTCTTTATGGGAAAACAATAGCAAATATAAGGAATATGAAAGTTTAAGCCATGGGTTTGAAGAAGCTGCAAGAGCGTTAAGAGTCCGTAACATTGATTTACAAAACGCTACACAAGAACAGCAAAGGCTGGAAATTTTGTTGCAAACGGTAAATAGTGCGGCGGCGGTGTTGCTTGCAGTAGAAAATGAAGATAAATTTGAAGAGGCTTTGATGCAGAGCATGGAGAAAATAGGCCACTGCTTGAGTTCTGACCGTGTACAATTGTGGCGGGTCAACCTGTATGATAGCGGGATTTTTACAACCCTTGTTAATCAATGGCTCTCAGAACTTGGAGAAAAGTATCCACAAATTGAGTTAAACAAAGAAATCCCTTATGGTACTTTGCCTAGATGGGAAGAAATGTTTTTAGGCAAGAAATGTTTTAACGGCCCTACAGCCGAATTGCCACCCATAGAGCGGCATTTTATAGATCCGCATAACGCGCTCAAATCGGTTGTAATCATCCCCATATTTTTGCAGGAGGAGTTTTGGGGGTTTTTCACAATTGACGATTGTGTAAACGAGCGTATCTTTTCAGATGAAGAAATGGATATTTTGCGTTCGGCCAGCTTAATGATAGCTAGCACAGTTCATCGAGTTGAACAAACGGCGGCTATGCAACGCATCGAAGTAGCTGAGGAAAGCAATAGGGCAAAAAGTAGATTTTTGGCCAGAATGAGCCATGAAATCCGCACGCCAATTACAGCGGTTATGGGCATTTCTGAAATTCAATTGCAAAACCCAGACTTGTCTCCAAACATAGAAGAATCTTTTGCAAAGATTCACAATTCAGCAAAATTATTGCTTGGCATAATAAATGACATATTAGACCTTTCTAAAATAGAAGCTGGAAAAATGGAAATAGTTTGTGAAGAATATGAACTATCAAGTGTAATCAGTGATGTTACAAACATAAACCTCACCAGTTTGGATAACAAGGATGTAAAGTTTCGCATATATGTGGACGAAACTCTACCTGCTTACCTTATAGGTGATTCTTTACGCATTGAGCAGATTCTTAATAACTTGTTGTCCAATGCTTTCAAATATACAAAATATGGCACAATAGAGTTTTCTGTTGAGTGTCAAAAGCTAGAACGGGAGGATGTTATATTAGTTTTTTCAATACGTGATACAGGTTTAGGGATGTCTCCAGAACAAGTGGATATTTTATACAATGAATATACACGTTTCCACGAGCAAAGGAGTTATTCAATTGGTGGCACTGGGCTGGGTATGCCCATCGTATCAAATTTATCAAAATTAATGGATGCCAAAATCGAATTGGAAAGCAAAGTAGGAGTTGGAACAAATGTGGTTGTACGTATACCTCAAAAAACAGCCAACACCAAGATTTTGGGCAAAGAAACTGCACTTCAGTTGCAACAATTTGAAAACATGTTTGCAACTGCAAAAAGGTTCAATTTCGTACCAGAGCCAATGCCATATGGCCATGTGCTTGTAGTTGATGATGTGGATGCCAATTTGTATGTTGCGCAAGGCTTGCTTGCGTTTTATGGCCTTAATATCGAGACTTGTAGCAATGGATATGAATCCATAGAAAAAATTAAACAAGGTAAAATATATGACCTTATTTTTATGGACCATATGATGCCCGGTATAGATGGCACTGAGACTATGCGAACGCTAAGGGATATGGGGTATACTGCCCCCATTGTGGCACTTACAGCCAATACAATGTTAGGCCAGGCGGAAACATTTATTAAAAATGGCTTTGACGGTTTTATATCAAAACCCATTCAAACAAAACAACTTAATATCATTTTAACTAAGCATATAAAGGATAGGCAACCGCCTGAAGTTATTCAAGCGGCTATTACTACAAATTCTGTAATAGCTGATGTGAATACAACAAAAGGTAACATTGTCTCTACTTCAATTCAAGAAAATATCAACACATATCTAGGCAGTGCAGACTTGATAAAGAAGTTGCAGTTGGATTTTGCAAAAAGCCAGAAAAACAAATTGCTTGAAATAAGACATACTTTAAGCAAAGGCGATACAGAAACTGCCCATCTATTAAGCCATTCCTTAAAAGGTCTGGCGGGGCTGATAGGTGAGGAAACACTGGCTAATGCTGCTAGAGATGTGGAACACATTTTGGCTACGGGCAAAACACCTGATAATAATCTGCTACAAGCCCTAGAAATTGAACTTAAACGTGTACTAAATAGCATTTCTGAGGCTACAGAATTTAATAATGTTGACAATATAAACAATTCGGATATTCTGGACAATAAAAATAATAAAGATGACAAAAGCAACCATGATATCAATAATAAGGCTGATTTTGACAGCGACAAGGTTACGGAGTTATTTGATAAGCTTTGCCCATTGCTAAAAACCAGCAACGCAGAATGTCTGAGTTTATTGGATGAAGTCCGTATTATTCCAGAAACATCCATACTAGTCAGGCAAATTGAAGAGTTTGACTTTAGAGCGGCATTAAAAACCATAGACGCTTTAAGAGAGAAACTAGAGGTATAACAAGTGTTTACAGATTTATGTGATATACTCGTGAACTGAGACATTTTCCGCCCATGTGCTGAAAATGTTTCGGTTCAAATGATAAAATTGAAAGGGGTTTCAATAGTATTATGTTTAGGGACATGAAAATCAAAAATAAGATGAGATTTGGATTTGGTTTACTATTGATAATTATTATAATAACGGCGGGGTATGGTATTGTTAATTCAGTTAACCTTATTACCAATTTTTACTCTATGCAAAATTATCCAATACAAAGGTACAACTATCTAAACTATAAAGAAACTGAAATTATGAATTTGCGGCGCATAGTGGCTATGATGGCTTTTTATTCAGGCGAACCCGCAGTACTTAGAAGACAGCGTGATGAAGCACTTGACACAAAAAACAGGATAAATGTTCTTTTTAATGATTATCGGGAAAATCTTACGAGCGATCTAATTATGGTGAATGATGATGAGGCGTTGCGTAGTACTCTTGATAGATTGGACAGATTATATGCTTTGATTGTCCGATATGTTGACGAAGTTATTGAGGGCATATATTTAAGCGCGCTGGCTGATGACAGAAACCAAGTACTTCTATTTATTGGTGAAGGCGCAAATATATATAACGAAATATCAACCCTATATACTATTTCAAGAAATACAGCGTATCAGACCTTGGAAGACCTTAATGAGACAATCCTTATGTTTTCAATTGTCATGACTGTAATCTTGGTTGCTTTAGTAATAATTGGTTTGATTGCAGGAATATTAGTTTCATTTAAGATTGCTAGATTGGTAACAAATCCGCTTCAGGATGCTATGGAGATTCTTGATAATGTGGCCAATGGCAATTTTAAGGTAGATAAAAAACCGAACCTTGCTAAAGATGAAGTTGGACTAATGACTCGGGATATTTATAGGCTTGTAGATGTAATAAAAAGTATTTTGGATGACGCACGGTCGTTTATCAATGAAACTGTTGTGAATGGCAATCTTGATTTAAGGATGGATACGGCAAAATACAAAGGTGGATACAAAGAGCTTGTTGAAGAACTTAATAAATTCGCAGACAATTCTGATGCGGACATGTTTACTTTGCTTAACGTGTTGGACAAAATCAATCATGGTGATTTTAGCGTAACATTAAGAAGATTGCCGGGTCAAAAATCTATTATAAATGATAAAGTTGACGAGCTTATGAAAAATCTTAATAGTGTCAGTATTGATATAGAGGCAATGATTGAAGCGGCGGCAGTCAAAGGAGATTTGCAATTCAAAATTGATGTAGCTGGATTTGAGGGTGGTTGGCGCAAACTAATGAAGGGTTTGAATAAAGTTGCGGCGGCTGTTTATCGCCCAATTATAGAAATTAGAGAATCTATGGCTTCACTAAATGCCGGGAAATTTGATACTTATATAAAAGGCGATTATGCTGGTGATTTTTTATCTATCAAAAACGACGTTAACCAGATGATTTCCAGTATGTCGGCTTATGTACGTGAAATTGACAAATGCTTAAGTGCTGTAGCTGAAGGTAAATTGACTCGCCATATTTCCATGGATTTTGAAGGCGATTTTAATAAAATCAAGCAGTCTATAGACCATATTGTCCATACGTTGCATAAAACTATGTCAGAAATTTCGTCGGCATCTTCCCAAGTATTATCTGGCGCACGTCAAATATCTAACAGCGCGTCCGAATTGGCCAATGGAGCGCAAGTGCAAGCTAGTTCGGTGGAAGAACTTACCGCTTCCATAGATATGATAAGCCAGCAAACTCAGCAAAATGCTACAAATGCAACTGAGGCCAGCGCGCTTTCGCTAAAATCTTCCAACAATGCTAAAGAAGGCAACGAATCCATGAACCAAATGATGACAGCCATGACGCAAATCAGAGAATCGTCTAGCAATATTTCTAAAATTATAAGGGTCATACAAGACATTGCATTTCAAACCAATTTATTATCGCTTAACGCCGCAGTGGAAGCCGCACGTGCAGGCGAACATGGCAAGGGTTTTAGTGTAGTCGCAGAAGAGGTACGTAACTTGGCAAACCGTAGTCAAACAGCCGCCACCGAAACCACGGGACTTATTGAAAGCTCTATTGTACGGGTGGAAGCAGGGTCAAAAATAGCAGTATCTACATCGGAATCCTTGGATGTTATTGTTAAAAATGCTAGTGAAGTATTAGAATATGTAAATTACATTTCTAGTGCTTCAAGGGAACAAGCCGATGCAATAGCACAAGTTAGTGCCGGAGTTTCCCAAATATCGCAAGTGGTGCAAAGCAACTCTGCGGTTTCCGAAGAAACGGCAGCGGCCTCAGAGGAGTTGAGTTCACAAGCTGAGGTATTACAACAGTTGGTTGCATTCTTTGAATTGTAAAACACACCCTACTACTTATACACCAGCCCCCCATGGATGAGCTGATACAAACTCCTAAGCATGAGTATAAACTGCTTATTTTGTTGTGTGGGTTGACGCATTCTAAAAAATTTTCAAAGTACTATTGACATCTCCTACGTTGCGTCGTACAATAAACTTGCAACTACGGCTCGTCGGAATAAGTTTTGGAGGTGCGCGCGCATGAATAAGTTAGGCAGACTTTCCGAGGTGGAAATGGAGCTAATGCAAACGATATGGGAACTAGCTACTCCCGTAACAGTTACTCAGTTACTTACTATTTTTGAAGATAGCAAAGGCTGGAAAAATTCCACCATATCAACAATGTTGGAAAGGATAATATCAAAAGGTTTTCTTCAAAAAGAGTTAAAAGGCAAGGCAAATTATTACACTGTTATCGCTTCGTTTGAAGATTATCAAAAACAAGAAGGGCGAGGCATATTATCATCCCTTTATGGAGGAAGCATTAGAAATTTTGTGGCTGCACTTGCTGAGGATGGTGGTATGACCGACACAGATGTAAGAGAATTGCAAGAATGGTTCGCAAGCAGTATAAGCAAGGATGGTGACATCCAATGAATTTACTTTTTGGTTTAATCGCTAGTAGCGTAGTGGGAAGTGTGATATTTCTTACTTTGCTTTTACTTCGCCCGATTACCGGAAAGATATTTTCAAAGTCATGGCATTATTACTGCTTGATTGTTCCGCTTGTATTTTTACTTGGTGGTACACATATTGCGGTGAGTTTAACAAGGTTAATATCATATTATGCTACTGCTGATAGTTCGCAAATTCTCACATCACATGAAATTCCTGTGAATATTCCACAGGGTTTTATTATTCCGCCAATGTTTGACAACATGTCTGATATGCCTGTGAATGGTGGGGAAACAGATATTGCTTTAGCAAGTTCCTCACCTATTACAGGTCAATTAATATTGTATTTTGAAAAAGTAACACCATTTTTACTTGCCATTTGGTTGTTGGGTGCAATTTTATTTATGGTTATTAGCACTAGGAAATATCTGAAATATCGTAACATGGTACTATATAGTACGAAAAGTGTTGCTACTATTGATTGCAAAATACCCATAGCTGTAAGTATGAATGCTCATACGCCTATGTTAATAGGTGTGATAAAGCCAATAATCATTCTTCCAAATATGTATTTTACAGATGAGGAAATAGCTATGATTTTGGCTCATGAAATGGTGCATTATAGGCGTAAAGATTTGTTTGTAAAATTGTTGATGCTAATTTCAAATGCTGTACATTGGTTTAATCCTGTTGTTTATGTACTTAATAGGCAACTAAATTTGATGTGTGAATTATCATGTGATGAAAAAATAGTGTCGAATATGGACACACAAAGCAGAAGATTTTATGGCGAAACGATTTTACAGGTTTTGCAACATAGCACGACAAAAAGAAATTTGGGTGGTAATGTTGCTTTTGCTACCAATTTGTGTAATTCCAAAAGAAATTTCAGAAGGAGATTGACAAGTATGATGAATACGAAAAAAATGAGTAAATTTGTAGTGATATTAGCTTTGGCTTCGGGGTTGCTGGTTGTTGCAGGAGGCTTTGCAATATCTAGCCTGGTTGGCTCGGCAATGCCCTCAATATCTGTTTATGCTAATGAAGCGGTACAAAATGACTATGAGATAGATGTTGAGGCGCAAAGTCATGCACCAGATGCGTATGATTCACAGGAAAATATCGCCGTTCAAGACCAATTTCAATGGCCATTGGATGGGTATACAAGAGTTACAGCACCATTTGGTATGATGACTAATCCTATAGCTGGCATAGAAGAATTTCACCGTGGTATAGATATTCCTGCTCCTGAAGGGACTCCAATTCTTGCGGCTAAAGATGGTTATATAATATCCGTTGCTATTATTGTAGATTCATGGTTTGGAAAAGCGATTGTGATTGACCACGGAGGGGATTACCACACCTTGTATGCCCATGCTTCTGCCATTCATGTTGAAGAAGGTCAATTTGTACGACAAGGTGAACATATCGCGGATGTAGGAGCAACTGGCATGGCATCTGGGTCACACTTGCACTTTGAAATTCGCATCAATAGCCATTCGGTAGACCCACTTCCTTTCTTGTCTGCTGAAACAGAAGGTCAAAGAATATGGAGTGAATGGGCTAGGGAAGCTAGAGAAGATATAGAGGTTACTCATAGTGAAGTGGTGCCAACTGAAATAAGTACAGTGGATTCCACTGTTTATGTGATTGAACATGCTGAACGGAATATAAGTTTTGCATTAGTGCATAGATGCTTTGGTGAAAACTATCCAATGTCACAGCCTTATCACATATCTTTTGAAGAAGCCGCAATAATAATGGCGGACGCAATATATCAAAGATTCGGTATTTGCATTGATGGCATGGATGGTGATATGTTTTTTGTGGAAAGAATGAATGATGATTCGTGGGCGGGAAACATTTATTCTGAAAAATTTACAGAACATGCACCTGATAATAATTTATTCCACTTTGTTATTGATGCTATAACGGGCAATGTGTTGACGCTGTATATGAATACAGAAGAATCACCGTTTCGTTAAAAGCTCTTGACATAAATTGAGCATCTGTCGGTAGTGACGATAGGTGCTTTTTTATTGGGGTTTCTATTGTTTCTGGTAAGCTTTTTTTGGTACGATATATAATGTTCCTATTGTCACTATACGTGATTTGTGTTATAATCCCTTAAAATGGAGAAAACATGAGAAATTTGGTACATAATGAAATGGATGTTTGGGGTTCATATAACAGCTGGAATCATTTGATTGCAACTTTATGAATTGCATGTTAGGGCTATGTAATGTGAAATTTTCCATTTGATAGCAAGGGGTGAATTTTTGTGGACACTTATAATATTATTTTGTATATATTAATACTTGTTAGTATTATACTTGCAATCTGTTCATTTATCATTAACATAAAACAAAGTATGTTTGCCAAATCAGATAAAAAAAACGAAATAATAAATAAATTACATAACGTCATCTTAAATGTACATGCGAAAAAGCTTACTATTGAAGAAGCCTATAGACAACTTGCTCTTAATTATACTCAAATATGCCGAGATACTTCTCACAGCGAATTCGCAAGTATCCTAGATACATTCGAAACTATAATTCATTATTATGACTCGTATACACCTGAAGGAGGTTCAACAGTTTCAAAAAATTTTTTTAATCCAACAGATAATCCAAATATCGGAGATTTTATTTATGAAATACGCGATTATATCAAATCCGAAGCACCTTTTATATCGGTTCCAGAGAAAGAAGCAAATCTACTTCAATCAATAAAAAATGCTCTTGATAGTAATATTAAAGAACTAGGAAATACAGCCCTTATTCAAATATCAGAGGAAATAGTTAATAAAGAAAATCTATTAAAGAAAAAAGATAGAGAAATAAAAAGGGCAACCACTATATCAATTATAGGTGTAATTTTTACAATAATTTTTGGAATAATAACAGTGTTACAGTTTTTCATGTGATTCATGTGCATTGATATGCAGAGTCTCACAATATATAATACGGTGCATTGAAGAAAAGACAATAAATAAGGACATGCACACCTACTAGAGTTAGTGCCTGTCCTTATTTTATTGCCTTTTCTTTCAACGCTATCGTCTTAAAAAAAGTTTTAAGCAAATCCTCTGCCAATGGCAAATATTTATCATCTACACTTCCATTATACCCCTTAATGTAGTCAAGCTCTTTAGTGCTGCCCTAAACTCTATTTCCTCAACCTGTCTAACTAATATGGCCGCTTCTGGAATTAAACGGAACTCATCCAAATAATTCATACACTCAGAATTGGAAATTTTCAGCAAATCCTCCAATTTATCAAATAACTCTTTTGCCTGTTCTTTATTATGCAAAACGCTAATACCAGGGCGTTCTACAGAAGCAGGTATATCTATACTTTCAAGTACACGCTTTAGCTCATCTTCCAATGCGGACAATTGTTCATTGGTTGGCATAGAACCATTTGCAAGCGATTGTTCTATTTGATGTGCCGCCAATGCCAATTCTGTCTGATTAATTAGCCCTGCCAAACCTTTAAGGGTATGTGCTTGAAGGTGAGCATCCTTAGTATCTCCTATACTTAATGCTTTGCTTATATCAGCAAAGGCATTTTTTCTGCTCTTTACAAACTCCACACGCAGTTTTTCTTGCAGTTCTTTGTTAGTCTGATAACTATCAATATCCACAGGTTTTGAAGGATTCTCAGGTTTTGCTACGCTCCCCGAATTAGCCGCTTCAATAACTTCTTGTGGCTGTTTATCCCTTATAAGCTTGGTTAAAATGGTATTTAAGTGTCTTGTTTGTATGGGCTTTGAAATAAAATCATCAAATCCATCATCAATAAACTTTTCTTTCTGACCAATAATGGCATTGGCCGTAAGTGCCACAATAGGCTCAGTATATCCCAAATCCCGCATAGTGCGCATGGCTTCAGTACCGTTTAACTCAGGCATCATATAATCCATAAAAATAATATCATACACATTGCCCTGTCTTATCTTTTCGATTGCCTCATCCCCATTAGTACATGTTTCAATGTTAAGGTCATAAAAGGCAAGCAATCCCTTTGCTACATGCAAATTTGCCTCAACATCATCCACTATAAGTACGCGACCATAAGGCATACGCTCAGGTACAAACTTGAAATGCTTAGCCCCAATACGTGTACCAGATTCAAATTGTTGCAACTTTTTAGCCATTTCCTGACCGATAACTTTGTCGGAAGCTATTTTTTGGGGTATGCTTATTGTCACCTCAGTGCCTTTGCCTACTTCGCTTATCACATCAATTTTAGCATCCATCATTTGTACAAGATTATATACAATGGGCATTCCAAGTCCAGTTCCGCTAATAAACCGATTTTCATTTTCATGGAAACGCGAAAATTCGTTATACAAGCATTTTATCTGTTCTGTGGTCATGCCAATGCCCGTATCGCATATAGAAATAACAAGCATGGTATATTCTTCTTTTGCCCAATTTGCTCCTTTTGTTTTTTGCGTATTTTTCATATTTGATGAAATATTTATCTTTTGTATTTCATCATTTTTTTCGCATCTTAAAGAAAATCCCACCGAACCAGATTTTGTATACTTGAAAGCATTTGACAGTATATTGGTAACAATTTGGGTAATACGTAAGGAATCGCCTATAAGAAAGGCAGGCAAGTTTTCATCCACATATATGTTAAACTGGATGTTTTTGCTATCAATATATGCAAGGCGTGCATCCGCCGCATCACTTACAATACCTGCTACTTCATATTCTTCACATAGCAGTGTCATTTTTCCAGCCTCAATTTTGGAAAAATCTAATATGTCATTTACAACTCCAAGTAATATATTTGACGAACTATGGATTTTGGTAAAAGACTCCTCCATATCGGGAGGCAAATCTTGGTTTTGCAATTGAATTTCTGAAATGCCTAAAACCGCCGTAATTGGGGTACGGATTTCATGACTCATTCTAGCCAAAAACCGACTTTTTGCCTTATTACTTTCCTCAGCTATTTTAATATGAGCTTTTGCTTGATTGGCAAGCTGTTCTTGCACATAGGCCGCTTCTATTTTGGCAAGCATTTCTTTTTGCTCACGCAAATCTCGTACATAGGCAATTACAACGTCCTTTTCCACATAGTTCACACGTTTAAGAAATATTTCGCAGGGTACTAAGGTACCGTCCAAGGTTTGATGCATCCATTCAAAATTCGCTTGTCCCGTCTCAAAAGCAAATTCCAATAGATGAAGTATTTTTTCCAATGAAGGAACACCATCTGGCTGAATTTCAGGGCAAAGGTCTAAAAATTGATTGGCATAAACGTCTTTATGCGGCAGGTCTAGCAAAACCTCGGCGGCCTGGTTGACATCCAAAACATCACCATTTTCATCAACAACAGCACAAAGCATAGGTGAAGAATTTAGCATGGCTTGAAGTTTTTGTTGGGTAGCGGCCTGAATTCCCAAAAGTTTATAATGATTACGCATATCGCGGGCGTGGACTATTATGCGTTCTTCACCGTCTAATTTGACAGGTACTAGTGTGACTTCACAGGGTAGTTGAGTTCCATCCAGTGTTTGATGTATCCAGTCCGAACAAACATATTTTTCCCCTGTCTCAAAAATCCTCCTGATGTTTCCAATTATCAAATCACTGGATTTTTTCCCATTAGGCTGATATTCTGGCGAAAGCTTGTCGCAATAATCTATATATTCTTGCTTGCTGGAAAGGCCAAAAAAATCAACTCCAGCTTGATTAACTTCTAAAGCACGGGCATCTTTATCATAGATAGCGCAAAGCAATGGTGAAGAATCTAACATCATTTTAAGTCTTTCTTGAGCTATGCGTTCGGTTTCCTTGTATTTATTGATTTCGGTCAAATCTTCCAAATAGACTATCACAAAGTTTTTTTCTTCAATGGTAACACGTACAACAGTAAGCTTTGCTGGTATTGACTTTTCGGTTAGGGAACGGGCTGTCCATTCAAACTGAGAAAATCCTATTTGAAAGGCTTCTAGGATTTTTTGTACAACAAGAGCTCCTTCTTGCTGGCTTTGATATTGGTGGGCAACTTGAAAAACTCCCTCAATAAAATGCTGCTTATCCCTAAATTCAAAAAGGGAAACAGCTACTTGGTTGCAATCCACTACAGTAAACCCTTCATCCATAATAAATGTACACAATGGCGAAGAATCCAACATAGCTAACAACCTTTGCTTAACTATACGTTCGGCTTCCAATTGTCTAATGGATTTGAACTCATGATCTGTTTCACGCAAATATACTATAATGGCAAAATCATTACCATATTTTACTCGTACCATGGTGGCTTCACAGGTAAATTCGCGGCCTGTCTTTGATTTGGCAATAAAAGGGCCTTTGAAAACACCTTCCTGCATTGTTAGTAGCATTGCCCTTTTAGCATAATCAGTAGTAGTTTCTCCATCAAACTGATATGTGGGTGCGTTAGTTTCAATGGTGGAACGGTTCATCTCACCCTTGGAATCCATCTCATACATAGTTACAGCATGTTGATTGCAATCTATAACATCACCTGCTGAATTGTAGAACCAACAACCAATAGGGGCAGAATCCATCATTGCATGAATGCGCTCGTCTGCCTCAAATGAAGTGGTGAGGCGTACATGTTCTTTGGGGTTGCTAGAAATTTCAAAATTCTGGGATTCGTTAGTGTTTAGATTTTTGTTACTTTTTTGTCTCTTTTTACAAATCTTTTCAGATACAAAAGAACAAACAATTTTCCGGCCTAAGTACTCTGCGGCAAAAAATTGTACATTACAACTTATATAATTGCCGCCAACTTTTTTGTACAGCCAATCAAATGAGACAGCCCCGTGTTCTAAAGTGTATTTTATCCATCCAATCATGGTTTCTTTAGAAGGTTTACCATCAGGTTGATAATCTGGCAGGAGTTCGTTATATCTTTTATGAAACACTTCCTTAGATGAAGCCCCAAAAAAACTTGGCGTGACAAGGCTCACATCAATAACTGTGCCATCGGCATCCAATAATTTTAAGCAATTGTTGCCAAAACTGACCATCTCTTTTACATATGATTCCGAGAGTGGCAGTGTAATATTTCTAGCTTCATGAACCATTATCCAATCGCCTTTCTTTACATATACCAGATGTCAAAAACATTTGGTATAGATTTGTTTTGTAGCAGTTTGTGTACAGTAAATGGGTATGAAAAATACTAAATTAGAGGCCATAAACGCATGTTACTCGCAGTTTATGGCCAAAAATTCACTTCGTGTATTGATGCACTTACCATGTAATATATATTGAAATACAGATAAAAAACGGTATTACAATTTGAAGTATGCAACCAAATGCTGAAGCAATTCGGCTTGTGAATTAAGTTCTTGTGAGGCCGCGGCAGTTTCTTCGGAAACTGCTGAGTTACTTTGTACTACTTGTGAAATTTGCGAAAGCCCATCGCTTACTTGTGCAATTGCCAATGCCTGTTCCTTTGAAGCTATGGAAATGCTATTAATAATCTCCATTACTTCGCTGGCATTTTTAACAATGATATCCAAAGATTCAGATGTAGACAACGCAATGCTTGAACCTGCATCAACTCGGCTAATCGAATCTCCAATAAGTCCGGTAGTTTCAATAGTGGCCTGCTGGCTACGCGCCGCAAGGCTACGAACTTCTTCTGCAACCACGCCAAAGCCCTTACCCTGGTCACCTGCACGCGCCGCTTCTACCGCCGCATTAAGCGAAAGCAGATTTGTTTGGAAGGTGATGTCTTGAATTACTTTTATTACTTTTGAAATGTTACTGGACGATTCCTTAATTTGTACCATTGCCGCCAACATCTGCTTCATAGCCTCATTGCCTTCTATGGCATTTGCAGTAGATTTACTTGAAAGCTCGTTTGCTTCAACAGCATTGTCTGCGTTTTGTCTGGTTTGCTGGCTAATTATATCTATTGTAGCGTTAAGCTCTTGCACAGAACTGGCTTGCTGTTGCGCTCCAGTGGCTAGATTATTCGCGCTAGCAGAAATTTGCCGGGCACCTGATAGCAATTGATTAGCACCCACCGAAATTTCAGATATAGTTTTATGAAGTATTTTAACAATATGTTCAATAGACAGTTTAATCTTGTTAAAATCTCCAACAAAATCCATAGAAATTTTGCGGTTCAGATTTCCTTCCGCAACTTCGCTTAAACATTCGTCAATCTCACTTATATAAGAGGCCATATTATTAACCATTTGGTTAACATCATTCTTGATATCCAAAAAACTACCTGCATAATTGCCAGTCACTAAGGTATCAAATTTGCCTGCATTTAACGCATTCATGGTTTTTCTAATCTCAGCTACAGGACGTTCAACTGCTTCAGCCACTTGGTTAAGACCATTCATAATCTCACGCCAGTCGCCAGTGTATTTGTTCGCGTCAATATGAAAATTCAAGTCACCTTTTACTGCCGCCGCTTCAATCATTGCACGAACTTCTCCACTTATAGCTTTAAGATTTGCTAACACAGTACGCAGAGCTTCTGGCTGAACAGCGAAATCACCAGCCATTTCATATATGCGTACATTATCAAAATCACCAGCATTTATTTGGTTAAGTGCCTTAACTATAGAGTCGATGTTTTCAACTTCGGCATCAAATATCTTATTAACGTTTTCAATCATATCCCTAAACGAATTTTGAAATTTGCTTGAATCCATCCTATATTTGCTATTTCCAAGTTCATTATATTCATGGTTAATAATGGTCAATTCCTGAACCATGGCTTTTATAACATCTACAAGACCAAGCACATCACGTATAAGCATACCAGGTTCGTCATTCGCAATGTTAGACCGCTCAATATTAATATTTAGTTTGCCCTGTGTTACTTCACCTAAGGCAACAACTACCGATTGTATAGGCTTTGTAATTTTATTAGCGATAACCATTGCCACTACTATGCCTACAACAATTCCTATGATAGGCAAAACTACCATTATCATAACTGCAAATCCCATCAAAGTGGTTACATCATTATTGATTTCATCCAATGTTTCTTGAGCAGCAGCTTTTAGACTACTATATAAAGATTCGATTGTGCCTGGCGTGTCAGCACCAGTATGAATTTCAACGCCGCGTGCTATAATACGCGAAATTTCTGTTCGGTTGTTGGGGTCGTACATAGCGGTTTCAAACATTGGATAAACAACATCATCAACATATAGTATTACCCTATTTTTAAGCTCTATCGCGAAACCTACAGCAGTGGATTGCTCCTCGCCAAACATACGTGGGTCATCTCGAAAACTTTGTGCATATCCGTCAAGTAAAGACTTTGTTCTGTCCACTAGCATATTGAAATCACCATACACACGGTTTAGTTCGACTTCGTTACCAGCATAAAAAGCCATGGCCATTACTACACGTCGCATATCCATGATTTCTGTTGCCACACTATTAAGAATTTCAAATCGGTAAGAAGGGTAATTTCGAGCATAAATGTTATCGTTTGTAATCCTAGTAATGAAGAAAATACCCGAAACAGATATGATGCCTGTGATAATCAAGACCAAAGCGAACCCCAATCCTAATTTTCCTCTAATCTTCATGTTTTTTAACATGTGCAAATATCCTCTCTCCACTGAGAAATAAACTCCTCTTGTTCTGCCCCTCTAACTACGTATATTATCCGATTATGACCCTTTGCACAATAGTTTTGTGTATGTATAATTTTTCAATGATGTTATACTCGCGAACCGAAACATTTTCCACCCATGTGCAGTATTTTTGTGCGATTGCTTCATCAGCACCGCCTAGCGTGCCTTTAGCACGCGTCGTTGGTGCTTCCTTGCACTCACACAAAAATCCTCGCACCTGGGCAGAAAATGTTTCGGTTCACGAGTATAATGTGAATAAAAATGCACCCGTTATCTGAATTAAGTGATAACAGGTGCATTTTTATTGAATTCTCATCAGGGTTTGCATATTTATGCAAATTTGTATTGGAACACGCCCTAGAAAGCTACTGGAGGTACAGCTTCTGGTATTCGTTCATAATTTGCAATTGTCCATCTTGGGTACACCAATTCTATGCCTATCAAACGGGTTCCATCTTCTGATATGGAGAAAAGTAGCGAATCATATAGCTCAACATAGAATACTTCATAATCGCCATTAGGGGCTATTTCGTATAGCATATAATAACTTATGGACAGAAAATTATTGTCTATACGGTATCTACCGGTTACAACAAGTTGCATTTCTTCGATATCTATAATTGTCAGCACATTACCATTGTCATCAAAATAGAAATCGAAGACCTCATAACCTTCGGGGAAACTTTGGCCTGCTTCAACCCTCCAAAAGCCTGCTACATTTTGTGGAGAAATTTCACCAATTCTTTGCATACCTACGATATGTGGTGTTGTAAAAAGAGAATCGTCAAATATTTCTGGATGTGTCCTTTGTAAATCTTGAAAGATTATATGTCGTAATGTAAATGACTCCGGCGGGTCATCAAAAGAAGCCCGTGACCAAAATACAAATCCATCCAGATAATTTTCTACCGCTTCTTCCCAACTTGAAAAATTGGTTTTAAGCATTCTTACAGTAGGCTCCATCAACATAACTGCCTCGTCGTGGTCTATGTACCCTACCTCATATCCCCAGCTTAACAATGTACCTACACGGAACAAATCCCAACCAAGAATCCCAGTACTGCCCCATTTATCACCGATATATGCTATTGCTTCAAAGTGACTGCGATTTGCTTCCTCATCGCTTTCATATTCAAGAAGTTCTACAAGTTCATCTACACCCAAAACGTATACTATGCTATATGACTCAAAAAATTGGATGTTTTGACCGCGGGTACCTTGATTCATTCCAATAACTTGTTCTCTAAGGTCATCCGCGTTGTGTATGTTCCAAGACCTTACTAACAATTCTTTATTAAGCTCAAGATTGGAATAATAACGTGGCTCTGTAATCAAAAATGGGCTTGCTGTATTCTGAAAATTAATAATTGCTGATGTAGCTGTAATCCATCGTAATATTTCATCATGTGGGCTTTCTGCCGTTGTTTCTGCCGCCATAACTGGCACGGAACCAGCCGCAATCAACATTACAAGCAGAAATGCAAAAAAACGTTTCACGTTTTGTACACCATCCTTATTTATTTTGACGCCTAATGTTTTACAATGCAGATAGTTTGAAAATCTCTACGGGTTTTGAAGAGTGTTAACTTCCCATTGGAAAGCATTAGCCAAATTTACCAACGGAAAATACACATCTCCATCTCTTACAATAGGTGGTGTGTTAAGAAAACCTGTAACAGTGTTTCCAAATGTATATCCGCCGTCCACTGCAACTATATCGGTTACTGCGTACTCTGTTAACCCCAAAATAATGAGTAATGCTCTATTATCTAGCAAAAAAACTATTCTTTGTTCTCCTTGGGTTTCTATTTCTTGGTATTGCCCTCCCATGGAAGTAATATAGCTTTTTAGTGGAACCAATTCTGTCCCGTTCCAAAAGGCTGAATCACCATCCCCAGCTACCTGCCAACTTAAAGATACAAACGAATCCAAAAGACCGTCTAACACACCATGAACTTCTGCCACACTATCTTCAGTTGCGGATGTTGTTGCAATATACATCATATCGCCAGTACTCCAAAACACAGCATTGGCTATAAATAGGAAATTGTCTAGCTGTGCTTCAAAAGGAAATAAATATCCGTAATATTCTCCTACTTGAATGACTTGTGCGTCATGGTATACAAAATTATTTGGTTGTTGACTGTGAGTTTCTAACATTTCACCCCAAAGTCGAGTAATTTCTTGTGAAGCATCACCTGTGAACGGGAAAGCGGAAATCCTAATAAGGTCAATGCCGTTCGAGTCAATCTGGTTGAAAAAATACAACCTAACGGGATTACTTTCACTGTGGTATATCCAATCTGGATTATTGATGGTAACTGCCATTTCGAATATCGGGTTTGAATAAACAATTCCTTCAAAAAGCTCGTAGGGTGATACCTCAGATGTTTCGGAAGGTTCATCCGATTGTAAATCTTCCGAATTTTCCAAATCACTTATAAGTATATGACTATTTGTATCCATATTAAGAACATTTGCGTTTTCACGCGCTAATTGTGGCTCATTATCCTCCACTCCACAACCTACAAAAAAAGCGATGGAAATGAGCAATAATACAATGGTACATTTTTGGATTCGGTTTTTCATCGCGAATCACTCCTTTTTGTTTTTATTGTTTGGAACAATTGATACCAACATTGACCCGTTCACGTAACCAGTTTTCTGCATATTCATGCACTTTTTTCATGGCGGGGTCTGCCGTACCATCGAATACTCCTGTTAGTTTTGCCAAATATCCCTTCTCCAGTAACCACTGACATGAGTACCCAAAATTCAAGTCATAAACAAGACTAATCTGCATAAGCACGCGGTCATTTGGATTTTTTAGCTCATTTATATGAAGATTTTTGCCCTGCAACAATCTTTCAACCAATTCAGGCGAACGCTCGCCTTCTCCGTCCACTATAATAAAACGAAATTTGCTTGTTTCTTCCTTATTAGTGTAAAACCGAAAAATGTCCATCTTATCTGCGTCTCGCACCAGTTTAGTAAAAAGTTTTGCACGAGGTGACAAATTATCAGGAATCTTAAAATGGTTGTGATATCGCAAAGCTTCAGTTACAAAATGTTTATCATAATCTGACATTCCGGTATGAGGAGCATCTTTCAAAAAAACCTCTACACTCATATCCCCATGAGAACCCGTAATGCGGTCATTCATTGTTCCATACCATAATGCCTGATTAAAACGTCCTAAATCATGAAAAAGGCCAATAATCGTGGCCAATTTTATATCATGTTCCGAAAGCCTAAGCCATTGTGCAATCTCTTTGCAATGGTCACGCACCATAAAAGTATGAGAAATCTTCATTTCCACTTCATTCAAAGTAGCGTTACGATTTGTCTCTGGCCAATCCAAAGTTCTTAAGTTGCCCGATTCTGATATAGTATCGTCCGCTATGCAGCGGTATATATCCTCTGCATAGCGAACAAACCACTCACTGTACATTTCAGTATTCACAGCTTACTCTACCGCCAGTGCCGCGTCGAATGCTACGTTTGAAGCACTAAAATTAATTTTCCTTACAAATTCGCAAGCCTCAGTAGCACCAAACACCCTGTCCATACCAGAATCTTCCCATTCTACTGAAAGCGGGCCACTGTATCCAACTTGATTTAATTCCCGTATAATTGCATCAAAATCCACATTACCATGTCCTAAAGAAACGAAATTCCAACCACGACGTGTATCACCAAAGGTCAAATGAGAACCTAGAACGCCATTACGTCCATCAAAATTAAGCTTTATGTCCTTCATATGAACATGATAAATTTTGTCTGCGAATTCGCGGGCAAATACCGCCGGGTCAAGCATATTCCAAAGCAAATGGCTTGGGTCAAAATTAAGTCCTAGTGTAGGACGGTTTTTGAATTTTTCAAGCAAACGCTTGGTTGTCCAGAAATCAAAGGCAATTTCTGATGGATGAACTTCTAGGGCAAATTTTATTCCGTTTTCGTCAAACACATCAAAAATAGGACTCCACAAACGATAGATTTCCTCAAAGCCGTCTTCTACCATTTGTTCTGTGGTTTGTGGGAAGGAATACCAATATTTCCAAATGGGGCTTCCCATAAACCCTGTAACAACTTCAACGCCCATTGCCTTGGCCGCAAGTGCAGTTTGTTTAACCTGTTTGATTGCCCAATTACGAATACCTTCTGGATTTCCGGCCAATTCTGTAGGGGCAAAACCATCTATGCGTGGATCCCATAAGTCACCAACACACTGCCCAGCCAAATGGCAACTGATTGCATAACAATTCAAATTATATTTTTTTAGCGTTGCTTTGTGGGCTTCAAGATAACTTGGGTCTTCAACAGCCTTGAAAACATCAAGATGGTCACCCCAAGTACAAAGCTCAGCACCGTCATATCCCATAGAGGAAATTAGTTTGCAGGCTTCTTCAAAAGGCAAATCTGCCCATTGACCCGTAAACAAAGTTACGGGTCTTGGACTATTTGGCAAAATTGACTTTTTCGACTCTTTTGACAACTCTGACATTAAAATGTCACCGCCTTGCCGGTTTTTGCAGATTCATATATAGCTTCCAAAATCTGCGTAACTACCAAAGCTTGTTCTGGTGTGGTGGTAAGTGGTGTATTGTTCAAAATAGCATCATAAAACACACGTTGTTCTTCAATTTCGGGGCTTGTTACTTTGCCGCCAAAAAATGCAACGCTTCCTGTTTTTAGGTCAACGTTGGAAACATACATTTTGCCTAAATCATCGCCATTGATACGTAGTTGATCCCAACCTTCTTTCATATCTGCGCCAGCTTTGGTGCCACATAATGTAGTAATGGCTTCACCCACATCCACTGTATTAAGTGCCCATGAAGATTCCAGTACAATAGTAGCACCATTTTCCATGGTAATAAATCCAAAGGCCGAATCTTCTACTGTAAATTCTTTTGGATCCCACGGACCAAAAACATTACCACTATCGCCATTATGGTTAAGTTTATGATATACAGTACCCATTACACTCTTTGGCTTGTAATTGTCCATAGTCCAAAGAGTCAAATCAAGTGCATGGGTGCCTATGTCAATAAGTGGGCCGCCGCCTTGGGCTTCGCCATCCAAGAATACGCCCCAAGTAGGTACTGCTCTACGCCTAATAGCGTGTGCTTTGGCAAAATATACATCTCCCAAATCGCCGCGTGCCACCATTTTTTTGAGATGTTGGCTATTTGGACGGAAGCGATTTTGATAGCCTATAGTTAAATGTTTACCGGATTTTTTGGCGGCTTCCACCATTTCTTTGGCTTCTTTTGAGGTTTTGGCCATTGGTTTTTCACACAATACATGTTTTCCAGCCTCAAGTGCCTCAATAGTCATAAATGAATGCTCACGATTAGGTGTAAGTACGTACACCACATCAAGGGTTTTATCTGCTATCAATTCTTTGTAGTCAGTATAAACTTTGGAACCGACTGCACCGAATTCCTTAGCTGCTTTTTCTGCGCGTTCTTTTTTTATGTCGCAGAATGCAGTCAACTCCACTTCTTCAATATGCTTGATTGAGGGCATATGCTTTTGATTAGCAATTCCGCCACAGCCGATGATTCCGGCTTTCAGTTGCTTAGCCATCCAAGTTCCTCCTTAAATTAGCAAAAATATGCTTGAAACGCTCTCTCATTGTGCCTTAAACTACGGAAGCTTTCACATGAATACGTCCAGCATTTTCACGAAATGATAGTAGCATAGAGCGGCAAAAGACACAATAGGTAAATAGGGCAAATGGATTAAAAGATACAATTGATACAAAATAGTAGGTTATCAGAGCAAACTATGAGATAATCGGCAGATATGTCAAAATAATCAAGACATATTTGAATATTTATTCATCAAACTTGCATAATTATTCATCGTATGATAAACTCACTGCATTGAATTTTAGAAAGGGCATGATGTAGTGTGAAGATATATATTGATGGTCAGGCTGGGACTACAGGCTTACAATTAGAAGAAAGACTGCGCAATCATCAGGGCAACATAGAATTGCTAACGATAGACCCAGAGTTACGCAAAGACCCAGAAGCGCGCAAAGCATTGATGCACAAAGCCGATGTAGTTTTTTTGTGTTTGCCTGATGAAGAAGCACGAAAAGCGGTGACTATGGTTCCTACCGAAACATTGGTAATAGATGCTTCTACAGCGCACCGAACTGCCAGCGGCTGGATTTATGGCTTACCAGAATTATCGACGCTACAAAGGGAATCAATATCAAAAACCAAGCGGATAGCAGTACCAGGTTGTCATGCGGCAGGATTTATTGCCCTAGTTTACCCGCTTATTGCTA
>Ga0123355_10000177_pt1 | contig 78715 bp, 69 predicted proteins | sample TergutEmb28metaG_3_FD_89872 | JGI IMG/M metagenome (GOLD analysis project Ga0123355, IMG submission 89872) | Embiratermes neotenicus P1 segment gut microbial communities from Petit-Saut dam, French Guiana - Emb289 P1 | ecosystem: Host-associated > Arthropoda: Insects > Digestive system > Gut ... | reverse complement strand
GGGTCTGGTGACGGCGGAGGAGTTGGAGGGTCTGGTGATGGTGGAGGAGTCGGAGGGTCTGGTGATGGTGGAGGAGTCGGAGGGTCTGGTGACGGTGGTGGGGTCGGAGGGTCTGGTGACGGTGGTGGAGTTGGAGGGTCTGGTGACGGTGGTGGAGTCGGAGGGTCTGGTGACGGTGGTGGAGTCGGAGGGTCTGGTGATGGAATTCGTTCAAATATCACTATAACGTCCAATAATCCTGTAACATAGCGGGATATAGTGGATGCTGTTACATTATCAAGGCTCACGCCGTTTACCATCCAGCCTGCAACTCTATAACCCATTGCTGGGGTTGCTTCAAACTCTACATATGTCCCCACATGAAAAGTTTCACCAGAAACAATCTGGTTTCCTGTGGATTCTGCTGTTATGCTTCCGCCCGTGCCTGCTGCAAAGGTTACAGCGTAAAAAACTTCATAAAACGCTACAAATACATTTAGTCCATCTTGTGGGACTTCTCTTGTAGATATAAGTTGTTCAACTTCGGCGTATGTTACATCGTTGCCATTTACTGTCCAATAATCTATTCGGAAATGTGGCTCAATTGCCACATTAAATACAACATCAGTATCTATGGGATGCGGTGTACCTGTTAGTATGGATGCACCATTTATTGCGGCGGTGATATTTCCGCCTGCCCCAGCAAAGAAGTTGACCAAGTAATATGTGGGTGGAATAGGTTTAAATTCAACAAAAACATTCAACCCACCTGGCGTATTTGGAACATCACGAATAATCACAAGTGAATATGCCTCATCACCCATTATGGTGACACCATTAACAACCCAGTATGCTACTTGAAAACCAGGTTGTGGTTCTGCAATAAATGTGACAGTAGTTCCAGTATCGTGTAATGAACCTGATGTTATGTTCGCATTGTCTATATATGCTGTAATGTATCCACGAGGTCCTGAATCAAATACTACTGTTTGGGGATGACTCAGTTGGAAATGTGCCACAACATCCAAACCGCCCGTGGAAACTTGTCGAGTAAGAATATAATGCCATCCCCCAACGCTAGAAAAAGCAATGTCAGGAACAACCACACCATTAACTGACCAGTGAGTAAATTCAAACCCAAGGTTAGCGAACTGAAAAAATATAACAAATTCTCCCGCATAATGATATGTGCCACTGTAGAATACGGGATGTTGATTACTCTGGGGAAGTATAAATCCTCCTATTTCAGGCTCTGCCCTGAATGTTACAGGATATAAACCATGCGGGATATATTCGTAGTGTACAACTATATGCAGTCCCCCAATGGGAACAAGTTGCATAGTTGTGGAGTTTACACCGTTTAAAAAAGGCATCGGAAATATTTTATCTGTAAAATCAACACCATTGACTGTTAAAGATGTTACGATGTGACTTACTGGCCAATCAAGCAATATAGTGGCATTCGAACCAACGGGTACGAGTGTCCCAGATGGTAGGGCGGTTGGTGACCCAGTCAGGCTCACCAAAACATTTGCATGTGTCCCAATCACACCACCTGGTCCAAACACTTCAAAAGTTATTGGTTGTTTAGGGGCAAATAATACTTCCACATGTAACCCATTAGATGGCACATTACGTGTTAGAATATAGGGATTTATTGGAAAATTCACCCCATTTACAATCCAAGCATAAACCGTATAGCCAAAATTTGGGATTGCTTCAAACCTTATTCTATCACCCAAGTCAAATATTTCCCCTGATGTGATGGGTATAGATGTATTTAGAGTTTGCTCAAAATACGCCGAAATACTACCGCCTGCACCAGCAGTAAATGTGACAGGGAAGTATGGCAAAAAGTGCGCAACCACCTCTAGCCCTGTCAAATTATCAATAGACCTAGTGATTGTATATTCATAATTTGACGAGGAAGGGATTAAACCAAAACCATTAACACGCCAGCCAACAAAATTATATCCACTTATGGATGGGGTTGCGTGAAAGTTCACCGCTGTAAATGGGGGATGTGTAGTATGACCTGAAACAATAGGAGTACCTGCAATTGCACTTGTTATAGTCCCCGCATGTGGAGGTTCTACACGAAATGTTACAGGTGGATTATTTGTGATAACCGCAACAACATCCAACCCTGCGGGAGATGGTGGCATCAACTGCATAAGATTAGTTAATGCTTCTGAGCCAAATACCCTATTGCCATTCACTAACCAATGGCTAACATGATGGTAATTATTTGGAGTTGCTGAAAATGAAATGAGTGTATTTGGTGGATGTATAGACCCTGAAACAATCGGAGTAGCACCTACTCCTAGATTTGCTGTTATACTACCCAAATTCGCGGGTTCTACAGAAAATGTAACAACTTCATTGGGTAAAAATACTGCAACAACATCCAGCCCTCCATAAGGCACTGTTTCACTAATTGTCGTTACTGTTATCCTACTGCCTTGTGCGTTTGTTAAAGGAGAACCATTAACGCGCCAATGAGATAGACGATATCCTGTTATAGGTGATGCTACAAAAATTACATCTTCCCCTTCTCGAATAAGAATACCTGACGTAATTGAAGTACCACCCATCGTTGCTGTTACATTACCACTGCTGTCTGGCGACGCACTAAATGTTACGGGATAGGTCCCCTCAAGTGTTACAACAATGTGTAAACCATTGGATGTAACATCTCGTGTGATAGTGGATGCTAAGGCTTCTGCGCCAGTTACAAGTGTGCCATTTACCGTCCATGATACAATGTTATGACTAGGAGCGAGAGATACATTAAACACCACATTATCACCGATTGTATGTGACGTACCTGATACAATCGAATTTCCGCCAATTGTGGCAGTTATATTACCACCAGAAGCGGGGTTCACACTAAATGTAACTTGTCTTTCACCTGTTGCGCCCCACCTTGCGTACAGTGTTATATTGGATGTAATGGGTGTGGCAAAGTCAAATGGAATAGTATTTGCACTGTCTAAATACCAACCATCAAACTCACGAAAAATCGAACATGTAGGGTCTTGAGGGCGGGTTGCAGTTTGCCCCCCTCGAATATATTGACGTGCAGGGGGTATACCAATTGCACCATTCATATTAAAATCCACAGCATAAGTATTTGGTGGGATTTGAGAGTTTATACTATGTGCCCTTATAAACACAGCAGAAGGCACAATATCATCACTTACATTTGCAATGCCCATTCGTATTGTGACAGGCACTCCAGGCTGAATAAGAGCCGCCCCAGTGCTGTCAACATTATTGGTTGCGTCAGCCGTCAGCACAATCGAACGCCCATGGAATTGCATAGGATATCCATTGAATCTGCCATTTGAATGGCTTATATAATATGGAGGTGTTGATTGTCGCCAGTCTTGGATATTTGGCAAAATACTCCGCACAGTTACGGGTGCGCCACTTGGCAATAATGCTATATTGTTTAAACTCCCGTCCTGCCCAACAATCCAAAGAGCAAAAACATCATTAAACCTTGCAGGCTGATTAAACTCACTGGATGCAAAAAAATACTCAAAATATAACATACCTGTGTCTGGTACTATCTGAAACTCTAATATAAATGCAGAAAATGTAGAAAAAGCAGTCCCGCTTACAGCTAGAGTAAGTGCAGAAAAATCGGGATGCCCTTGTAAACTCACTCCCCCACTAATGTTATCTGTAAACGCAATGTCCGCTCTAGCAGTTGATAATATAATCCCACTATCAAATGGAAACCCCATAGTCGAAGGCACATCAAACCTACCCAATTGCGAAGGACTACCTACAATAATGTTTGCGCTGCCAGGAACGACTTCCAATGGCATACCCATATTGTTGTACCCCATTAAATGGGAAGCCATTCTATGTGAGAAGTCTGCATTAGATTCCCCTAGCATTTGACCTTCCACAAATTGCGGCATAAAATTAAATGGTGCAAACCTCAATGCCGAGGGGCTTGTAACATCTATGTCCAACCATGGTGTTTCTCGTTCCCATTCATATTCAACCCCCGCCATTGCATAATTATCAAAACCTGTGTATTCTGCTTCAATCGCAGTAACATTTTCTTCATTGTATCGCGCTAATGCATATATTGGTATTTGATGAAAAATCATCAACCCTGCCAACAATAGCGCAATAATTGTGTTGTTTTTTGCTTTCAAAATATCCTCCCCTTGAAATTCTTATAAATTATTCTAACATTGTGACTGCAAATTATCAAATACGCTAATGCTAAGTACTTGATCTAGCAATTTCATAGCAAACAAAAAAGCGACATAGTCGCTTTTTTATTAAATCTATGCTTCATCCAGCCAAAGTTGCACTGTATTTTGCATTCTTTGGGCGGCGGCCTGTGCAGTTATAAAACCTTCAAAAAACTCAAAAACTGTATCATGCATAAGCATATTATGCGGCAAATGATGTGTCATTGTTGCCATAGGCATACTGTTGTAACGAGCAATACGTTCAAGGGCGGCATTTAATTCCCTCTCCCGCTCATCAGGGTTATCCAAGTGTATAAAATCTGTAAATTGACTTACTCCTGGGCGGGTAATAAATTCTTCTATGATATTGCGTACAAAATTTGTAGTGTGTGGGTGATGAACTGGCGTAGCTATAGATTCAAGCCAAGCCGCGGGATTACCCCATCCAGGGTTAATTCTGGCTCTGCCCACAGGTTCAACAAAAACATCCAAGATATATTGTATAAATTCCCATGCTAATTCGGGGTTTCCAGCGGATGTTACTGCAATTTCGCCCCAAACCCCACTAGACCATCCAGTATCAATTAGTAATTCGCCTTGAGAATTGGTAAGAGGGATTGGATTAATAAAGATTTCTTCTTCGCTTTCAAAGAAAACAGCTAATGGATTAAAGTTAAAACCTGTTGTAATAAACATAACATCGTTTTGCCTATCACGCAAAAACTGGGTATTCTGAGTTGGACTGGTAACCCAACCATGTCCCATAAGCCCCCATTCACTATTAGGGGTGGTAATTTCCAAAAGAGTTCGTGTTAGTTCAAGCAGATTAATAAATTCAGGTGAATTAAAATTAACTGTGTTATTATTTAAGTCAATAAATTCGCCCATGTGTGCAACCAAAAAATTATAAGGCATAGTAGGTGTGCCTTCAATACCAGGCAATAGATGCCCAAATTGGTCGCCATAGTTTTCCATAAGTTCCAGATACATCTCTGCAATTTCCATTAGACTGATAGACGATTTTTGTGCAAACCTATCAATAAAATGCTGTGGCATTAAAGAGCTAATGCTGGCATACATAAAACCCACACTAAGCGGAAGAGTGTATAGTTCTCCGCCAATCTCAAATGCTCGCAATAGTTCTACAAGATAATCATTACGGCTGGTGTGTGGAGAATTATCCATCAAAGTATATAAATCAACCAAAAATCCAGCGGTTGCATAGTCAAATATTGTGTGCATATCCTCAACAAAGAAGATATCAGGTCCACCACCTGCCATAAACTCCATGCTCAGACGCTCTGCACGCCCCATTGCACCGTCCCAATCAGTTACGAGAAAATCATCTATTATAACTTGGAAGATATAAGGCTCATTTCGTACTCTCCAACTGGCATTCATTGCCGCCGCCGCTTGTTCAATAACTGCAGAAAATTCTCCTGAACCATGAACAGTTAAAACACGGGCGGGCAAATCTGGTAATGGCTCTACTACAGTAGGCACATAAGGCTCTATTGCACGCTCTTCATTAATCCAGTCGGTAAAAGCAGTGTATAACATGTCCACAGCTTCATCGGAAGATATTTCACCCGCAAAAAATGATGATAATGCTGGAAACATTAAATTAGAGTCCCAAGCATAGTTTGCTGGCACAGAAGTAAATTCCATTTCTGCATATCTTGCCAAACGTCTGACTGCATTATCAATGGCTGTAAACTCACCAAACATAAAAGGTCTATTTTCGCGTTGTGCTACCATATTTTGAAATCCACCTGTTATTGTTTCTTCAAAATATTCTCTTCTTATAGACATAGTATTACCAAATCTAAATCCAGTGGCTTCTGTTGATATTAAATGCTCCACAAATGCCCATGCTAAATCGGGGTCATTTGCAGTTGCACTAATTGCTACATTTGGAATATTATCTGGTGTGCGGTTGACTATACGCCCACTTTCATCTACAAATGGGGTGTAATATATAAACCATGGTGGGTTATATTCAAGTAATGCTTCTGCATTACCATGTCCTCCAAATGTTCTGAAAAATACATAGTGTTCTGTTGCAAAATCCATATCTTCAGGTTGTGCATTAAATGGGGGGAATGTTCCAAATCGGTCGTTTCCATAAAAACCATCTCTGAATGCATCCATAAGATTACCGAATTCACTAAAGTCCACTACTCCATCAGAAACGCTAATCGCCCTTCTAAACTCAGGTGCAATTACTTGATAAGGGCTTAAACCCAAAACCATTGCCATTTCTGCAAATTCTGGATGTGCTTCAATTAAATCATTGTATATTTCAATGATGTCCGAAGGTCTAACGCGGTCAAGTGCTGCAAATCGGTTTATAAATGCTTGTGGGACATTTGCATTTATGCCTATAAAGTCCATACTAAAATCTGTTGGCATAACATAAAGTCTACCACTGTCTTCAAAACCCTCCAGCACATTCATAAAGAAATCATCACGGCTAGATGTTGGTGAACGGTCAATAAGGGGATATATATCTTGTATAAATCCCTCTTGTATAAATGGTGCAAGTAAAATGGACCAATCTCTTGCAAAAATATCAGGACCTAACCCTGCCGCAAATTGGCTAAGTAGTAAATCCTCTATTGTGGCGCGTTCACCGTCCATAAAAGTGTTAAAAACAACTTCTACATCACGCCCTTGTAATGCCATTGTTTCTTGTAATGCAACTGCGGCTTGGCGAAAACGCCCTTCTTGGGATATATGCGTCGCTATTGTTAAAACTTCAATAGGGGGCATGTCTCCACCGCCTGTACCTGTTATGCCAGAAGCACCATTACCAAGGTTTGTAATGGCGGGGTCTTCGTTGTTGCTATTGCGCCCACATGCAGTTAATGCAATAGTACCCAACAACACCAAGACCGTTAGCAAAAGGTAGATTTTTCTCATAAAATTCTCCTCCTAAAAATCTACTGTTTTCTATATTTATTATTGGTTGAAAACAGCTTGACATTCATTTTGCACATGTAAAGGAAAATTGTCAAGTATTTTTTGGTTTAAATTTTAATCTGCACTTGACAGGTTCATAGTAATTCTTGGTATACTAGTCATGTGAAACGGCAGGTCAACACCCAATATGCATTAACGTGTTTATAATTGTGGGCTTGATCCGCAATCTCTTTTGCACAAAAGGATTATTCGGAAGAGATTGAAGAAAATATGATTTTTGTGCGTATATGATAAACATGGGTAGCATCCTATTCAAAAATGAGAGGAATTAAAAGATGGAACTACAAAAATTAGTAGAAGATTTTAAAGCGTATTTAAATAGAGTACGCATGTTTCAGGAAGCAATGGCTGTAATGAGCTTCGACTCAAATACAATAGCCCCTAAAGGTAGTGTAGAACAACTTGCAAAACGTGCTGGTTTTTTTGGGTTGGAACTCCACAACATGATTGTTTCAGAGCAAACGAAAGGGGCTTTAGATGGACTTGCGCCACACCTTTCAGAGTTAGATGATCAATTGCAAGGAATGTACCGTATAGTAAAAGAACACTATGACGAGGCAACAAAACTACCCCCTGAGTTTGTTTCGGAATTTGCACAATTAACACAAGAGGCAAACAGTGTGTGGGAAGATGCACGCAAAGCCGATAGCTTTGAAACATTCGCACCATATTTAAAGCGTATTCTTGAAATGGGTGATAAAGCACTGGAATACCGTAAATCCGAAATGCCAGAAGGCGGAGTTCCATATGATATCTTTTTAAATGACTTTGAAAAAGGTATGACCATCAAAAAATATGACGATTTCTTTGAAAAACTAAAAGAAACAGTTGTGCCACTTCTAAGGCAAGTTGTAGCAAGCAAAAAGAAAATTGATAAATCTTTTATGAGTGCAAAAGTTGATATTGATGCGCAACGAAAAATTTCACAATTCATTGCAGAAAAAATAGGCTTTGATACCCACAGGGGATATATTGCAGAATCTGCACATCCATTTTGTAGTGGGATAAATATCAATGATACTCGCATTACCACACGATACTACGAAGAGGATTTTATTTCATCCTTGTATAGCATACTGCATGAATGTGGACATGCTATATATGATCAAAATGTAGGCAAAGATATTGGTGAAACCATTCTAGGGCACGGTGCATCTATGGGTTTACATGAAAGCCAAAGCCGTTTTTATGAGAACGTAATTGGTCGTAGCTTGGCATTCTGGGAATATATCACAGATGAATTGAAAACTTTTCTTCCAGAAGAGTATAAAAATGTTACGCCCCAAATGTTTTATGAAGCAGTTAATGAAGCACAACCTTCACTAATTCGTGTAGAAGCAGATGAATCAACATATAGCCTACATGTAATTGTTCGCTATGAAATAGAAAAACTATTGATTGCAAAAGAAATAACTGTTGACGAACTACCAACCATATGGAATCAAAAATACCATGAATATTTGGGAATTACTCCACCATCAAATGCAGATGGTGTGTTACAAGATGTTCATTGGTCTTGGGGATACTTGGGATACTTCCCAACTTATGCACTTGGTTCTGCATTTGCCGCGCAATTATTAGCATACATCAAAAAGGAAATGGATGTAGATGAACTTATTCGCAAAGGCGATTTTGCAACCATCACAAAATGGCTAACAGAAAAAATTCATCGTTATGGCGCGACATACACCCCTGAAGTTCTGATGAACAAGGTATTTGGGGAAGGATTAGATGCAACACATTATGCAAAATATTTAAAAGATAAATTTACAGCCCTATACAATTTATAGTATCATTAGACGGCGTAGCTCCATTATAATCTTAGAAGGAAACTCGCATGACTAAATTTTTCAAATCGCGCATGATGCGCTCTTTAGTGCCATATTTTATATTGGCAGTTGGAGTTATAATCACATTTCGGCTTGTATCCGAAATAGGGTTTTTTTCCGAAATATTTGGGCGATTTTGGGGAATAATAGCCCCCTTTTTAACGGGGGCTATTATAGCCTATATAATGAATATGCCCTGTTGTGCAATTCAACGGCTTTTAGAGAAAACAGAAAATAAGGCAATCATAAAAAGAAGTCGCGGTATAGCTGTGCTTATTCTTATTATAATTACCTTGTTAATCATTACTCTAATATTAAACTGGATTATTCCAGCCGCTTACAGAAATATACGTGAGTTTATAGATGATTTGCCCATTCACACAGAAACGTTTCAAGGTTGGATAGCAAGTGTAAATGAATGGGAGTTACCCGCATTTTTTGATGAATTTGAACTAGATTTAGATAGTCTTGTTGTATTAGTGGTGGAGACTATACAGAATTTTGATTTTGAAAATCTTCCAGCAACTATTATGGCGGGTTTTGGAAGTACGTTTTCCGCACTGTTCCACACGTTTTTGGCAATCGTTTCATCAATATATTTGCTGATGGAAGCAGACAAATTGAGGGCATTTGCAATGCGCTTTACTGCTGCGGTTACATCTGCAAACACTAATGAAATAATCTTAAAATATTCAAGAAAGTTAAACTTTAATTTTCGCCAATATATCTATACACAAACTATTGATGGCTTGATTCTTGGCGGTATGATGACAATTTTCTTAATGCTGGTTGTCCGCTCTCCACATTTTTTGATTTTAGGATTAATTTTGGGTGTGCTTAATTATATACCATATTTTGGCTCAATTGTTGGTACTGCCATTGCAGTTATCGTTATAGCCCTTACTCAAGGAGTACCCACAGCCACTTGGGCGGCTGTGATCATGTTTGCGATTCAACAACTAGATGGTAATTTTATACAACCTAGATTGATGGGTGGCTCTTTCTCATTGAGTCCACTGCTTGTAATTATGAGTGTTACAGTGGGTGGGGCTTATGGCGGAATATTTGGAATGTTGGTAGCAATTCCAATAGTGGCACTTTTCAAAGATATTGTTGACAGTTATATTGAATATCGTGAGAAGAAGAAAAAAGAAGAACCATTAATATACAATGATGATTTTATGAATAGAGATATCTGGTAACGATTAATGACAATGCCACACCCGCAAAGTTAGCAAGTAATGCGCCTGCTAATGTAAAGCGGGTTTTTGTTATTTTTACACTTAAAAAATAGATGCTCATGGTATAAAAAACCGTTTCTGTGCTACTCATCATGATAGAAACAAATTGACCCATAAATGAATCTGGTCCATATCGTTCAAAAATATCTACCAACAACCCCATTGAAGCTGATGAAGATACCAAACGCATTAATGTAAGTGGTACAGAATCTGTGGGGAAACCAATCCGTTCTGTAAGAGGAGCTATTAATCTACTCAGTAGGTCAAACGCGCCAGACGCGCGTAACATTCCCACCGCAACCATTAACCCTACTATAGTAGGGGCAATATGAAAAACTGTGTGAAACCCTTCTTTTGCACCAACAATAAAGGTGTCATAAACAGGGACTTTTTTACTTATAGCGAACACGATTATTACTAAAAAAGTTATAGGAATAATCATATCAGACGCGAATAACATCCAGCTCATTTAATCACCCCTATCAAATACATCAAGCATTTTGCAATATATTATGGCTAAAATACTTGTTAGAGTTGTTACCAAAAGCCCTGGTCCTATAATTTCTGATGGATTTGCAGAGCCGTATTGCATTCGATAGGCAATTACGCTTATAGTAACCAGTTGCAGGCTACTCATGTTAATTACCATAAACATCCGCATAGAACGGGTGGCTGTGTCTTTTCGCGTATTCTCTTCTTGCAATAATTGCATTGCACGAAGTCCACTGGGCGTAGCCGCCCAGCCTAAACCTAGTATATTTGCTATAAAATTTGTGGCTATTGGTTCATGAGCAGGGTGATTTTTCCCCAAATCAGGAAACAAGAATCTTAATATTGGTCTAGCCCGTTTTGCTAAAGCACCTACTAATCCCGCTCTTTCTGCTATGGTCATTAGACCTGTCCACATAGCTAAAATACCCAACATTGTTACACACAATGTGATTGCCTCGCGTGATGATTCTATGGCAGCATTGGTGATTTCAGCCATGTTTCCTGTGAAAACCCCTACTACAATTGCTAATAAAATCATTCCGCCCCAAAGGATGTTTAACATAATCTTCCCTCTTTTTTGTTATGGTAATTTATTCATTGTATATAAATACTTATTCCAAAACATGTTCAAGCATTCCATATTAGCCATTCTAAAAGAAAATATATTTATTTTGGAGGGTATTGATTTTTTTGTAAATTATGATATACTATAGTCATAACATTGGAAACATTCGTAAATAAAGCCGAAAACTACTGTTTTTATATATAATTTTACGGCGAAATTTACATTTATTTCCAAATAAAACCATTGCAATAGTCTGTAAGACAGACGGAAGAAAAGGGAGCGGTTATTTATGTTAAAAGCCACAGGCGTAGTGAGAAGAGTCGATGAATTAGGACGTGTTGTTTTGCCAATGGAGTTACGTAAAACTCTTAATATTAACGTTCGTGATTCTTTAGAGTTTTTTGTTGACAGTGATAGCATTGTCCTTAAAAAGTATGAACCTGCTTGTACATTTACTGGCATTGCAGATGGGCTTGTTGAATATAACGGGCGCAAAGTGAGCAGACAAGCAATAACTGAGCTTGCAAAACTTGCGGGAGTAATATAATAGAATTCTAGGGTGTATTGCCACTACTCATTTAGTGGCAATACACCCTAGTTTTTCATATTTTCTTACGCATAATAGACCAATTTCGCGCGGACTTTTTCATTCGCATTTTTCCATTACGTGATATATTTTGCATATTGGCTCTTCTTTTGCGGAAGAATGAAACAAAAGGCGGGGAAATCCAAGTAAAGAACAACCTAAAAGGCGTAAATATGATTCGCACTACAGAAACAAAAACTTTTATTACATAGTTTATAACAGCAACAAATACTTTGATAACCCATTGCGAAATTGTGGCAAAGTAAAGTGCAGCTCCAACAATTATACCAATAATAGTAAATGGGCGAATTTCTCCATAATTTCGATGCAACATAAAATAAAATACTGCACCAGTGACAACAAGCCAAAAAAACAAATCTTCTAGTTGAACCACAATAGTAGAGTGGGGCATGATTTTACGAAAAATTCTAAATGTGTCATAGAACAGTCCAATAGCTGCCCCCACCAATACAGTGCTAAGAAACAACCAGGCTTGGGCTGGCATAGATAGAATCATTTAAATAATCGCCCCAACAAAGATTTTGCTTTTTCGCCACTTGGGTTATTGTATGTAATGCTGTCTATTTGCCCTTTTACAACAAGTTCGCCACTTTCTAAGTTAATTCGCCCAACATGTAAATTTGCGCCTTTAATCACTATAATACCCATTTCTGTTTCACCAGTTACAGTTTCTGTGTCAAAAGAAATCATTTCCAGCATTCCAGTTACAACAAGATTTTCACGTTTATCAAGATGTAAACTGTGGCGTGAGGCAGAACGTCTTTTTATTTGATTCATATCATCCGTTGGTGTTGGCATAAAAAAACCCCTTCATTAATGTTTATACATTATATTGACAGGAGAGGACTCTTATACTTGATTTTACATATCCTGTTGTTTATAGTCATTTTGTTTGAAATTGGTCTGGATTATGCTATTATAGTGTCACACTTTTTTATCCGAGGTATACCCATGAAAAATCAAAATAGAATAGCTGCTGTTATTGATATAGGTTCAAATGAATTACGATTGAATATAGCCGAAACGGCAGAAAATGACCAGATTAGATATTTGGAAACTTTAAGTTACCCCCTAAGTTTAGGGCGGGACACTTTTCATGCAGGGCGGATGAGTTTTGACAAAGTTGACAAGGCTTGTGAAATAATAAAGAATTTTTTGCGTCTAACAAAGGACTATGATGTTACTAACATACGCACAATCGCAAGTACAGCCATGCGTGAGGCGGCTAATGTAGATTATATTATAGACCAAATCAAGATTAAAACGGGCGTGGATGTAAACGTAATTGACGATTTGGATGAGAAGCGATACATCTATAAATTGCTTACACATTGCATTGATGATGCATTACAACAATCTGCATTGGTTGTGTACATTGGCACAGGCAATATGGGTGTTAGTTTATTTGTTGATGGAAAAATGCCACGCACATGGAATATTAGGGTTGGTTCTTTGCGAATGGGTGAGTTATTTGGGCAATTACAAGAATACACCCGTGATTTTTACAAACTTATGGAAGAATATCTATCAGGTTATACCTATAAAATCCATGAAGAACTGCTCGGAGGTATCAATCATTTCATAGTAAGCGGGCGTGAAATCGACACAATAGCACGACTAGTACTTGAAGATAACTATAAATCCACCCCATTAATAGAAATTCCCCGCCAAGATTTTGAGTCATTTTATGAGATAATCAAACGCAAAACACCAGATAGGATAATAGCAGATTATAAAATTGAAGCAGACAAGGCAGATTCAATCCTTCCAGCGGCATGTATTTATCATAATTTATTAGAATACACCAAAGCGGAAAGTATAACTGTCAGTCGAATGTTACCCAGTGATGCAATTCTATTTGAAATGCTTTACCCAAAACAATTTAATGCTATTGATAAACGATTTACAAAGGGAACTATATTATCAGCGCAAGCCTTGGCAGAACGTCACAAGGCAAATATTCCTCATTGCGAAAAGGTACAAAATTTCGCATTAATGATTTTTGATAAAGTTAAGAAAATTCATGGGTTGGGCAGCCGTGACAAATTACTTTTATTAGTGGCGGCATTATTGCATGATATTGGAGAAGTGATCAACAATCGCGACCACCATAAAATGTCATACTCCATTGTACGTGGTTCAGATTTGGTGGGCATTACACAAACAGAGCAAGAAATAATTGCCCTCATCTGCCGTTATCATTCCACCACCACCCCCGATTTAAGTGACCCTTGTTATGCCATCTTAGATTCTAGTACAAAAGTTAGGGTGTCAAAGTTGGTTGCTATGTTGCGCCTTGCAGATGCTCTTGATCGTAGCCACACTCAAAAATATCAAAAAATTGATGTTTTACTTGCCAACGATGAATTAATAATCACAATAAACACCCTAACCAATATTTCTCTTGAACAGTGGTCTTTTGCAGAAAAAAGCCGTTTCTTTGAAGAGGTGTTTGGAATAAAAGCATATTTAAAGGTAAAAAAACTATAGACGGGGGTTTGGGGGCAGAGTCCCCATTTAGAAGGAGCAAATTTATGGACACTAATTTATATATAAACAGGGAATTATCTTGGCTAGAATTTAACGAGCGTGTGTTAGAAGAAGCGCAAGATAAATCAAATCCTCTAATGGAACGTTTAAAATTTTTAGCCATTTCTGCCTCAAACCTAGATGAATTTTTTATGATACGAGTATCTTCATTAATGCGTAGCCAAAACTTAGAAGCACCAGACCCTTCTGGAATGATACCCAAAGCACAATTGGCAGCAATATCTAAGCGGGTTCATGAAATGGTTGCAAAACAATATTCATGTTTTACCCGTAGTATTTTGCCTGCAATGGAAAAGGAAAATATTCGTTTTCTTTCATATGCGCAACTAAGTGACATCCAAAAAGAACATGTGGACACCTATTTTAACGACGCACTCTATCAAGTGCTAACACCAATGGCAATAGACCAAAGCCGCCCATTCCCAATGATTAATAATCGTATGGTTAATATTTTTATAGAACTTGCACCTGATGAAGATTCGCCCATGGTGCGCACAGTTGAATGGAACGAAGCAGAAAGCCGTTGGATAATATCTGATGAACAACGCCCGATAGGACCAAGATATGCACTTGTGCAAGTGCCTACTGTAGTACCACGTATTGTATCTGTTCCAGCAGAAGAAGGTTTTTTTGAGTATATCCTATTGGAAAACGTAATCCTTGAACATATTGGAAAGCTGTTTACAGGGCATACGGTTGTCCGCACAGCTTTATTACGTATTACGCGCAATTCCGATTTAAGTATAGATGAAGAAGAAGTTGAAGACCTTTTAAATGAAATGGCACGCTCTTTAAAGGGAAGACGCTGGGGTATTCCTGTTCGCATTGAAATAACTAAAGGAATCAGCACGTCGGCAATGAAATTATTAGAAAAAGAGCTAGGATTAACAAAAGACAATGTTTATGAAATAAATGGACCGTTGGATATTACATCTTGGATGAGTTTCGCAACACAAGCGGAGTTTTCTGCACTCCGCAATAAACGTGTACCATCTGTTCCTGTGCCTGAATTTGCAAATGAAAAATCTATGTTTGATGTAATACGTAAAAGAGATGTGTTGGCACATCATCCATATATGTCATTTGATTGTGTTTCGAGATTTGTGCAAGAAGCCGCAACAGACCCTAGAGTTTTGGCTATAAAACAAACCTTATATCGTGTAAGTGGGCAGTCACCAATTGTTAAGGCTCTAATCCAAGCCGCAGAAAATGGCAAACAAGTTAGTGTTTTGGTTGAATTAAAAGCCCGCTTTGATGAAGAAAATAATATCAACTGGGCGCGCAAAATGGAAAAATCAGGGGTTCATGTGATTTATGGGCTTATTGGCTTGAAAACCCACTGTAAAGTATGTTTGGTTGTGCGTCGTGAAGATGATGCCATTCGTCGCTATCTTCATCTTGGTACAGGAAACTATAATGAATCAACCGCTAAGATATATACAGATATCGGCTTATTTACTTGTCGTGAAACCTTTGGGCAAGATGCCTCTGTTTTATTTAATGTATTAACAGGTTATACAAAATCTATGGATTGGCAAAAATTTGCTGTTGCACCAAGAACATTACGCCCTGCATTTTTGCGTTTAGTAGAGCAAGAACGCCAAAATGCCATAGCAGGTAAACCATCAGGAATCACCGCAAGGATGAACTCATTATCTGATGTGGAACTTATTAATGCGCTGTATGAGGCTTCACAAGCAGGGGTGAAAATTCACCTTTTAGTAAGGGGCATATGTTGCCTAAAATCAGGAATAAAAGGCGTTAGTGAAAACATCACTGTCACTAGTATAATTGATAGATATTTAGAGCATAGCAGAATTTTTATTTTTGAAAATGCAGGGCGCAAGCGAGTGTATCTTTCCAGCGCGGATTGGATGGCAAGAAATCTTGACCGCCGTATAGAAGTTCTTTTTCCCATAGATGATGAAATATTAAAAAAGGAAATTACCGATATATTGGAAATATCCATTTCAGATAATTTTAAAGGTCGTATACAATCGTCAGATGGTACTTACTATCGCCCATCGCGGCGCGGAAAAGTTACTATACATTCTCAAATGCTCCATCACGAGCGTGCAAATACTAGTTACAAAAATTTAGACCTTGAGGGTTTCACTCTCAAAATCCCATAAAAGGAATGAATTTAATGAAACATATTGGCGTAATAATGGACGGGAATCGCCGTTGGGCAAAAGCAAATGCCATAGATTTATACAGAGGACATGACAAAGGCGCGAATACTTTTGGGCATTTATGCGAGTGGTGTTTACAAGCCAAAGTGGAATTTTTAACAGTTTATGCTTTTTCCACAGAAAATTGGAAACGTACAGACAAAGAAATTCATCATTTGTTTGGTTTAATGGAAAAATACTTCCTAGAGGAAAAAGCACGTTGTGTTGAGAAAGGTATAAAAATAACCGTAATTGGCGAAAGAGATAGATTTAGTAGTAGAGTCCTTTCGGTTATACAAAGCATGGAAGATGCTACAAAAAATTGCACAAAGTTGAAAGTGCAAATTGCTCTAAGTTATGGCGGGCGTAATGAGATTATCCGCGCTGTAAAAAAGATAGCCACAGAAGTGGCTACTGGAAAACTGGACATAAGCAATATTACAGAAGAATCATTTAAATCTTATCTTGATACAAACGATTTTCCTGATGTTGATTTGGTTATTCGCACAGGGGGCGCGGAAAATCGTCGTTTAAGCAATTTTCTGCCATGGCAAACTGTTTATTCAGAGTTATTCTTTTCAGATTTATTATGGCCTGATTTTTCCCAAGAGGAATTTGCACGTGCTATAGAATATTATCATTCTGTAAGACGCAAGTTAGGAAGATAGAGCCTGTTTAACAGGCTCTATGAAACGCCATTCTTTCTTCTCCATTTTCAAGCCATATTGTACCACAATAAGAAAATCCTAAATTTTGCAAAAGTTTACGCATAGGTATATTGGCTTCATGTGTGTCTATTCTTATGTTTGAAATTTGTTCAAAGCACCATTTTAAACAAAATGCTCCCACACCTTTGGCGTTTTTCTTGCGGGCTATACGATGAATTACACCATATTTTTCATTGTTTAACCATGCACCATCAATTTTTGTGTAGGTGGGGTCTGATTCCGTGGAAAAAAAGAAAACTGCCAATATATCACTTGAATCATTTGTATCATCTATACACTTTGATTCACATACATAACTCAATCCCTTTTTGATATCCTCTTCAATCATAATTTGAGGAGGATAATTTCCCTGCCACTGTTCATTATTTCCACTTTCACACATGATTGCGCGCCCATCCGCGTAAATTTGCATTACTTTTGCTATATCCTCAATGGTAGTTTTTCTTATTTTTTTTATTTCTTGCATTTGCAACCCCTTTTCTTTTTTGCCTTAAAGTGTTATAGTCTTGCTGTCTTAGAAAATATTCCGATAAAAAAGCGACTCCGTCACTTTCCGAAGGAAGAGCATCCTATTAAAATGGATGTGGAGGGATTTATATGATACTATACTACACTCGAAGCGGAAAAACAAAAGTCTTTGCCGAGGTTTTAGGAGAAATGCTAAACCAATCACTGTATGAGTTGGAGGCAGAGCTAACAAAAAAGTCTTTTATCCCTTTTTTGTTCAAAGCAATCCAAGCAGAGTTTTCTGGGAAACATTGTCCTGTCACTAATATGCCAAAATCTGTGCCAGGGGAAGTTTTTGTTTGTGCGCCTATATGGGCAGGTGAGATGGCTAGCCCTGCAAAATATTTTTTGGACAAAATGGACTTGAAAAACACAGTGGTGAATATACTGCTAACAGCCAGTGAACCCCTAGAAAAATACAAAGAAGACGCATTAACATATTTAAACAAAATCCCTTGCAGGCAAGGAGATGCATATATTTTTGCAACATCAAGAAAAGTGCCTCTCGAAAAAGATATAATAAAAGAACACTTGCAAGAGATGTTACCAGATTGATGTTAAGGATGTAAGCTATTAGTATGGAAAGCACTTTAAAAGTGGCAACTTACACTTTGGGTTGCAAAGTAAACCAGTATGATACAGAATCCCTATTATCCCGCCTTGGTAAAGTTATTCCAATATCTGTTGAAAACTTTCGCCAAGTTGTGGATATTTATATCATTAATACATGCACAGTCACCCATGTAAGCGATAAAAAATCAAATAAAATCATCCGTCGCGCAAGAAGATTAAACCCTTCCGCGCTTGTTGCCGTGTGTGGCTGCATGGTTAAAAGCACCCCAGAATCTCCTTCAAAATCAGGTGCAGACTTTGTTTTTGATGCACGAGAACCAGAGAACTTTATAGAATATGTACAAAAGCATTTTAGTGATTTTCTAAAAACATTTCATAAACACAGCAAAATTTCTAAAAGCCCAGAAACCCCTTCGTCTATAATAGAATTATCAAATAAGCGTACCCGCTCATTCATAAAAATTCAAGATGGTTGTAATCGCTTTTGTTCATACTGTATTATTCCTTATGTTCGCGGAGAGTCAAAAAGCCGTTATATTAAAGAGATTCTTGAAGAAGCACATGCTTTGGTTGCGGCTGGTACTTTAGAAATTGTAATTACGGGTATACAAGTCGCCTCTTTTGGGGAAGATACAAGAGAAAAGCTATCAGATGTAATTACTCAATTATCAAATATTGAAAATTTGCAACGTCTACGCCTCAGTAGCATAGATCCATGGGCAATAGATGGAGGATTTATTGAAGCTGTGATGAATTCCCCCATTTTGTGTAATCACTTTCATTTGTCGTTACAAAGTGGTTGTGATGCAACTCTTGAACGAATGAATCGCAGATATACAATAGATGAATATATTTGTGCGGCCTCTTCTTTAATGGCAATATGCCCAGATGCCGCATTAACTACAGATATTATTGTTGGTTTTCCAGGTGAAACAGATGAAGATTTTCAACAGAGCATGGAAATTGTGCATGGTTTGAGATTTGCACAGGTTCATGTATTTGAATATTCGCCCCGCAAAGGAACAGCCGCCGCCACATTTCCAAACCAAGTATCTGATAAAATAAAGTCAGAGCGTGGGGAAGAAATGCGCCAATTAGCAAAAGAATTGCGTGAAAATTTTCTTCAAATGCAGGTAGGTAAAGTTGTACCTGTGTTATTTGAAACAAGAAAACAAAATGGTTTATGGACTGGGTTTACAAGCAATTATTGCCCAGTTGAAACAATAAACAATGAAGATTTAACAAACACTATTCAAGTGGTGGAGATTACAGGTTGCACACAGGAAACTTTACAAGCAAGACTATCATAAGACCTTTTGGGGCTGTTCGCCTCAAGGTCTAAGTTAGTCCCCATTGATTATCGGAGGTTGGTTTTATGCGTGTTTACAACGATTCAGACACTCAAAAACTGGATGAACATCATCATGACACATCCCTTAAAGTAAAAGAAATTTTAGATACCGTTTACATTGCACTCAAAGAAAAAGGCTACAACCCATTTACACAAATTGTTGGGTACATCCTATCAGGTGACCCTACATACATCACCAGCCACAGAAATGCTCGCGCTCTTATTGGTAAACTAGAGAGAGATGAACTCTTAGAAGCGATGGTGCGGGAATTTTTGCATGAGGTGTTGTAACCTAGTCATTTTGGGTTTAGATTTTGGCGATAAAACAATTGGGGTTGCGATAAGCAGTTTAAATGGTACGGTTGCCTTGGGGCTAACAACTCTGAGGCGAACCTCCCCTGAGGCTTTGCGTCCAAATCTTAAAGAACTAAAAAAGATTATTCAAGAACACAAGGTTACGCTTATTCTGTTAGGGTATCCAAAACATTTACATGGTGAAGATTCTCCGCGTTGCACGGAAACTTTAGCATTTAAGGCAAAATTGGAACGTTACTTTAAATCCATACCTATCAAATTGTGGGATGAGAGACTAAGTACCCAAGCAGTTACTCGCACATTTGAAGGTAATGCCAAAAAGTATAGGCAATATGTAGATGAAATGGCGGCGGTGTATATTTTGCAAGGATTTTTAGATTCAAAATCAGACCTTGAGGGTGGGGTGAAACCCCAAGATCTTAAAAAGGAGAAAAGATATGAGCGATGAAAACATGGTTTTATATGGTGAAGACGGCGAAGAAATGCCATTGCAAATACTAGCAAGTCGCGAAATGCAAGATTGTATTTATGTGCTTGCTGTTGCTCCAGATGATGACGAAGTTGCACATTTTAAATGTGTACCATCTGGCGAAGATGAGGTTTTGTTTGAATTAATTGATGATGAACATGAAGAGTTCGACATGGTATTTAATTTGTTTAAAGACGATTATGAAGAACTTGGCATTGAGGTTGAAGAACTTGATGATACTGACGATATTGATGAATAAGGAGGCCGTTTTGATTGCCAGCAAAGAAAAGTAAATTGAAAGTATTCTCCTTGGGCGGACACGGCGAAGTTGGAAAGAACATGACCGTACTTGAGTATGGAAATGATATAATAGTTATTGATTGTGGTGTTGCGTTCCCCCAAGATGAAATGCTGGGTATAGATTTAGTAATCCCTGACTTTACCTATTTAGAACAGAATAAAGGAAAAATTCGTGGGCTGTTTTTAACACATGCCCATGAAGACCATATTGGCTCTGTGCCATATTTTTTGAGACAAGTGAAGGCATGTATATATGGTACACGCCTAACAAATGGGCTAGTTAGTAATAAGTTGCGTGAACATGGTTTGCTTAATCAAACAGAAATGGTTGCTGTAGGATATGGCGAAGTCATTAATGCAGGATGTTTTAAAATCGAATTTATCCGTGTTAATCACTCAATTGCCGACGCCGCGGCATTTGCAATTACAACCCCCGTTGGTGTAGTTATTGTTTCTGGTGATTTTAAAGTAGATTTTACACCCATACAGGGTGATATCATTGATTTACAACGATTTGGGGAACTGGGCAAAAAAGGTGTAAAATTATTTATGTGCGAGAGCACCAATGTGTTGGCAAAAGGATATACAATGTCGGAGCGGTCTGTGGGCAATATGTTTGAGAATGTATTTGAGAATTCTCCAACTCAAAGATTAATTGCCGCTATGTTTTCATCTCACATAGACCGAATTCAGCAGGTTTTAAATTCTGCTGTGCAACATAGACGGAAAGCATTATTTCTTGGGCGAAGCATGGTTAATGCTGTAAAAACAGCAGTAGAGTTAGGTTATTTAACTGCCCCTCCTGGTCTGATTATTGATGTTTCGGAAATTAGAAATTACACGCCCAACCAACTGGTAATTATCACCACAGGAAGCCAAGGTGAGCCAATGGCTGCATTATCTCGTATGGCTGCCTCTGACCATAGACAAATTGATATTACCCCCAGCGACAAGGTTATTATTTCGGCATCTCCAATACCTGGTAATGAAAAATTGGTAAGCAGAGTTATTAACGACTTGATGAAATTGGGTGCAGAGGTAATTTATGAAGGTATGATGCCTGTTCACGTTTCTGGACATGCCATGCAAGAAGAATTAAAACTAATGCACGCTTTGATTAAACCTCAATATCTAATGCCTATTCATGGGGAATTTAGACATTTAACCCATCATAGAGATTTGGCAATTGAAATGGGAATGCCTAAAGAAAATATTTTTGTTGTAAATATTGGCGAAGTATTAGAAATTTCTAGTACTGAGGCTAAAATAAATGGTACTGTGCCATCAGGGCAGTTATTGGTTGATGGTCTTGGCGTGGGTGATGTTGGTAATGTTGTCCTGCGCGACCGCAAACATCTTTCTGAAGATGGGCTTATTATTGTAGCTGTTGGTATAAGCATGAGTGATGGTTATTGTCAGATGATTTCAAGACCTGATATTATTTCTCGTGGGTTTGTGTTTGTGCGGGAATCAGATGATTTAATATCTGGGGCAAAAGAGGTAGTTTATGATACTCTTTATGAATTGGAACAAAAAAATACTGCTGATAAGCAGTATATTCGCAACAAAATCAAAGATGATTTAAGGGAATTTATTTGGCAAAAAACCAAACGTAATCCAATGATTTTCCCTGTGCTGGTGGAAGCATAAGCTAAGATAATATAGAGGGAGCGTATACACGCTTCCTTTTTTGTGAGTGTTAGCTTGATAAAATCGCTGTGCGAAAATTATATTTATATGATTTCACAATAAAATTTTGCAATAATTATGGAGCTTTGTTGAAAATTTATGCAATAATTATAATACATCGTGTACTCTAGGTGCATTTATTATGGAATTTGCATAGTAAAATTTAAGTATACCTGTAAGAATGACAAATTTCAATAAATAGGTTGACATTTCCTTTTTTTTTGGTTTATTATGGTTTAGGTTGATGGGGGACGAACATTTGAGTGTGCAACATTGCTTACTATTCTGTAACTACATGACTACAGTACTAGAATGAGGGGTGCAGGACGGGCTTCTAATCAAAGAAACCCTTACTATATACAGCAGAAGCTACAGCATCAATACGCGGTAACGATCCCCATACAGGCTGATATACTCATTAAAGATTTTCCAAGCAGGTGTGAGGAGATTTGTATGAGTACAATGAAGTTGTTGCGACACTTGCTATAGACAAGCTAAGAGTTATATCAAAATACAAGGAATGAAAAATAAAAATGTCTGAAATATCACATACCTATATGGAAATATCATACAATCAGACAGGGATGGCATTTGTACAAGTTTTAAATATAATTATAGTTGCCATTTCAATTTTCTTAGTTATTATGTTAATCAGGTGGATTAAAAAAGGTAAATAATTCTCATTTGTAGGGTAAAATTGATTCACCAAGCATATATTACGTAATATATTAAGAAAAAAATCAAAAAGGCAGCTATTGCCAATGCAATACGTCCCATAATAAGTTGTAGGCGCACACGTTTAATGCGGGCTTTTTCTCGCATTTTCGTGCGCGCTGTTTTTTTCGCAAATGTTAAATCAAAGTTATCTTCAGTAAAATCAAACTCATCCTCAATAAATGATATTACATTCATTGAATTTTGGGGTGATTCGTGCTGTTGAGACTTGTGGTTATGCATTGTAACGCTCCTTTCATTTTTTGTATAATATACCATATGATATTTTTTGTGTAAAGATATAGTGAATTCAATTAAAAATGATTTCCCCAGCGAAACAGCGGGGGTTGGGGCAGTGTTTCATTTAGGTAAAACAGGCTCTTAACAATTTCGTAATATTTTTTTCACAAATTTGTAATTTTCACTTGATAAATTATTCATGACATGCTATTATGTTTCTGGAAAAGGAGTGACAACGATGTTTTTTAAGCGTAAAGGCGGGGTGCGCCCAAAGGTTACTAGCGCAAGCAAATATATAGATACTAAATCTCACAAAGAGAAAAAATACTTGTCACTGATGTTAGTACCCTCATATAGTACAGGCAAGACTCGTACATTAAGGATACCGCGCTCAGTATTTCATGGTGTTGTTATTGGATTTCTTGTTATCAGTGCTGTCATTACAGGTTTATATTTAAGGTCTTTGCACTTCCAAGGCAGATATGCACAAACAGAAGCACTTTTACATGATACTGTTGGTGCATTTCATGAACATGTCGCAATCTCCGAGCAAATTCAAGAGACTCTCATGGAGTCTGCCGCAAACGCATTTGAAGAAATTGGTGCCTCAGAAACTAGGGCAAGGGCAGAGCGTGATTACCTTGAACGAGGACATCAGAATGCTTTAGGGAGTCTTTCAGAAGAAATGGACGAGGCTCAAGACAGACTCCATTTGTTAAACGAACAGCTTCAAGGTGCTATTGATGGATTGTCTGCTAGGGTTAATATTATTCCCCCAGCAGCAGATTTATTTAACCAATTGACCAATTCTCAGGCTAGTTTGCTTGAGAATTCTGTTTTATTTAACCTTAACCAAGAAGACGAAATGGAAGTTGTTCCTGTTATGGTCGCCACCTCAGCTAGTATTCAATTTCTAGGTTTTGAAGGGGCATACGAGCGTACTCTTTTCACAGAAGAAGAGCTACATGAACGTATTGCAATGCTAAGGACAGAAATTGAGTTACAACAGAAATTGGTTGAGGATTTTGCACATTACAGAAGTCTTATGGACCCACACCTTCGTAATCATCCCACTTTATGGCCTATTCAAGGGCGTATTTCTTCTGGCTTTGGCGGAAGATGGAGTCCTATAGGGCGTGGTTGGGAAAACCATAATGGTGTTGATATTCCCGCGCGTTCTGGTACACCAATTCGCGCCTCTGGTGGTGGTGTTGTTACGTTTTCTGCTTGGAAAAACGGTTATGGCAACACAGTTATTATTGATCATGGTTTTGGTATTTCCACCCTCTATGCACACAATACCAGCAATCGCGTTAGAGTTGGACATAGGGTAGAGCGTGGTGATATAATAGCCTATGTTGGTAGCACTGGATGGAGTACAGGACCTCATTTGCATTATGGAGTGCGTGTAAATAATAGATATGTAAATCCTGTTCCATTTATGGTAGAACACCACAGATAAAGTTTTTTGGAGGTTTTATTATGGCGCGTGGAACTATTCATGATGAATTTACCAAGCCAACGGGAACAGTTATTGGTAAAGGGTACACTATTCATGCGGCACGTTTTGCATGTTCTGATTCCGAATCAATGAAGATTGATGGAACAGTTATTGGTAATATCGAAATTGACGGTGTAATACTTCTTAGTGAAGCGGGGCGTGTTGATGGTAATATTAGTGCAAACTCGTGCCTTATCGCAGGGCGTGTATCTGGTAATATAGCTTGTAGATACGCAGTAAAATTGGCATCCACTGCCGATGTTACAGGTGATATTCTTACAACTACTTTGATTGTTGACGATGGTGCTATTTTCCTAGGACGCTGTCAAACTCATGTTGCAGAAGATTCTGCATCTCTGATTTATTCATAATAAAAATCTATGCAAGTAGAGAACGGTTGATACCGTTCTTTTTTTGCCGATTTTCTGCAAAAAAACAGGTCATTTAGGACCTGTTTTTTAATTTGCTAGGAAATTGTTCTCACTTATCTTTAAATGATGACTAGTTACGAAGCAATAGTTCCACAATAATCACATTCACCATGCGAACCTTTTGGTCTACTACCCACAGCGGCACATCCAGTGCATGTGAATGATTCAATTATTATAGGTTGGGGTGCGACAGATGATGTGTTAATACCAGTCATTCCCATACCCATAGCTGGTGGTTGGGTATATGCATTCATATCATATTGTCTGTTTATAGTAATAACACCAGCAGCAGGGTTGATATTGGCATTAGCGAAATATCGTTGATTTATCATAGAGTTTACTTCCCTAAGTACAAAAACGGGCGATTTTGCTACAGCAAGTGCAAGCTCCTCAATATGTGCACTACCCCCTTTTGCAGATACCACAGATACATAACTCCTAAACCGCTGTATACGCTGTTTGATTCTACGCCCAATCATAATAAGGATGACTGGGGGACTCAGGACTATAATTGCGGTTATGATTACAACAGCAAATGAATCAAAATCAGTAAACTCATCATCAGCAATAAGAATTATGATAACAATCACGAACAATAGAGCCAAAGCCCATCCAATTATGCTGCAAATTTTTCCAAATAGCCCTTTTGCGGTTACAACTACCCTCGATGTACCACTCATTAGAATCCACCTCTTTTAGAATCACTTAGTTCCATTCTGCGCCTATCTAGTGCAGTTTTAAGTTCGCCCATAACTACAGGAATTTCTTTCCTATCATTATCATTTAAATCAAGGGCTTTCTCCAGACGTAATAATATAGAGTCGATTTTGTAATCTTCATCAGTAATTCCGTTCTTATCGGAATATTTTAAATCCTCATAAATCCTGTTCAAGTCCGCTTTAAATTCAGCATTTTGGGGGTTTGTTACAATATTAAACAATCGTTTCTCGTATTCATTTATAAGAACCATATTAACTTTAGTGTCTGCTGCGCTTTTGGAGTTGCGTGAAAACATTACATATACTGCCAATGCAATTGCTATCACTAATATTACAAGAAATATATACATATCAAATCACTCCTTTATTAAACAGTTGGTTTACCACACTCTGGGCAGAACTTAGGGCTACCCTCAATGGGCTTGCCACAACCACCACACGCCCGCGTCATAGAGCCACCACATTCTGTACAAAATTTAGAACTACCCGCAACAATCGTACCACAGCGGGGGCATGGCGTACCCACAGGAGTAGGAGCAACAGGCATAACAGGAGCAGGCGGTTTGGTATCTTTTCCACAGGCAGGGCAAAAACGAGCATCTGCATCCAACCTCTTGTTACAGAATGGGCATATTTTTCCTTGATTTACACTCATAGATTGCGCCATCACACCCATTTGTTGTCCCATAGTATTACCCATAGAGAATCCCATACCCGCACCCATAGCCCCGCCCATTGTGCCACTATTATTTGCCGCACCTTCCATAGCATCAAACGAGCGTTCTTGAACATAATCAAAGCCGATTATATTCATCTCTGCACGTTTTGCCAATGCCGCTTTTAGTTGCCTTACTGCCGAATCGTTTTCAGGTACATTAATGCTTTTTACAAAGAAATTGAGAAGATTTAACCCATATTCTTCTAACTTAGGCTGGATTGCCTCTTTTAAATATTCAGAAATTTCTCTTAAGTGGGCATTAATCTTCAAGACACTAATATTCTTCTTGATTATATATGTGGCTATTGCATCTTTTGCTTCTGTTAAGTATAACCCTCGGAAAAACCTTACAACACTATCCTTATCAAAGACAGGCATAGTACCAACTAGCTTAACCAAAAATTTCTTTGAGTTTGTAACCTGTATACCAAACTGCCCAAAGGCACTAACAGGTAAAAATAAATTGTATTCTGGGTCTTGCAATTGGATAGGTGTTGGTGTACCCCATTTGATATCCATAGCATGAACCTGGTTTATGTACCAGACTTCTGCGGAAAAAGGAGAACGTCCCCCAAAAGGAATTTTAATTAAATTAGTAAGAATAGGAATATTGACTGTATCCAGTGTGTGTCGCCCTGGTCCTAAAACATCCAGCACTTGACCGCCCTTTACAAATACTACTTCTTGTGATTCATTCACTATAAGTTGTGTCCATGTACCTAATTCCTCATTAGGAAACTTCCAAGCAAAAACGTCTGAACTACCATTATACTTAACAACTTCGATAATAGGCATGTTACTGTCTCCTTTATTCATTCAAATGGGGGCATTGCCCCTAAGCCCCCGCCACTTTTTTTATCATCATAACATTACAAAAAGTATATCAGAACTCGTTTACAACGTAAACGAAAAATAACAGCCATTGCTAATCACCCGAATAAAGTCTATAATCGTAAAAAAGCGACTGTGTCGCTTTCCGAAAGAAGTGTAGCTATGCTTTGCGTAGTGGTGGTGGGGCTTGGGGCAGAACCCCATTAAAATAAGAAACAGGTGACAATATGGATAAAAAACTAATCTACATTGCGGATGATGATTATAGCATTCGTGAGGCAATAAAGACATTTTTGGAGAACGCAGATTACTTGGTAAATGCTTATGAAGATGGAGATTCACTATTAAAGGCATTTGCAGAAACTCCAGCAGATTTGGTATTATTGGATGTGATGATGCCTGGTTCAAGTGGTTTTGTCATTTTAAAGGAACTTAGGCTTATAAGCCATGTGCCAATTATAATGCTAACAGCCCGTGATAGCGACCTTGATTATCAAACAGCTCTTGATTTAGGTAGTGACGATTTTTTTACAAAACCAGTTAGCCCAATGAGTGTAGTAATGCGTGTGAAGGCGATTTTCCGCCGAATAGAATTTGAAAGAGTGGCGTATGAAAACGCCCAATCTATGCAAAATGAACCATCTTAGAAAGCTGTGGGGCAATTTAAAAGCTCATATGCTAACTGTTTTTTCATTACAATTGTTTTTGGCTTTTTTGATTGTTGGTTTATCATTTAATTGGATATTAAGACATTACATTCGAACTCATGCAGAAAACGCAATATTACAATCACGTGCTGCATTTGAAGAGATTGATACGCGTCAACCTCCGTTTCTTTGGGTCATATCCCGCCGTGAAAGAGAACGGTTTTTTCATCAAAATGTAAGGGAATTTAGTATAATACACGATGAAACCACAATGGATATCTTATTATCGCCCATGCACGAAGAGGCTATAATTATTACAGAATATCTATTTGAAAAAGGGATTTATTTGGCTACCCGCGATTTTTTCCGAATACAGATTGATGATAGATTATTTTATTTTAATATAAGCACAAGTACCTTTCCTGGTTCAACTGCATACAGGGTTTTTTATCTTGAAACAACAGATATCCAGCAGTTTGCATCTAATATAAATGTCCTTCTAATTTGGCTTGTTATAGTGGTGTGGTTAATATCCATGGTTGCTATAGCATTTTTGGCGAGTTCTTTAACAAAACCCTTGCGCCATCTTAGTGGGTTTGCACGTCAAATTGGACGCGGGGATTTTGAAGTTAATCAATTAACATTCGCCAATGAGGAATTTGAAGAACTCAACCAAAGCCTAAACTATGCCGCTAGGCAGTTGGCGCGATATGACCATGAACAAAAGACATTTTTCCAAAATGTTTCCCATGAACTTAGAACCCCCCTAATGTCTATCAAAAGTTATGCCGAGGGAATTAAATATAAAATAATGACGCCAGAAAATGCCTCAGATACTATACTTGAAGCGGCAGACAGGCTTGCAAGTATGGTTGATGATATCTTGTATGTATCAAGGATAGATAATATTACCACCCCTGCCCGTCAAATAACAAACCTTAACGCACTTGTGGAAAAGCGAATAAAGAATCACGCTACCATGGCAAAATCAAAAGGGATTAAAATTGATTATGTTTCTGATAATGTACCAATTATGATTCCTTGTGTAGTTTCCTATATCGAAAGAGTTATAGATAACTTAATTAGTAATGCTATGCGTTATGCCGAAACCACTATTGTTATAGAATGTTATGCCATTGGAAGCCGTGCAATTGTGCGTGTGAAAGATGATGGTAAAGGTTTTGACCCAAACAGCATAAATCAAGTGTTTGAACGCTTTTACAAGGGTTCTGGAGGGCTTTCTGGTATTGGACTAGCAATAGTAAAATCAATTGTTGACCAGCATAAAGGTATTGCTACTGCCGAAAATGGAGAAAAAGGCGCGGTATTAACCATTAGCCTGCCACGGAAATAAGTTAAAACCGTGGTTTTTTTGCTTGGGCGTAAAGCAAACCCGCTGGGCGAATGAATATTATATTTTTGATAATGGAGTTAATGGTATGTTAATCGAAAATGGGGATTACACAGTAAATATATGCAAGGATGAAGCATTTACAGTAGGTTCGACGGACAATAAACTCTATGACACTATATTCAACCCTTGTAATATGGAGCGTTCAGACTACTATAAAGTTCTTTCTATCTGCATTGATGGCAATGACAATCATAAATGCATCGCATTAATTGGCTCTATGTTCGGATCCGATGAAAATATTGCCGTTTTAGAAGGTCACAACTTGATTGTAATTATGAATACGACACTTACGGTTATTGATTGTTCAGTTTTAACTATTAAATATTGCCAGAATATATCAAGTGGGGGAACATGCTTTGCAATACAAAAATTCGATGATGGATATATTGTATACGGAGAGCTTGATATATTAAAATTATCTACTGAATATGAAACCATGTGGTCATTTTCTGGCGCAGATATTTTTGTCACGCAAGATGGTAGCAATCCTTTCTATGTTGACAACAATATAATTTATTTAACGGATTGGAATGGTACAAAGTATATCGTTGATAAGTTTGGTAATGAAATTTCATAATGATTATTAATTTATAGCACGTTCAAAGCGGATACCCCTGTGAAGAAGTACCCGCCAAACCATACAAACACGCTGACTGCCGATTCCTTGTTTTACAGGCTCTCTTTATGTTTCGTTAAGAACCCTGCCCACCCATTGCCCCACGGTTCTAATCTTTTAAATTAGTATGGGTTATTTACAGCTTTAACCAATGCCGAGAAAGGTTCACCATCAGAGTCTTCACCACTAAACAAATATCCTGGTTGTATTATACTGTTTGCATAAATATACACCAGTTGCACATTGGTTATATCAATATTGCCGTTATGATTAGGTAAATCATTAAAGGCTTCAATAATGGATTTAATCGCGCATGAACCCAGCAATTCCAACTCTACAAAAAAATACTCTATGGCAACCAAATTGCCTTCCACATCCAACGTCACCGTATTATTAAGTGCATGATTTTTCAAATCTTCTATGGTGTCAATAAATTTTACTGTAAAATTTTCCTTTTCGTTTAAGGCAACTGCTTCATCAGTTATGCTAAGATTATAGTTTTCCATAATAGATACTGCTTGAGATATACAACACTTCCACATATCATTATTATTAAATGTGGAAGTGTTAGGAAATACCTCATATATTAGTTTTGGAATATGGCGATAGACACGTAAAATACCAATTTCGTTTTCAAAGGTAAAAGCCTCATCACATTCTACAGGAGGGGTGTCGATTCTAAAACGACGTGCATACTCCAAAGCTGTTGTTCTTGTCGTTGGCTCATAATATAAGGCGTAATTATTTGCTGTTGAGGGCATATTTCGCGGAATATTAAATCTTAAAGTATAACCCGCCTCAGAAGACGGAATCTCTCGCCTAGATAGATTGAATGAAAGACTTATGAAAAATACACCTATTAAAAGCATAATTACGATTACATATTTTTTCATTTAATCAAACTACCCTAGTGCTGCTTCTAATTTATTAAGAGCATTTAACGGGAACAGTCTTAATAATTCCTTGTATTGTGATTGTGTCAATTCTTCTGCATCCACATACATGGCAATTTTGGTATCAACATCTGCCAAAGAAAATTGCATTTTTAAGTTTTGGAACGCTGTGTTTTCCATAATTTATATCCTTTCGTAATTTCATAAATAGCCATAAGCAATAAAAATATCGCAAAGCCTTTTCGTAAATAATTTGCATCTATTCGCACGGCAATTAATGCTCCTGTCACCGCGCCTAACGCCCCCCACAAAATTAATGGGAGTAGCCCACCTTTTTCTATATTGCCGTTTTTCTTGTGAATTCGTATTGCTAGTAAAGCAGTAGGGATAAAATACAGCAGATTAATGTGCTGGGCTTGTTGTTGACCCAATCCTAAAAAGATTGTTAGGGAGGGTATTAAAATTGCGCCGCCACCAATGCCCATCCCGCTTATAATCCCCGCAAGAAACCCTACCAGCACATACCATAACCAGCTCATGATAATAACATTCGGGTTGCACCAGCTATTAAAAACAACCCAAATAAAATATTAAGCCATCCAGCAGAAATACGATTTAATAATTTCGCGCCAACTATTCCGCCGACTACTCCACCCAGCGAAACAAACAAAACTGCTGTCCAATTTACGTCCACGCCCCATATATACACAATCGTACTTATCACTGAAAGTGGTAACATTACAGCCAACGCTGTTGCATGGGCTTTGTGTGTTTCCAGCTTTCCGAATTTTTCAAGGGCTGGCACAAGCAGAGTCCCCCCACCTGCTCCAAATAATCCATTGGCAATGCCTACTATCACACCAATTAGAACTTTAAATTTTCTCATGCCTATATTATGCACACAAACAGATGTTATTATTAAAAAATGGTGAGAGAGGGGCAGAAACCCCATTGAAAAAAAAATGTCTAAAGTATGGGACGATATTCGCCGATACTTTTAATGTAGTTATAGGAGTAAAATGTATTCAATAGCATGGAGGCTAAATTATGTTGACAAGTGTATTCTATTACAATCTTTACAAGCCCTATATTGTGGGCAATGTAAATAATCGTGGTAATGAAAAGTTTTCACCACGACGCGCACGTATCAACACTGGAAGAGAGAATACGGAAGTCACGGGGCGGGTCTTCGTGCTTAATAAAGCTCTTCGCAATGATATTATTAATTATGCAAATTCTGTAACTTATGGGGTTACTGATTTGCGTGCGTCAACAAAACGTGCAACTCAAGACATGGAATATTTTAATCGCACGGTTTATCAAGATGGTTTTGATGAAGCTCTTGAAGGACTAACAAACGACCTTGCAGATTTTGCAGAAGATTTCAACCGTTCCACAGAGTTTATGCAAGCGCAAGAGCATAGTGTAGGGCTTCGTGCATTTTCTAGTGAAGTTGCAGACAATATTTTCTACAACCGTGGGCGATTGGAAATGTTGGGCATGACATTATCAAGTAACGGACGGCTTGAATTTAGCCGTGACCAAGTTCGTAATATGACATATGAAGAAGTAAGTGCCGCGATTGGTGAAAATCTTGAAATTTTTGAGGGATTGCGTTCGTATACTCAACAACTTATGACAGAACCACTTGTTGAACATATGCGCTTTAATGGGCTTACGTATCACTATAATTATCAAATGGGACGCATGGAAACAGAAGGGTTTAATCTGATTGAATCTGGTATGTTAGTAAATAGGTTGGTATAATAATAGGATGTTGGGGGTTCAAAGTCTTCTACGCCTATTAAATTAAAAAGGTTGATTTTACTGGGTTTGACCAGTGAATCAACCTTTTGTGTTATACAATTTTGATCAAAAAAATGCCGAAGTTCAATAAAGATTTCGACGTTTTTATATTTACTAAAATAAATCAGCATGAAATTTATCCGTCTGAGCCACCCATGTCCATTCCTCCTCTTCTGTAGTGTATGATAGCGAAACAAAATCTGCTCACTTCAACCTTAGTATGTACATCTGAAGCCGATTATATACTCATACTGCCCAGTGGTATTCAATAGAATAATAATAACCCCATCGAGGCAATAGAACAGTATGCTCATAAACGTAATATTTAGATACGTCGCCAAGTGATTCACCCGAGTTGATCGTAGATCCTCTTGGTTTTATATCCCAACTATCTATTGGATCTTTAGTTGTATCATCTGTATCACGTATAACAAACTTGACAGTACCCCTAATGGGTGCAGTATCGGGTAATTTGAGTATCAATGTCACTCTTTGAGTCCTGCGCTTGATGTGTATTCTATTGAATGGTTTAACTTTTTTACCATCACCACTATATATAGTATTTATTGTGTACTCAAAGACTTTGTGCCTTTCGAATGATTCATCCGATATCACGACGAATCTGCCTTTTTTTTTGGAATCAAGGATAGCATGAATTGCAGATGTGTCAACATTAGTAGGAATAATATTAATTGGAGTCCAGCCATCTTCCAATTCGCATTCCCCTGGAATCGTTCTAATGCCATTAACAGTTGCATATGCTTCGACATATCTATCATATTCAGCTTTATCGCCATTCCCATAGACAGTGAGCTCACATCGCGTATGTTTAAAGACAATCCCTTCTCTAAAGAGATATCTAAACGCAGCCCATGACAAAATTGCTGTTACCAGTGCTATTACCACATAATGATGACTAAAATCTCTTAAAAGAAATGCTCCTGTAATAGCTGGTATTGCAGGTAGGAATGGTTGGATAATCGTGTACAAGACGTTAGCAACAAGTTTAATCACGACATTTTTCAGTATTTTTGAAAATTTTCTCATATTATCACCTCTAATTCGATTATTGTAATTGAGTAGTGTCTGAGTCCACTATCCACAATTTATTATATTATATGCATTGATAAAATATAATGTGGCCTCTGTACCTGAATTGAAGGGCTGGCTTATGTAAAACGCACCTGCACATCCATGATATATGGAATAGCAGGTGCGTTTTACTATTTTCTAAAGAGCTCCATCACTACGAAACTGCTCTACGCGAAGCACTGTACACAAGAATGTAAGAGCAAGTCCTTGCCCCCATCCTTGAATCCAGTCACGACTGATATTCATATATCCTTCGCGGTCTTTCATTATGGCTGTACCACCAGAAACATTTAGTACACGTCCATCAGGGCTAATATTTTTTAATACACCTTCTAAAGCAGATTTTACATATTTACGGTGCAAAGGGTTTCCACGTGCAGCCATTGCCGCAGCTATACCACATGAGGCAGAAACTTCCTCATAGCTTTCTTCATCATTTAGGATTGTACGCCATAACCCATCAGGAGTTTGCAACAATTTTAATGCCGCCAACTGTTCATTTACCGCACCTGCCACATCCATAAATTTAGGATATAGATATGCTTCTGGAAGGTAATGCCCCACTTGACTCATGGTATACGCCGCCCATGCGTTAGCACGTCCCCAAAAGAATCCACTCATATGATTTTTGTTTACATTATTATATCCATGATACCATAAGCCTTTTTCAGGGTCTTGCAAGTATTTTATATGCCAATAATATTGATTCAGGGCATCATTTATCAGAGCATCATCCTTCATTTTTACACCCATACGCAACATAAAAAATGCTGCCATAAACAATGTATCTGCCCATGCTTGCTCTGGAAAATCATTTTTCGCGCTTACTGTATGCTGAATTACACTATCGGCAAACCGTGGGGCATCGTTGCGTAAATAATCTAACTTGGTCAGGGCGATATCCCAGTATGCATCATCGCCTGTAGCCTCATACAATGTTATCATGCTATGCCCCATTGCACAAACATTTACGGTTAATGTTTTGGGTAAACCCAGTTCGCGGTATTCGTCCACGCGTTCTTTTAGCAAGTCGAGATATTTTTGCTCCTTAGTGGTGTTGTATGCTTCAGATATGCCAAAGTATGCTACCCCACAAGGCCAATCCCATGTTAAGTCCATTCTCATTGTACGATTTACAATGGCGTTAATTACTTCTGGTAGGTTCATAAATTTATCTCCTTCATTTCATATTTATCTAATGTTACATTATAAATTTTTCCATCCCATGTGCAAGAGCATTCTTCAACAGAATCAAAATTGTTAATGAGAATAATTTTATTAGGAAATACTGCACATTCTACATGGGCGTTGTTTGTGAGTCCATCCGCCTCACATTTGCCAGTAGCAACAAAAACCAATGATTGTAAAAAATAGAATGCGTGGTGCAATAATTCATCGTAGTAATGAGGCATATACACACCTTTACCTTTGCCAAAATCATTAATGATGATATTGCATCTATCTATGCTAAATACATTGGCATTACTGCCTATTAGGTGTTTATAGAATATATGAGATGTGTTGCTAGACAACGGATGAACGGTAGAAGGAGGACAGTTAAATTTAGCAGGAGTATTGATGATTGTAACATCACATTCTAATCGTCCATGACAGGCTTTTTCACCATTGTCAATATCAACACCTAGTACATGTGCCATACGCAAATAATTATTATAGCCATGTACTGCCGAAGGTTCGCCAATTCCAATAAATATACCACCTTCGTGTACCCACTCGGTTAAAGTAGTTACTACATTATCATCTTTCCACAAATCCCCGCCGCTCCATGCGCTGTCAGCAGCACCTGCATTAATGATAATATCAAAATCTTTTAGGTTTCCGTTGTTAATATCGTCAAATGACAAGAAGTTTATATCCAGCGGAAACCCTGATAACGCTTCTAGCACATGGATTAACATATGATTGTTTGTTTCGTGAAAATGCCCTGAAAGCGTCCATGTACGCAATTTTCCCCATGCATGTAATATGCCAATCCGTTGTTTTATTATTAATTCGGGTTTCCCTGTATCATGCAAAGCAGAAATAGTATCAAACTCATCTAAGATTTTATCCATAACCGAAAGAAATTCAGGGAACTCTTTTGTAAGTGACAAATATCCACCCAACCCAGAACGTTCTATTTTTTTTCGTAGCAATGCACGACGCACAGACACCCAATACTTCATGGCATCTTCGTCTGGTTCTCCACCCTCTGAAAATGTAGGCGCACCACCCAAACCTACAGGGAATAAATATGGATGAAAACGAATTTCATGTACATCCACTGGAACATCTGCACACATACGCGCCTCATAACCACTAAATACACATTTGATAATTCCATCAAACGCCATTTCATGGAAATAGCCATTAAAAGGCTCCATGCCCACCCAACTGTCATCATAAAAAACATAAGCCTTTTTACCCGCATCATGTATTATATCTACTAATTCACGAGTAGCACGACGTGTAAACTTGCCGATAAAATCCATCCAGTCACGCTTTTTTTGACTTGGAACACGATGGGTTGCATTATATTTGCCCTGTCTTACAAAGTCTTCGGCTTGTAATTTATAGCCGTATTCTTTTTCAAAATCATTTAATGCTTCTGGGCATACAGTAAAGTCGTAACTTGCCCAGTCCGTAAATAAATGAGGATTTCTTTTATCTGAACCCCAAATCCACGCAAAGTTATAAAACAGCGATGTAAAACGCACAACATCACTGTGTGGGTGGGTTTTGCACCAATTTACAAACCACTCTTTTAAATATTCCTGTGCTTTTGGTATATATGGGTTTAACTGTTTTAATTTTTCCTTGTTCCAGTTGTTTGTCGTGTGGTTGTACATAGAAATTTCTTCCCATTCGCGCCATGCTAAGAAACTCACGGTGTATTGCCTAAATGGTATTGTTTTAATTGTGACAACACCATCCGCATAACTCCAATCTGTTTCAGGAACAAGAGTATCACTTGTGCGTTCGTATACCTGCCAATATGGCATAGCATTAGCACTATCATTTATGCTAAATTGCTCCTTAAAAAAACCTTTCATAAGTTCAATTGAAAGCTGTTCGCTTGTGGCTACTTCTGGGGCTGTAGACAAAAATGATTGTTGTCTAGCGTCCATATTTTCACGTATCCATGGGTTATGCTCTCGGATTGGGCAAATAGTAGAATAAATTTCATAACCCGCCGAAAGTATTTCCTCTGATAAAGTAGTCCCGTCGCTGTCGCGAATTACATCCGCACCCCAACGTTCTGCAAGTTCTAGGGTGAGTTTTTCAAACCCTGCTTCGCCAGGTAGTGTGAATTTTCTTTTTTCTCTTTTCAATGCTCTTTCTCCATTCTAATTAGTATCTGTCATACAAAAAACGTGTCCTAACAATTGTATCCATTTCGTCTCTTAATTCCTCAAGAGGATGAAGTCGTGTAAGTGGTATGTCTGTGCCTGGTAAATAATGAATACAACGAGTCTCACATGTCTCGCGTGCTATGCTTCTCATCTCACTCTCATACCAACCATAAGAGGTAAAAAAATTAATTTCATCTGCAAAGATTCCTGTTTCGCCTGTGATATGATTTGTCCAAGAGCCATAACGCCATCTATTATCCACATCCACATGCAAAGTAACAATACGTTGTGATATTGCTTGAGTACCCTCAAAAGTCACGTGATAATATCCAGCATCAGCAGAAACATCATGAATAATGGCATTTCGAGTACCACTTGAAACAAAAAGAACTAAATTACCATCTGAATCTAAATATGGAGCATACTTATATGAACCCATAGAATGCAGAGAGAAAATATAATCCCAATCATAGTTTATTCTGCGAAATTCATAACCATCAAACCGAAACAATGAGCGATGTGTGCTTCCAGAGCCAGAATTACCCCAATAAAAGATTTCAATTACAGGAATACCACGGTTGTCAAAATTCCACAAAGTAAAATGAGTTGCAAATTGATTATAGCCAAGTAACCAGTTCGCCTCTACAATTCTGTTTAGGTTGCTATCATAAAAAAAACCATTTTGCTGATAGAAAATATCTGGCACTTCATCAGTTATAATTATATCCTCCGCTTCAACCCATGACAGTCCCTGTGTATTTGTTTGAATATCACCCATCAACCAGCCCAATTCAAATAAGCGTTCATATGTGTATACCCATTCCCCTGAATACCGCACTCTAAAGCGTCCGTCCTCTATTTCTTCCCCGCGTTGAATAGGTATAGTGCGATATACTCGTTCATTTGCAAAAGACACAGGGACATTTAATAGTGTATAACCCCACATACTTAGCCCATGGTCATTAAAGATTGTTGGGAATTGCATAAGAAAATCTTCTGTAACTTGCCTACCAAACGCACTCATTTCTGGTTCGGATGGACGAGTTTGGTTTTGGCATGAAAAATCATATAAAACATCATCAACTTCGTTATCGTTTTCATTAATGGATGATTCATTAAACAAAAGTAATATCTCATCAAATGTAAATTCTTCTGGCAACTGTGATATTATCGTTGTATACTCTGGACTGTTCTCTACATTTCCACAAGCAACTAATAAAGTAACCAAAACTAACATACTTAATGTTTGCGTTAATCGTTTCATGATATCCTCCCATTATTTTTTATCCTTTTAACCCAGATGTACTAATCCCCTCAACTAAATACCTCTGGAAGAAAATGAAAATTAAAATTGCTGGTAAAAGCGACAAGGTACTCATTGCAAAAAATGCCCCCCAATTTGTGATTGAAGTAGGGTCTGCAAAAACACGTAATGCCAATGTTACAGGAAAATTTGCAGGGCGACCAATATATAGGAGTGGACCCATAAAGTCATCCCAACGCCATATAAACGAAAACAACCCAGCCGTAATCAATGCAGGTACACTCAAAGGCATAACAATCCTTATATAAATGCCGTAAAATGAACAGCCATCGATTTTAGCAGACTCATCTAATTCTCTTGGAATCGCATTCATAAAATTTGTAATAAGAAATATAAAGAAAGCACCGCCAAAAAATGCTGGAACAATCAAAGGTATATAAGAACCAACCCAACCAAGCCTATGAAACCATAAATATTGAGGTACCATAAGAACCTGTGCAGGTAATAACAATGTTCCAATCATAAGCCCAAACAAAATTTTACGCCCACGATACTGCCCCCGTGAAAAGCTATATGCAATCATAGAAGATGAAAGTACCATTCCAAATGTTGCTATGCCCGCATAATAAAACGAATTGGAAAAGAAAGTTGTAAATGTATGACGACCACCAATACCAGCCCAACCTGTAGAATAATTTCCAAAATACCATGTCCGAGGAATTAAACCAGGGTCATGAAAGATAACAGAACTTTCTTTAAACGAACTCATGATCATCCAAATTAGCGGATAAATCATAATAAAACCAATGGCAAGCACTATAATATGTGTAATAAATTTCTTGATTATCATTTTCTTGCGTCTGGTTTCCATACTTTTTTGCGCTTGCTCTGATTGCCCATTTGCCATTATGAAAACCCTCCTTCATATACCCAAAATCTTTTTGTGGCAAAAAGGACTATTGCAATTATACTCAATACCAAAAGCATAAACCATGCTAATGCAGAAGCATAACCAGCATTACCCCATGCAAACATATGGTTATACATATATAATGCAAAGAAATTAGTTGTATTTAAAGGTCCGCCTTGAGTGATTAAAAAAGCCTGGTTAAATGCTAAAAACCCGTTGATTGTTTGCATAATCAAATTAAAGAAAATAGTTGGTGTAATTAGTGGTAGGGTGATTTTGAAAAATTGTCTTACTTTACTTGCACCGTCAATATCGGCCGCCTCATAATAAGTTCCAGGAATTTGCTTTAAACCAGCCAAAAAAATCAACATGGATGAGCCAAATTGCCAGACTGCAAGTAAAATAAGTGTCCAAATGGCTGTTCTTGTATCACCCAACCAAGGGAAATTTCGATTCATCCCAAAAACATCAAGGATACTATTTACTGTACCTGTAGTAAAGAACATACGCCGCCATAAAATAGCAACCGCTACAGAACTACCTAACATTGATGGTAGATAATACATTGCACGATAAATACCCATCATTTTTGTGGACTTGAACAATAACATTGCAACTGCTAACGCAAAAATTAACCTTAAAGGCACAGACATAAATACAAAATAGAATGTAGCCCACATAGATTGCCGTAACATAGTATCGTTTAACATACGTCTGTAATTTGCCAGCCCAACAAATGTAGGGGGGCGCAAAATATTAAACTCCGTAAATGAGTAGTAAAATGACATAATCATTGGAACAACTAAGAATAAAACAAAACCTATTATAAAAGGCAGTACAAATATAACTGCCGCAACATTATCCTTACGTAAAAAATGATATAACTTACCCATAAGACTTTGCTCCTTAAAAAGAGTAAAAGGGGACTGTAACGAAATCGGGTTACAGGGTTTTATTCTGCCCTGCAATGTTTTTTCGTTACAGCCCCGTTTTGGCACATTTTGCAATTTATATTATAACAGTGTATTAACCAAGCATAGCATTACCTTCGTTAAAGAATCTTTGGGCGGCTTGTTCTGGTGTTATTCTGCCAAAAGTAAGCTCTTCAACAACGTTAATTAACAGAGATGTTCCCATACCAACAACTTGCCCAGCTGCCGCTGGTCTGCTATGGTTAAACGGATTAGGGGCATATCCTCCAGCATTTACACGACCTACAAATTCAGATTGTGTGCGGGCAGACGCGCTTGCAGTTCCAGAAATAGCATTACCAATTCTTTGGTTAGGGGCTGCGCCACGATCACCATCCATTATTCTCCATGCGTCTACAGAGTTTACCCAGAAATCCACAAGTGCAACGGCCTCATCAACATTGTCTGTTTGGCTGGAAACCGCCAAAAACATGGTTGCACGTCCAAAGTTTGATAAAAGTGGATTATTAGAAGGAGGTGTAGTTAATGCAATTTCCATATCTGCTGGTGAGTCATTTACATAAACAGCAATCATGTTAGACCATACTTGAGAGTTCCATGCACGTAAATTAGCATTTTCCGCACCTGCTGGATACCATAATGGGTTCATTTCTGCGCCATCACGCCCAGCCCAATGCTCTGGACGAAGATGCCAGCCTTCATCAAGCCCTAATTGAATTGTTTGGAAGAACTCTAAGTAATTTTCCCATGTTCCGCCAAGTCTGTTGCCTTCAAATAGATTTACACCTTGTGCGCGAAGGTGAAGCTCTAATTGAATAGACGCATCATTATGCGCCCAATTGGTGCGCACACCACTGCGATTATAAACTTCGCGGCTAATATCTATAAATTGTTGTAAAGTCATGTTAAAAGGTACGGTAATTCCTAATGAATCTAATAAAGTTTTATTATAAACCATGGCAGAAACATTCATGCCCAATGGAACAGCATAAATACCTGGATGCCCTGGTACACGCCCTGTGTCAATTGCATCTTGAGGCAATTCGCTTAAATTCAAACGATTATTGTTTATAAATGGTGTTAGGTCTAGGAGTAAGCCACCTTCTACATATTCGAGCATACGACTTACATCTTGTTGCATCACGCAGGGCAAGTTGCCAGCAGAGGATCTAATTGCCATTTGAGTCCAATAATCACCAAATGCAAAAAATTCGGTTTCAACATAATCTACATTTTCATTTTGTGCCATAAATAAATCGAGTATTTGTTCTGTGTGGTTTGCACGCATGTCTGCCCCCCACCATGCTACTACAAGTTCTACATCATTGTTGCGCCCACAAGCGGTAAAAGTAAGTAATGCCAAAATTACTGCAAATGACACAGCTAAAAATCTTTTCATTAAAATGTCTCTCCTTTTTGGGAATTTTTATTTGATATAGAAAACTAGGGGTTATGCCCTCCCCCATTACTATTTTTGCACTTTTTGTACATAACAAGTACAATAAAGCACATTGGTTTTGTGTAAATTGAGTATATCCTTAGAAAATATCCCTGTCAATATAGAAAGAAAGCCTTGAACAAAGATGTCAAGATTGTGCTATACTGTGCAAGAATGCAGTTGTTTGGTTTAAAAATATTTAAGTAATTTAAGGAGCTGTTTTTATGGAACGAGTAACTTGGAAAGCCCGCATTAAACAGGGCAAAAAAGAAGAGTATGTAAAACGTCATGATGAAATTTGGCCAGAAATGACCCAAGCACTAAATGACGCTGGTGTTCACAATTATACAATTTGGTGTATTGGTGATGAATTGTTTGGTTATTATGAGGCAGAACATGGCGCACAATTCGCTTTAGAAAAACAAGCAGAGAGTCCTGTAGTTGCGCGTTGGAAAATCCATATGCAAGATATACTAGAAATGATCACAGACCCTGAAACGGGTAGCCCTATGCAACTAGAGCAAGTTTTTTACCACAAGTAAAATGACTATAAAAAACACCCACGAGCTTCGAAGGCTCAATGGGTGTTTTTTACAATCATTATAGTTTGAAATAAGATACCAACTCTTGGAGTATTTCGGCTTGTGAGTTAAGCTCTTGTGAGGCCGCCGCAGTTTCCTCAGAAACGGCAGAATTGCTTTGTACCACTCTTGAAATTTGCGAAAGCCCTTCGCTTACTTGTGAAATTGCTTCTGCTTGCTCTTTTGAGGATATGGAAATACTGTTTATATGCTCTGATACTTCATTGGCATTATTAACAATGATATCTAAAGACCTTGATGTAGACTCCGCAATACTTGAGCCATTTTCAACGCGAGTGATGGAATCCCCAATAAGATCGTTGGTTTCTGTAGAGGATTCTTGGCTACGGATTGCAAGGGTGCGTACCTCCTCTGCAACCACATGAAACCCTCTGCCATGTTCGCCTGCACGCGCGGCTTCTACAGCAGCATTAAGTGCAAGCAGATTGGTCTGGAATGCAATATCTTGAATAGACTTTATAATCTTGGAAATGGCGTTAGATGAGTCCTTGATATGTCTCATAGCTTCTAACATCTCACCCATAGACTCATTGCCCTCTTTAGCATTAGCAGTAGATTTACTAGAAAGTTCATTTGCCTCAGCGGCACTTTCTGCATTTTTTTGGGTTTGATGACTAAGCATATCAATTGTTGCGTTAAGTTCTTCCACAGAAGAGGCTTGTTCCTGCGCCCCATTTGCCAAGTCTGCCGCACTGTATGAAATTTGTTTAGCACCTGATAACACTTGTTCTGCGGATGTTGCAATTTCAGCCATTGTTTTATTTAATGTACTGCTGATGTTATTTATAGACTCTTTAATTGCAATAAAATCACCTGCATATTGGCGGTCAATCGTGATTTTCAAGTTGCCATTTGCCATTTGTGCCAATACATTAGAAACTTCGTTGATGTAAGATGAAACTTCATTTGCAGTATCATCTACTGCATTCATCATATCCCTAAACACACCATTATAGCTATTTACATCTGGATTATGTCCAGACCTTGCAAGCTCATTGTCTATCTCGGTAAGGCTGAAAATACCTTTTTGCATTGATTTTAAGCAAATTCCAACAACAGCAATAGGCTCACCAACGGCTCTTGTTATATGGTTAAGCCCAACCATAATTTCGCGCCAATCGCCTGAATACTTAGCTTCGTCAATTTTGAAGTTCATATTGCCGTTGTCTGCTGTCTCTTTAATCATTGTGTTAATTTCACGGGCAATAGCCTTTAAATTATCAGTAAAGTTATTAATTGTGTTCGGAATTACTGCCCACTCGCCAACCCAAGCATCCTCGTCCAAGTGTTTATCAAAGTCCCCATTACTTATTTCATTAAGAACATCACTCATGCTCATTATATCAGATGTAGTTTGGGAAAAAATAACATTAACTAGCCCAATAACTTCCTTGAATGAATTTTGATATTTATTTTCATCTATCGTAAAATACATATTACCAGCTTTGATATATTCGTGATTTGCTGTAGTTAAATCATCCAAAATATCTCTTATTTCATCTATAAGGACAATTACATCACGAGTTAAGATACCAGCTTCATCTTTGCTAATATCCCCTCTGTTAATGTTTACATTCAAATTTCCTTTGCCAACAGCACTTAAAGTTTCAACCACTTTGTTAATAGGGACACTTATGTTTCTACTAATAAATAATGCCGCTAATACACCAAAGATAAAACCCACTGCCGTTACAATTATCATTGTAAACAAAGCAGCATTTGCCAAACTGTCTATCTCATCATTTATAACATTCAGTCTATCTTGCGCCGCATCAGATAGTGCTGTGATAATTGCATCAATTATTTCGTGAATTTCAACACCACGAGCCAAAAGATATGCTATTCTCGCTTCGTTGTGAGGTTCGAATAAAGCAATTTCAAACATAGGGTTTACAACTTCAGTGATATAACTCATGATTCGGTATTCCATTGTGCCAGCATGACCAATCGCTTCAACTTCGGCTTGACCATACATACGAGGGTCTTCTCTAAAACTGTTTGCGTAATCGTCAAACAATGCTCTTATTCTTCCTCTTAAATTGAAAATCTCAGCATCCATTCTATTTAATTCTCTTGCGTTACCTGCATAAAAAGCCATCATTACCACTGTACGTCGCATATCTAAAACTTCTGATTCAATTTGGGCGAGCTTCATAAATCTAGATAAAGGGTAATTTTGGGCATAATAGTTTTCTCGAGTGATGCGTGTTATAAAAAATATCCCAACTATCGCAACCACCGCTAAAATTGCTAAAAGCAAACCAAACCCAATGCCCAACTTTCCCATGATTTTAGTATTTCTAAGCATATAACAAACCCCTTTACTCCAAATAATCTTAAATTTTCATATTTAATTATATCACAAACATAGAGGAACTCAAAGAAAAAACTAACCCAGTAACAACATTAAACAAGTCTACATAACATGAAGTATTAAACAGTATTAAGCGCGCTTGGAAGGCAGTGTGATGACTATGAGAGAGATTTTAAGGTTTTCAAATCTTTCGCTAACTTACCAAGCCGAAAATGGCGAAGTAGAGGCACTAAAAAATATAAATTTTGTTGTAAATCATGGGGAATTGGTGAGTATAATCGGCCCGTCAGGTTGTGGCAAAACCAGCTTGTTGTCTTTGATATCTGGCATTGTACCCCCTACAAGTGGTCAAATTATTGCTGATTCTTCTAATAATATAGGATACATGCTACAAAAAGATAACTTACTTGAATGGCGGACTATCCGAGGTAATGTATTATTGGGGCTTGAAATTCGTAAAAGCCTTGATAATGCCGATTATGCAGATAATTTGTTAAAAACCTATGGGCTTTGGGAATTTCGAGATAAATACCCATCACAACTTTCTGGTGGAATGCGTCAACGTGTAGCATTAATCAGGACATTAGCAACAAAACCAGAACTGCTTTTGCTGGATGAAGCATTTTCTGCATTAGATTATCAAACACGGCTTGTTGTTGTTGATGATGTTTTTAGCATATTAAGAAATGAAAAAAAGACAGCGGTTATTGTCACCCATGACATTACTGAATGTATTAGTATGAGTGACCGCGTTATTTTGTTTTCAAAACGACCTGGGCAAATCCGCCAAGATATTACTCTTGAATTTCCCCCCAATTTATTACCATTGCAACGTAGGGATGAGCCTAATTTCCGCGAATATTTTACCTTGATTTGGAGAGAGCTTGATGTAAATGTGTAATCGTCAAGAATATTTACGTAAAAAACGTATGAGGAAAATAGCAATAATAATATGCCAGTTTTCCATATTATTTACTACTATTTTTCTATGGGAAGTTCTTGCAAGAGTTGGAGTAATAGACAGTTTTATTATGAGCCAGCCCAGCAGGATTTTAAGAACCATTTTAAATTTTCAAAACAATAATTTGTTAATGCATATTGGAGTAACCACATTTGAAACTATGCTAGGTTTTATCACTGGTGTAGCTATTGGGCTTTTTGTGGCACTGGTTTTGTGGTGGTCTGATTTCCTAGCAAAAGTTGCAGACCCCTATCTGGTGGTAATAAACGCTCTACCCAAAATTGCTCTAGGGCCTGTAATAATAATTTGGGTGGGGGCGGGTAAACAAGCAGTTATTGTAATGGCTCTAGCCATTTCGCTTGTTGTTACTATTATGGAAATGCTGAACGGTTTTAAAAATACCGAACCAGAGTTTATAAAAATGGCACAAACTTTTGGCGCGAATCGCTTTCAGATTTTTACAAAAATTGTTTTTCCCTACAATTTAACTACTTTGTTTAGTTGCCTAAAAATCAACATTGGTTTAACACTGGTGGGTGTTATTGCTGGAGAATTTTTAGTTTCGCGTGCTGGGTTAGGTTATTTAATTATTTATGGTGGTCAGGTTTTCCAAATGGATTTGGTTATGACCAGTGTAATAATTTTGGCTGTATTGGCTGCATTACTATACGGGTTTATTGCACTTATGGAAAAAATCGTTATGAGATGGCTTGCAAATGGAAAGAGAAAAGGGCTTCCCTGACTCAGATTTGAAATGTGAAAGGAATTGATTCAACCTATGAAATTATTGTTGTTATGTGGGATATTATTATTCTTAACTGCATGTGGACGCACACAAACCAATGAAAACAATAGCGAACTCATCACTGTAAGAGTAAGTGAGGTAACACGTTCTGTATTTTATGCCCCTCAATATGTTGCGATAGAATTAGGATTTTTTGCAGATGAAGGCATTCATATAGACCTTATTACCAGCGATGGCGCAGACAGAGTAATGACTGCTTTACTTACTGGTGCAGTGGATATAGGGCTGTCAGGACCAGAAGCGGCAATATACGTTTTCAACGGAGGACGTAGGGATTACGCCATAGTATTTGCACAAATTACCCAACGTGACGGCTCTTTCTTAATTGCCCGCGAACCAATGGAATTTGAATGGGAACACTTAAATGGTAGTCATATATTACCAGGTCGTAGGGGCGGAATGCCTTTTATGGTGCTTGAATATGTAACCCGTGAACAAGGTGTCTTTCCATATATAAACTTTGATACATCAATACAATTTGCGGCAATGGTTGGTGCTTTTCTGAGCGGGACAGCCGATTTTGTTACGGCTTTTGAACCAGTTGCATCCACAATAGAACTCGAAGGTAGAGGTTTTGTTGTTGCTTCCATAGGTGAAGCATCTGGTGAAATTCCATATACAGCATATTACGCACTTGGCAGCTTTATAGAGCACAACCCAGAAATTATTCAAGGTTTTACCAATGCTCTAGCCCGCGCACAAGTATGGGTACAAGAAAATTCGCCAGAAGATATTGCCCAAGTAATACTTCCTTTCTTCCCAGATGCTGACCCCGTAATTCTTGCCAACGCAATCGCACGTTATAAGGCGATAGAAGCCTATTCTGTCACGCCACAAATTACCCAAGAGGGTTTTGACCGTTTGCAAAGGGTAATGGAATCCGCAGGTGAGTTGACTCAACGCGCCCCCTTTGAAGCATTAGTAAATAATACTTTTGCTGATAGAGCAACGCCTTAATTTGTTGAATGATATCCAATAGTAATAAAAAAGCGACTTCGTCGCTTTTTTATTTGCATTAATTTTCACTAATGTTATAATGCAATGTGAGTTTTCCAACATTGTGTTTTTCTTCTATGTAGTTATAAAGAATGGAAAACAGAGTAATAGTCTAAAAATGAACTTAAAATTTTTTGGAGGTCTAATGTGAAAGTAGGAAAAAAAATAAAAGCACGAGTTATTACAACATTACTATCAATGGTTATTCTTATGGCAATAATGCCCACAATAGCATTTGCATAAGAATCAAATTTTATCCAAAGCATAGAAATCCGCCTACCAGCTGGAGAAACCATTACCCTAACAGATGTACATGAATACTATCTAAACTTTGGCTCTCAAAGTAGTTTGTATATGGCACAAACGGGAACAATCACATTTAACTACACAAATGGACCATATCATCCCACACTAGGAACGCTTTATGCGGGTACAACCTTTGCCCTTGCAGATTTTATAAACGCAACTGAACCAGACCCGCTTTTTATGTTGACGTTTATTCTGGTGCGTGATACAAATTCAGGCGAATTAAGGTATATAGATAGTTTTGAGGAATTACATCAAAATCTATACTACCTTGATTTTGGGGTTATTACAATAAATGGTTTTTTGTCGGTTGAAGATTTTGAGGATATGATACCAACTCATGGCAGAAGTTTGCGTGAGAGGGAAGTGCACCCACCACCGCAACCACTATATGATGTTACACCAATTATATCCCGCATAACAATGCGCCCCCCTGCTTTTCATGGGGAAACCAATTTGTTAATAACATTCACAGATGTTTATGATGTAATTCAAGACATTGGCATTACTGGTATGACCTCTTATAGTTTTTTTGTAGCTCCAACTGGTTCTATCAGTTTTGACCGTGATGTGGAAATTGGGATTTTTGACGCACCTAGATTGTTTGTAGCAGCAGGGGAAGTGATAAATATGGCAGAACATTCGTCATTAACTTTGTACTATGGTGATTATGTATTTGATAGTTTTCCATACAGACAAAGACGTTATTTTACCTTTATCACTGTTGACGACCCAAGTACAGTACCATTGTTGTTTGATCTTGATTGGGAATCTTTCTGCGGATGTATAGGACCATCCAGAGTATCAAACCATGCTGTAGAAATTATGCATGTAAGCCCACCACAAGATACTGCTACTACCATCCCAATCGATACATTATCAAATATAGACACAACTATGGTAAGTTCCACATATACAGCAACCAATGCCTATCGGAATATAGCCATAATTGTTGCAGGCATTTTTGTTGTAGTAATGTTTATAGTAGGGGTTAAAAGGTTTAAACGACACTAAAAAAGGGTGATATAAATGCTTCACTTAGGTATAGAATTAGGGTCTACGCGAATTAAGGCGATACTCGCTGACTCTGAAAAAAATTATAATGCAGTTGCCTCTGGTTGGTTTAACTGGGAAAATCGTTTTGAGGACGGCTTTTGGACTTATTCACTAGAATCTGCTCTTGAAGGTGTGAAAGAGGCATATACACAACTTGCTAAAAATTACAAAAATGAAACAGGCAACTCTTTAACAGACATTCACAGTATTGGCATTTCGGCAATGATGCATGGTTATCTCCCATTTAACAAAAGCGGCAATTTACTTACACCATTCAGAACATGGCGTAATACCACAACAGAAAAATCTGCAACAATATTAACCCAACTCTTTGATTTTAATATACCACAACGCTGGAGCATAGCACACTTATATCAAGCTATTTTAAACAAGGAAACCCATGTTTCAGAAATTGATTTTCTTACCACTCTTGCGGGTTATGTACATTGGCAACTTACAGGCGAGAAGGTACTAGGCATTGGGGATGCCTCTGGAATGTTTCCAGTAGACCCAGTGGATGATGAAGGTGAAAAGTTTTCTTATGACAAGGTCAAACAGGGTAAGTTTGAAGAACTCACAGGTGTAAAACTCGATGATATTTTGCCTAAAATATTAAACGCGGGTGACTATGCTGGTAAATTAACAGACAGTGGGGCAAAAATATTAGACCCTACAGGCGAACTTAAAGCGGGGATTCCTTTCTGCCCACCAGAAGGGGATGCAGGCACAGGAATGGTAGCAACAAACAGTGTTGCCCCACGCACAGGCAATATATCTGCTGGAACATCAATATTTGCTATGCTGGTTATGGAAAAACCATTAAGCAAAGTTTATACAGAAATAGACATTGTTACAACTCCAACTGGAAAACCTGTAGCAATGGTTCATTGTAATTCTTGTACATCAGATATTGATGCTTGGGTTCAGCTTTTTGGTGAAGTATCAGAGCTTATGGGTGCAGATTTTGACCGTAACACCCTATATGAAAAGCTATACTTAAAAGCTCTTGATGGTGCAAGCGATGGCGGTGGAATGGTTAATTATAATTTCTATTCTGGTGAACCTGTGGCGGGTGTTACAGATGGTTGCCCGTTATTCTTCCGCAAACCTGATAGTCAAATGAATTTGGCGAATTTTATGCGTGTTCAACTATATTCTGCAATGGCAACTTTAAAATTGGGGATGGCTCTTTTGGAAAAAGAGGGGGTTACTGTTGACAGCTTACTAGGGCATGGTGGGTTGTTTAAAGTAAAAGGTGTAGGGCAAAAACTAATAGCTTCGGCATTAAATACCCCCATTGATGTAATGGATTCCGCTGGAGAAGGTGGAGCATGGGGGATAGCACTACTTTCTGCATTTGCCTCACAAAAACAAGTAGATCCAAGTATATCCTTATCATTGGAGGATTTTCTAATAAATAGTGTGTTTTCTGATAATTCCGCTAGAAGAGAAAAACCTAATCCAAGTGATGTTGTTGGGTTTGAGTCTTTTATGGACAGATATACAAAGGCTTTGCCTGTTGTAATTAATGCGTGTAGTGTTTGATATAAAAAAGTGGCTTACATCCATGCAAATAAAAAGGAGCGTGTTGTAAATTGGTATTAGCACCGATTTGCAACACGCCCTTTTTACCTTTATTAATTCGCCTGTAACCACGCATTTTCTTCATCAGAAAGAAATGGGGCAAGAACTTCACATGTTTTTTTATGATATTCTTCCAAATATTTTTTTTCTTCGCTTGAGAGCAGGGCGAAATCTATGGCGCGTGAATCTATTGGGCAGAAGGTGAGATTTTCGAAGCATAGTAGTGTATCATTTAATTCCCTAACTACAAGTACATTTTCTGTGCGAACACCATAACGTCCCGCTTCATATAGTGCAGGTTCATTGGATACTACCATTCCTTCTACTAACTTTACTGTGTTTTCTGTAGATGAACTGATAGCCTGCGGACCTTCATGTACACCAAGGCAATAACCAATACCATGCCCTGTACCATGGATATAATTTTTCTTTGTTTGTAAAACGGGTTGACGTGCAATCATGTCCACAGTATGCCCTGTTGCTCCTTTAGGAAAAATTGCCTTAACTAAAGCAATATGTCCTTTTAACACCATAGTAAAATCTAACTTCATTTCTTCAGAAATTTCGCCAAGTGCAATAGTGCGAGTAGTATCTGTTGTACCATCCAAATATTGTGCGCCTGTATCAATTAGTAAAAATCCTTCTGGGCGTAAAGTTGCCCCTTCACCTTCATGATGATAATGTGCCATTGCTGCATTAGCACCATATGCCGCAATCGTGTTAAAACTATCCTCCAGATAATGCTCTTGCTCTTTACGGAGTTCAACCAGTTTAATACATATATCATTCTCTGTTATGGTTGGTATATCTGATTCATCCAGCCATTTTAGCAATTTAACAATTACAGCACTGTCTTTTAAATAGGCATTTCTTATATTTTCAAGTTCAGTTTCTGATTTTGCCGCTTTTAACAAAGGTAAAATATCTATTTTATGATTGCGTAGAATTTCGCAATTTGTTGGAATAGATTCAGATAATAATGCATTAGTTTTTCTTGGATTAAAATAAACAGAGCAATTATTTAAATTCTTTATATATGCGGGAAGTTCGTCATAGTTGTGTAAATCAAACCCCTGTGCATTTAACTTGGAAGAAAAATTTTCTACTTTGTTCGGGTCGATAAATATATGCGCCTCATTTTTTGTAATCAAAGCATAGGAATAAACAACAGGAGTATACAAAACATCATTACCACGGATATTTAATAACCATGCTATATCATCCAAAGCAACAACAAGATAAGCCTCAATTTTATGTGTTTCCATTTTTTCGCGGACTATTCGCAATTTTTCCGCCGCCGATAACCCTGCAAAACAAGGCTCATGCTCAAAAGCTGGAGAGGTGGGCATTAGAGGGCGTTCTTTCCATATCTCATTTAGCAAATCTTCTTGATAGGCATATGATATGGATTTACTATTAAGAGTTTTTTTAATTTCATCAAAATCAAATGTTGTAATAGTTCTTCCATCAAAGCCAACACAGCCACCTTGAGGCAAGTTCTCCGCTAAAAAGTCTTCTAGCTTGGGAACGTTTGGTTCATTCATTTTAAATAGTTCTATTTCAGAGCCAGCAAGTTGGTTTTCTGCCTGTGTAAAATATCGCCCATCTGTCCATAATCCTGCTTGGTCTTGAAGGACTATTACAGTACCGTTTGAGCCTGTAAAACCTGAAAACCACGCCCGCGCTTTCCAATAGTTTGCAACATATTCACTGCTATGTGCATCCCTGCTAAATATTATATATGCGTCTATGTTACGGCTTTTCATAATCTCTCTAAGAGCTTTTAATTTTTCCATTATTATCACCTTTTCTGGAATTAAATGGGATTATCTGGTGGGGAGCGATATTATATTGTTATCAATAGATAGTCCTTCATCGGAAGATTCAAGTTCGCACTTTAATGCTTCAAGTTGATTTTCTAATGCGTTCACTTTTTGATTTAGTGCAGTATTATCTTGTTGCAATCTTGTCATTTCATTAACGAATCTTTCATGTAACACAAATAGTTTGTCATACTTGTCTTTTATTTTGAAGTAATCATCCGCAATATTAAGAGCTATCAATAAAGTTCTCATTTTTTCATTTATAGAAGCACTGGAATTTTTAGAAAGTATTTCTGTTGTTTTATGGTCAACATATAATGCCAATTTTTGCAAGTATTCAGGCTTTTCATTTGACTTTAGTGTGGTTATCTCTCCACCTATAACTACATCTACTTTGTTGCTTTCCATGTTACTTGAATCCATTCTCACTTCCTGCTCCCTTCTAATGGTTATGGCGCATAACGCAACTGCTATATTAAATAATTGTATAAAATATCCTATTCCTGTGAAAACATCCAGCTTACGCACCATTCACTATACATGTTTATATATGCTAATGTCAATATTTCAAACTATTCTATCGTTATAGTAGTTTCAATTGATAATGATTGAAAGTATGCTCTTGACAAGTAAACTTGTAGAATAGTATACTTGGCATTGATAACGATGCTTGTCAGCGCAATACTATAAATTGGAGGGATTTACATGAACAACTCAATAGAAAACAAAAGAGAGAGTGATAACATTTGATTCGAGTGATGAATCTAGTAAAAAAATACGGGGAGCAAACTGTTCTGTCTGATGTAACATTTGAAGTTAAAAATCAAGAAATTTTTGCATTACTTGGACCTTCTGGGGCAGGTAAGACTACAATAATAAACATACTAACTCAGCAAATTATGCCTGACAGTGGTACAATAGAAGTGAATGCTACTCCGCGTCAGCTAGGGTTAATGTTTGACCAAGGTGGGCTGTATCCTAATCTGAGCTGTACAGACAATTTAAATCTTTATGCAAGAATTTATGAGCTTCCACTTTCCCATGTTAAAGAAACATTAGATAGCGTTGGGTTAGGTGATTCTGCAAACAAAAGAGTTTCACAACTATCAAGAGGAATGACTCAACGCCTAGCATTGGCTAGGGCAATTTTGTACAAGCCCAAACTGTTGATACTTGATGAACCAACAAGCGCACTAGACCCAGGTACTGCAAGGGGTATATGTAAATTATTACAAAGCATTCGAGAACAAGGCACTACTATTTTTTTAACCACCCACAACATGGATGAAGCCTTAAAGTTGTGCGACAATGTAGCATTACTAAATGACGGGCAAATAGTAGAACAGGGCGCACCTGTTGAATTATGCAAAAAACATGACGCACTTAAAACTGTCCCTGATTTAGAAGCGGTATTTTTAAGGCTAACGGGGGTGGAACTATGAATAATATAAAAGCCATATTTTTTAAGCAGTTTGCAAGTTTAATAAAAGTGCCAGCACTAATTATACAAGGTATTTTGTATTTATTTATAGCACTTGTTTTTGTGGTATTCGTAGGTGCTGATGAACCACATGAATGTGCAAATTGTATTCCTGCTTATGTGTGCGAAGTTTGTGCAGAAGAAGCAAGCAATCGTTTTCAATTGCCTGTACCCAGCATGTCAGGAATATTTACGGTTATTTTTGTGGGTTTGGGATTGGTTAGTTCCTCTGCTGCATTAGTCTATGAAGATAGGTCAACAAGGAATTTGCAATTTATGGGAATGGCAAATGTAAAACCATATCAATATCTATTTGGAACTCTTTCAAGTATAATAATTGTTGTTAGCGTATTATTGATTCCTTTCGCCCTAGTAGGCAGTTATTTTGGCATTAATATGCTCAGATTCATGGCACTTTGTATGGCTGGAGGATTGGTTGCTATTCTTTTTGGAATTGTAATCGGATTATCTAAATATCCTGTTTTAGCCACTCCAATTAGTATTATATTAGGGCTAGGACCTACAATAGTTAATCATAATGAAAGGCTTGCAAATATACTAAGGCTTACATTTATTCAACAAGTAAACCTTGGTATTGCCGAAATAGAGGCAGATTTAACTTCTAACTTCTTAATTATTGGTGCGAATGGTTTAGTTGTGCTGTTGATTTTTATATTTATGCATCGAAAAAATAAATTTAACGTATAAATGCTTCCAATTACAGATTAGTTATGATAATGTATGGTGAACGCTCTTGAGGGCAAATATGGTATATATATACCCAATATCAAAACAGTATAAGGAGAAGAATTTATGGAACAACGTGAAACGAATGAACCATATGAATCAAATGGGAAAAAAAGCACAAACACAGGAACTATTATAGCAATCGGAATATGTGCGTTATTGCTGGGTTTTGGCGCTGGATGGTTTGCCTCATCACAGGTAAGCTCCAGAAATGAGGCTGAAGTGCCAACACAACAAGAAAATCGTCAAGAACAAATTGCGCATTCTGGGGCATTATCTGATCAAGGGCAACTATCACATGATGATTGTGAAGATTGTGACGACCATCACCATCATCACCACACACATGATGATCAATTTGATCTTGAACCATACAGTGGAATCCCCATCATATCTACTGTAGAAGGTTCAACTATTGTAGCAACCGTAAACGGTATAAACATTACTGCAAGTGATGTGCATATCCAGTTGCATAGGGCAGATGAGATACTGTTTTGGGAATACGTCAATGAAACAGGCAATTTTCAACTGGACTATGATTCACCATTCAGAGATGGAACTTTTGGCGAAGCCGTGCGTACAGAGGCTGTTAGGCTTGCCGCCCTTGACTTGCTACAACAATACTATGCTATTCAAAATGGTATCTTTTTGTCACATGATGAAATTATGGATGTTGAAGGGGAAGTTCTTTTATTTGAGGGACAGTTTGGTGCTGACAGTTTTTACAATTTATTAAGGGCTCAAGGTTTTTCAGGGCGCGAGCAATTTGTAAATCTCGTTTATATAGAAAGATTAATTCACCACACCTTTGATACCATTTTAGAAGACCCATTACTGTTTGCACAGTTTGAGGAATTCATGCCTGAAGAAGTAATAGATGACTCCCATGAGAGAGCGGCTAGTATATTGGAAAGAGCGCGCGCTGGTGAAGATTTTGATATGCTTATTCGTGCATATGGTGATGACCCTGGAATGCAGACGTATCCAGATGGTTACTCTTTTGTAACTGGTGTTATGATTGAGTCATTTTATGAGGCTACAAGGGAGCTTACTATTGGTGAAATAAGCGACTTAGTGCCATCCGTGTTTGGGTATCACATTATCAAACGTGTAGAGCCTGATCGCGAAAACGTAATGTTTGTTGACGGAATTAGACCTGCTGGAGATGATGATTATGTTCTTGGTGCAAAGCATATTTTGATTGAAATACCAACTATACCCAGTCTGGAAAATAGGATGATTGGGGCAGTTTTAGCGGGATTTTATGAAATGCTTAATGAGGCAACAATCGTATACCTGCCAGAGCTTGAAAATATTATTGTAGGTCATAATTGGTGAGTGTAATTAACTAATTTTGAGGGGTGTTTCTAAAATGAATATTTTTAAAAATAGCAAAAAGATGAGTATTCCTGTTATGGTGGTATTATTACTTTTGTTATCTGCATGTGGTGCAATCGTAACTCCAGTAGAGAATACAACAAGCGAAGAGATTTCACTGCCAATGGACAACCCACAACCATTACCAGTAGAATCACCTACGCCTGTTCCATTGCCTAATACAACAAACGAGCCATCAGCACCCGCACAGGATGCTGGTTTTACAGCCAAAACTTACGATATAGACAATTGGATTGGTTTTGTTTTTGCTCTACTAGATATTAATCCTTATAATGTAACAGAAACTGTTGATATTTTAAGTATGATGGTTGAAGATGGTGTGGATTCAGCAAGTATTGGGATTATTTTGATTGAAGACCTTATAGAATTTCTTGATGATGCTACGGGGCGCGCAACAGCATTTGATGATTTGTGGTTTGAATTTATGCCACAATGGATTGGCTGGGGTTCAGGATTTGAAGCTCCTTTGTCATATCACGATTGGAATTTTAACGGGCTTAATGAAATTCCTGTGAATACCTCTGGGCTTAGTCCAGATATTGCAGGTTGGGTTGAATTGGCATATGGAGTCACAGGCGTACAATGGTCAGAAGTACCTTACTCTTTGGCACAAATTAACCGTCTAATTGACGCTGATGTAGACCCAATTGTAATTGGTCTTATAATGGTTGAAGATTTTCTTGAATTTATGGATGACTATGATGGAAGTGTAATAGCTTTTCCTTGTTTGTGGGAGCAAATAATTGCTTTTAACTGGACTATTAACCACAGATTATCATGGCGTGGGTAATAGCCTTGAAGCCGTTTCAATCGTTCTCGATTGAAACGGCTTTATCATTAGGAACAAACTTAAAGATAATCGCAGCTACAATAAATAATATTGCAATCCCAGCAATTCCATAATGTGATTGACCTGTAATCAAAGCAATCACACCAAAAATTGCTGTACCTAACATTGAAGCAAAGCGACTACACACATTATAAAAACCAAAATACTCATTAGATTTTTCCTTTGGTATGATTCGCCCAAAATAAGAGCGCGAGAGTGCCTGAATACCACCTTGAGCCGTACCCACTAGCATTGCTACAGCCCAAAACATAATTGTGATGGTACGCATTTCTCTTTCTGGGTTCATAAACAAAGCAATTGCACAAACAACACAATAAGTAAATATAGCAAAATAAATCATGCTTTTTGCACCCAGCTTTTGCGACATTTTACCATAAATAATTGCAAACGGCATTGCAACAAATTGTGTCGCCAACAACACTATAAGTAAAGTGATAGCACTCAATCCAATATCCGTACCATAAGCAGTTGCCAAACGAATAATAGACCCTACGCCATCACTATATAGGAAAAATGCCACAAGAAAAATAAGGATATGCTTTTGTGTGGCAATTTCTTTTGCTGTTGTCCAAATACGAACAAAACTTTTTCTCACATATTGCGCCTCTTGCTCGTTTCCATATTTTTGGTGAACATTTTTCATAAACGGTCCCATAAATGCCAGCCACCATACAACGGCAATAATAAATCCCAAACGATATGCAAGCATAATATCCATATCAACAATGCCCATTTCAACCAGCAATATCAACGGAACACAGAGAATAAAAGGTAATGCGCCACCAATATAACCATATGCAAAACCCAGACTAGAAACCCAATTCATTCGTTTATTGTTCGTTACATCAATCAGAAACGCATCATAAATTTTTGTGTTACCCGCATAACCTATGGATGAAATAATAAACACAACTAAAATAACAGGCCATAATCTCTCAGGCACAAACGCTAACCCAAAACTCCCCACAAGCCCCATAACGGCAAAAAAGGTGAATAAGATTTTTTTCTTGCCTTTGTAGCCTGATAAAGTTCCAATAATGGGTGCAAGCAAACCTATAATAATCATACCGATAGTGTTACTAAAAGCAAGATACGCCGTTGCTTCTGTGCTGTTCGCGCCGTGTCGCCCAGCCGCTTCAATAAAATACATTGAAAAAATAACGGTCATTACAACCATTACATAAGACTGACTAGCCCAATCATACAAAACCCAACTAAACTCTTCTTTTGTCAGACCACCCTTAAAAGGAATCCAAGACCGCTTTTGATTTTCATTTTTTGACGTTTCCATAAAAATCCTCCAATGTTAGACTTCTTTTTGAAAAGTAACTATTTAGTTGTACTATAAAAATCCACAATTGCATAAATATAACCTGTCTGTATAGTGAATTGAATTGAAACTGATTATGCGGGAGGGATTACATATGACAGGTTTAACTACGCAACAGGCAATCGCATCGGGAAAACAATATGGCACCAATGCCCTTAGCAAAAAAGCAAAGGTTAGCTTATTTGGGCGTTATATAGCTAGTTTTGGCGACCCCATTATAAGAATACTGCTTGTTGCATTGGGTATTAATGTACTTTTAATGTTTCGAGATGCAAATTGGTATGAAACAGTGGGAATAGCCGTAGCCGTATTATTGGCAACATTAATATCCACATTGTCTGAGTATGGTAGTGAGTCTGCTTTTGAGAAGTTACAAGCAGAAGCAGCAAATATAAAATGCCGCGCAGAACGAAACGGAAAAGTGATAGAACTTCCTATAGGTGAAATTGTAGTTGGGGATATCATATACATACAAGCGGGCGAACGTATTCCAGCAGACGGAGTTCTTATCTTAGGTGAAGTTGATGTTGACCAATCTGCATTAAATGGGGAAACAAAAGAAGCTAATAAGACAGGTGCTTCTTCAAAATCTTCAAAAAAGAGTTTGAGTGACTTTTTGTGTGATGAAGAACATAGAGATTTTCTCTCTAAAAGTGGGCTATTTCGCGGAAGCGTTGTATGTTCTGGAGAAGGTGTAATGTTAATTACCTCTGTAGGTGACAGCACATTTTATGGGAGACTTGCAGAAGAAATTCAAGAAGCAACCATTGAAAGCCCCTTAAAAACACGCCTAACAAAACTTGCACAAACAATCAGCTATTTTGGATATGGTGCGGCAACAGTTGTGGTGCTTGCGAACTTGTTTAACTCAATTGTGATTGCCAACGGTTTTAATTCAGGAATAATAAGGGCGCATATTTTTAGTCCCCTAATTGTACGCGATATTATGTCTGCTGTCACCCTCGGAATTACAGTTATTGTTATGGCTGTGCCAGAAGGTTTACCTATGATGATAACTGTAGTATTATCTGCAAATATGCGTAGAATGCTTAAAGATAATGTTTTGGTGCGAAAGCTGGTAGGTATTGAAACATCAGGGAGCCTGAACATTCTTTTCACCGATAAAACAGGAACTCTTACAAAAGGAAGTTTGTCCGTTACATCATTTATCACAGGTGATGGACGTTTATTAAAAGCCAGTGAATTCAAAAAACAATCACTTTTTGAACGTGTTGCATTAAATTGTTTTTATAATAATGGGGCGCAGTTGACTTCAAAAAAATTAAAAACAATCGCGATTGGTGGAAACTCCACAGACCGCGCCTTACTTGAATATGTAATGGACGAAGCCCCACGTTTGCCATTGTGTAACAAAGGCTTTACAAAACCCTTTAATTCCAAAGATAAACTTTCTATAACGGCTATATCGGGCGAATATAAAGGAATTTTCATTAAAGGTGCGCCAGAAAATTTACTTCCAAATTGTCGTTATTTTTTAGATGCTAATGGAAATAAACTTCCGTTTAACCATCCTACTGCCCTAAAAGACAAACTTGTTTCACAAGCACAGGATGCAGTACGTCTTTTAGCATTTTGTGAAGCAGATAACGAAACCGACGCAAATAATCGAACAAATTTAACCTTGGTGGGATTTATTGGTATAAGAGATGAAATTCGTGACGAAGCACGCCAAGCAATAAAAGATGTAATGGGTGCAGGTGTGCAAGTGGTGATGGTAACTGGTGATAATAGAGATACTGCTGTTAGTGTAGCCACTAAATTAGGGCTAATCACTCATAGTGACACAGATGCAGTACTAACCAGTCAAGCCATGAACCAACTAAGTGATCATGAGTTGAAAAAATTGCTTCCCAAAATTCGCGTAATTGCCCGCGCCCTCCCTTCCGATAAAGGACGACTTGTTCGTCTTGCACAAGAAATGAGTCTAGTAGCAGGGATGACAGGGGATGGGGTAAATGATGCACCTGCCCTAAAAAAAGCGGATGTTGGTTTTGCTATGGGCAGTGGCACAGAAATAGCCAAGGAAGCAAGTGATATTGTCATAATGGATAACAATTTTGCTTCCATTGTAATGTCAATACTTTATGGACGGACAATTTTTAAAAGTATTCGGAAATTCTTAATTTTCCAACTTACAATAAATTTATGTGCCGTTGGAGTGTCTGTAATAGGACCGTTTATTGGTGTGCCTGTACCCGTTACAGTTATTCAAATGTTGTGGATTAACATGATTATGGACACATTAGCGGGGCTTGCATTTGCTGGAGAAAGCCCATTGCCAGAATATATGAACGAAGCTCCTAAAAAGCGAAATGAACCCATTATTAACCACTATATGTTTAACCAAATTATAACAACAGGTGTGTACACCACTTTATTAAGTTTGGCATTCTTTAAAATCCCTTTTTTCGCTGAAGCATTCCGCAATGATGAACGATATTTACTTACGGCATTTTTTGCATTATTTATTTTTGCAGGGGTATTTAACAGCTTAAACGCGCGAACATATCGTTTAAATATTCTTGCATACATTGAACGTAACAAAATGTTTATTGCTGTTATGCTTGCTGTTGCTGTTATGCAGATTCTACTTATTTATTATGGTGGGGCAATTTTCCGCACTACAGGGCTGAATTTTAGCGAATTGACTTTAGTTATAGCTCTTGCATCTACAGTAGTACTTTTTGACCTTGGGCGCAAAGTATTCTTGCGTATTAATAACCGCAAAGGGTTTATCTGATACTCTCCATAGCAAATGATATGATATTCACAAACGAGCAAAAAACAGATATACTGTATTGCTATTTAAACAGTGAGGAGAATATTATGTCAGAATCAACTAATCTATCTGCCAAAATGTTTAGGGTACGCGAATTAGTTATAGAACTCAATCATCATCGTCATCTTTATTACAACGAAAATGCCCCTGAAATTTCAGATGCCGAGTTTGATAAACTGTTTGACGAACTTGCCATGTTAGAAAAAGAAACGGGACTTATCCTATCAGACTCACCAACGCAAAATGTAGGTGCGCCAGTGGTGAGTGCATTGGCTGTAGTACAGCACGATACACCACTTTTGTCTTTAGATAAAACAAAAGTGCCTGATGAAATAATCAAATTCATTGGTGACCACAATGCACTCCTGATGCTCAAGTTGGATGGTCTTACTGTTAATCTCAAGTATAATAACGGCGAACTTATCCAAGCCTCAACCCGTGGCAACGGGCATGAGGGTGAAGATATTACCCATAACGCCCGTGTGTTTTTAGGTGTGCCTTTACAGATACCCCATAAAGGCTATCTTTCGCTAACTGGAGAAGCATATATTCTTAGCGATGATTTTGAGTATCTTAAAGCGACAATTGTTGGAAGTGATGGTAAGCAGTATAAAAATGCCCGTAATTTAGCCGCAGGTTCTGCCCGTCAACACGATGCAGGGGAATGTGCTAAACGACGTATTCGGTTAAGTATTTTTGGCGTTCTTGATGGGGATTCTCTAAAAGGAGCAGAATACAGCAATAGTTTAAGCGGGATTACTGTTGAGGTTGATATCAATAGTAAATCATCCATGCTTGATTATCTGCATAACATTGGTTTCCATATTGCGTATTTTCACAAGTTAGGTGATGACATAATCAATAGTGTTCCCCTGAATATAGCAAATCTTAAAGCATACGCAAAAGAACAGGGTATACCCATAGACGGTCTGGTTGTGACTTATGATGATGTGGCTTACTCAAAGTCCCTTGGGCGCACTGGACACCATTATCGTGATGGTTTGGCATTCAAATTTGAGGATGACACAGTTGAAACCGTGCTACGAAGTGTTATGTGGAAAGTGACTCGTTCTGGCTTGCTTTCCTGTACAGCCAATTTTGACACTGTAGAAATAGATGGCACAGAGGTTTCCAATGCATCACTGCACAATATAAAATTTATTGAAGGTCTTAACCTTAAAATTGGTGACAGAATTACTGTTAGCAAGCGAAATATGATAATTCCACACGTCGAAGCGAATCTTGATAGAGATAAAGCACTCTCATCAATTGAGCAGGCTGTTATAATAAGCATTTGCCCATGTTGTGGTAGTTCACTCAATACAATAGCTAATGAGGATGGTGAGCCATCTTTATTCTGCGAAAATAAAACTTGTGCAGACCGCATATTGAAACAGTTTGAGCATTTTGTTAGCAAAAAGGCTATGGACATTGGTGGTCTTTCAACCGCCACACTTAAAAAGTTTATTGAAGCGGGTTTGCTTAACAGCAAGGTTGATATTTTTAGCCTACAAGACTATGAAGACACAATCGTAAACATTGATAAGTTTGGTAAAAGGGCTTTTGAAAGGCTTATTAAAGCTATCAAAGAAAGCCAAACTACCACGACTGAAAGATTTATTATCGCCATGGACATTCCAATGCTTGGTCGTCATGCAAGTGCGATTTTGTGTCAGGCATTTAATTACGATATTGACAGAATTAAGACAGCCGCCCTTGAAAATTATGATTTCACCACATTAGAGGACTTTGGCGGTATTCTTCAACAAAATATTTGCAATTGGTTTCAATCGGAAGATAACATTAACCAGTGGAATCAAATTTCTGCGTTGCTCACTTTCAAAACCCCAAAGATTCAACAAACAGCCGCAACAGATAATCCTTTTGCTGGAAAAACAGTTGTTGCCACTGGCAGTTTTGAAACCTTCACTCGTGACTCTATAAACGAGCAAATAAAGGCGCTTGGAGCTAAAGCGGGCAGTAGTGTTTCCAAAAAAACAGATTATGTTGTTATTGGCACAAATGCAGGAAGCAAAAAAGACAAAGCCGATTCACTGGGCATACAAATCTTGACCGAAGAAAAATTTAGGGAAATGGCTGGACTTTAGCAATCAATAAACCCCCTCAATTTCTCTAGTTAAAAAATAGAGAAATTGAGGGGGTTGTTTTCAATTAAATACTATATATGGCGATTAATGCCTAAAATCATCTTTAATAAACTACCAAATGGGCGTGGTAACTTGTACACTTTAAATTTCATGGTATCACCTCTACAATAATCTATGAGCCAAGTATAAAAAATGTGACACGCCCAAGAGTCAACTATTCAATCGGAATTGCTATATAGCACCTCCACTTCGTACAAATGTGCTTCGTGTCGGTGAGGGGGGCGCAATCTCCGCTTGCATCAACACGCAAGCGTGTTAATGTCAATCGGAATTGCTATATGTTATCAAATCAATAATTGAATAGCATACAACAATAGAAACCCAGGTGCGCCTAATATACCAACTACCATAGCCGTGATAGTATTAACACCAACTTGCACATCCAAATCCATATAATAAAACATTATATTAAAAATTAATATAGCAACAATGCCAACTATCATATTGCGGATAACACTAAGCAACCATTTAAACTGGCGTGTGTACAACACATATCCAAAGAATCCTAGCACACATGCTAGTACTAACCAAATTAGGGCATCCATAAGTCATGCCCTAAATCCATGCACAATGCCTTTTTCTTTGCATAATGACAAGTAATATTCATATCTTAAATTAACTGCTTTTATTTCATAAGTCAAGCTATCTATCAAAATTGCATCGGTGGTTTGATCGAAGCAATTATGTAGAAACTCCATATCGCTTTTGACCGCTTTTAATGCTGCTACAATCTCCATATCTTCAGGAGATAGGCGTTTTGAATCAGTTTTATTAGGTTTCTTAGATTTTTTTTTCGAAAGTCCCCATGTTTCAGGGGCTGTTATATGCGCTAGGCTTGTCATTTTTAACATCTCCTTAAAATTCTACTCTATACTTTAATGATAGTCATGTTTTAACCGAAATATTCCAATCTGTTATTTTTAAAGCGAATTTACACAAGCCCAGCCTGCATACTATGAGTCATGAGAAAAACCGTGGGTTTTTGCCCGCAACGAAAAAAGGTAAACTCTCAATGTCTAAATAAGCGTAAAAGGGGTTGAACATAATGAAACAAACCACTCATGAAAACATTAAACAAATAGATATTTCCCTTGGTGGTGGCTTGATGAGCGAAAAAGTACGCATTGATACAATAAACCACCCTATTCTAATAGTGGGGCTTGGTGGAACAGGAACAGATGCACTTTTACGCTTAAAATATCAAATTAACAAACGATTCAAACTACCAGATAATCCAATAACAAAGCAAAAAAAATTAAAACCTGATAACATAGAATATCTTACACTTGAAACAAACGAGCATGACAAGAAAAAATACAAAGGTATAGGGCTTGATCCATATACGGAAATAGTACTGTTGTCAAATGCAGGGATAGGTTCTATTTTAAATAATCGGTCTACAATGCCAGACTATATACGCCAATGGCTTGCACCAGAACTAACAATTACTGACGGCACCAAAGGCGCGAGTGGCAACCGTCAAGCAGGGCGATTGTTATTATTTGAAAAGATTAACACCGTTATAGATGCCATTGACAATAAAATTCGCACATTACGCACCGATCAAGAAAATAAACTGCTAGTTTTTATTTTATCTGGATTATCAGGAGGCACAGGCGGTGGGATGTTTCTGGATGTTGCCTATATAATTCGTGGGTTAATGGAACGTGATTATGGAAGTAAGGGTGTGGACAAGGTAGAAATTACAGGTTACCTTTTTACACCAGATGTACATATGGCAGGGAAGCAGTTAAATGTACATACAGAAGAATATATTCAACGTAATGGTTATGCTGCTCTAAAAGAACTTGACTACTGGATGAACCTAGAAGAACGCACAGGCGAAAGGTTTCATCAAAAATATGGTACACGCCTAGAGGTAAATTCCCCCCTTGCGCCATTTAATTTGTGTCATTTAATCAGTGGAAGTAATATAGATGGTGTGTTTATTAAAGGTGCATATGATTATTGCATGAATGTAACAGCTGAAAACATTGTGAATTTTCTTGCACTAGAGGAAAAAGAATCAGGTCAAGAATTTGCAATACAGGACTATCTTAGCAATCTGCTATCTAACATTAGCACCATGAAAAGCAATCTGCCCCCTGGAATGCCACATGCCGCCAATTTTTCCTATAATATAATTGGAGCATCAACAGCAATACTTCCCAGTGAAGGTATTAATACAAAATTGGCATATGGGCTAATGCGCGAAATATCGTCAATGTTTAGTGTCCAACCAGATGAACATGGGTTAAATCAGTTTGTACAAGCAGCTCGTCTTGATATAAACTCCCTTGGTGCAGAGCTTGCAAGAACTTTGCCCGCAATAAAACTTAACTATGTAGGAACAGATTATTATAGCTTTCAAAATGTAATTAAAACACAACGTGTTGATATAGATGAAAAATTGTTGGAGCTATACAATAACTCTAAACGGGAGCTTTCATCTCGTCAAGGATTAATAAATTTTGAAACTGTAAAAGCAGAGTTAAAAGAAGTTTTTTTAAATCCAAAACAAGGGGCATTTTATGTATCAGTACTAATCTCCAGCGACAAAAATCCATGTCTGTTATCATGGATTGAAACATGTCAACATCAGCTACGGGAAAAAATCACTCAAGTATTAGATGAAATAAATTCCTTGGAAATAGCCCTAGAAACCCGCTTAAACGAAGCGCGCAAGGTCATGTTTTTTAATAAGGAAAAGAAAAAGAATTTATATATCGAAACAAAAATAAAAATTTATCAAGCGAAACTACAAAAAGATTGCTTAGTTGCATTGATTGATGAATATAAAGAACTACGTAATGCCCTTGAAGCCGAAAATGATAATGTATATGCTGTGCATAGGTCAATATTGCAGGAAATTTACAGAATTTTAACACATAATGAAACATTCGTTTCTTCCGCTTCACCTGATTCTCAAAAAACCTATCATTGGAATATGATTGACGTAACGGATACAGAAGATAAAATAACAAAAATGCTTCAAGCAACAGGCACAGAAATGCTTGTTCGCGATTTTTCAAAAGCGATTCTTGCAGATTCCTCACGTTGGTTAAATGCTCCTGCTATGGCTTTTTCAGATTTTTTATATGATAAATTCAGTTCGTTTCTATCACAATCAATGTCTGAATTTTTGAGTTTAGGTTATGGAAAGCAACGCATAGTGGAGCATATAGTAGAGGGCGAAATTGCACCGCGCCTATATCGTGATGCAAAACCTGTTTTCCATATGGATAATACCACAGGGCTGTTTAATTTTCCAAGTTATGGGGTAGTTACTGTGCCATGGAATGCCCCTGATGTTTTGCGAGGTATTGAATCATATCAACAACATGCATTGTCAAATTTGCGTTTTAACATACGAAAAAGTAATATTGCAGATAGAATATTTTGGCTTAACACACAAAATGGAATTCCGCTATTTGCATATGCCCCCATTCGTGTGTATGAAGAACTTTACGAAAAAACAATACATTCCAAAGAAGGAATTGGGCGGCATCTTGTGATGAATGAGCGCGAATCATGGGTAAATCTCCCTTCACCACTTCCAGAATCGCTTTGGGGTGATAGTTATAATAATCCACGCCAAAAAGCCCTCAATGATGAAGCACGCAAGATTATGGCTAGTGGTTTGATTTGTGGAAGTATAAAGGAACGTGCAGGGCGTTTTGTTTGTGTAGTAACTCAAGATTTTGAGCCAAATAACTATGATGTAGATGTAAAAGCCGATATGCGAAACCTTCATAATCTTATGGCAGAACTTACAACTTTACAACAAAATGGTCTAACCGTAATTGATGAACGTGTAATTTATGGTAGTTCCACCCTTGAGGAAGCCCAAGAGCATTTTTTACGTAGCCCTAAATTAATTGCGCTGGTGCGTAAAGAGAACGCCAAATATAACAAACTCAACAAGCTAATAGAAGATTTGCAAGGTCTGCTTGCCGAAAGCGACAAAGAAAAAGGTTTAACTGATGATTTTTTACGTATCCTCACATGCGAAGCTATAGTCAAACGTGGTATTCATTATCTCTATGATAAGGAACTTGAGGAAGATCCTTGGCCACCTTTTGTAAACCTTATTGACCATGCAGATTATCCAGAATACGAGATGTTTAACACTTATAAAAACCTTTCAGAACACCAACTGGAAACATTACGCAAAAAAGCAAGGACTCATGAAGAAAAATGGCAAGGCGACAAATTGTTAATCAATCTTAAAAAATGGCAAGGTACTGTTGCTGTACGCAAAAACCAACTTGACCATGATATGTGGAAATGGGCAGAAGGTACTAAAATGTATGTATTCTATCGTAATATTTTGCTACGACTTAATGCACAAGTTACAGCATTAAACGGGTAAACTCATTCCGCACGGTTTCCAAAACCGCTATATAAAAAAGCGACAATGAAAAAGCCCACCTCTTGATTTTAGAGATGGGCTTTCTTTCTAATTTTTTCTGTTAATTTATAAATTCGATATCCCCATCAAAAATCCACGGAACTACGAACCCATACATCGCCATCAAACAGAAACACATCGCCTGGCAATATCACCTTGAAAAACAACTCAGGTACAAACAAAACGCCATCAATAAGTTCTGGTGCTGTACCCAATTCAATGGGTGCCATTCTTCCGATGAAATAACTGTCAACGCCAACAGTAAATGTAATTCCCGCGCCGATTACAACATCTGCGCCTTCACCAACAACATTCATTCCCATAGCTTCGGCAATTGCCGCTACAGGTAACATAACACTACCTGTTTGTAAATTTACAAATGGTCTGGGTGCTTCAATAACTACATCATCAACAAGAATCTGCGCAGTTTCAGGGTCTATTAACGAACTCCAGAATTCGACTAGTTCTTCAGGAGACAATTCAAGCATCATATTTGATGAAATTTCGCCCTCATCAAATGTTCCAAGCACTCCCAATTCCTCTGGTGAAAAATTATGAATTGGGTGAATTGCTCTTTCAAACAGAATTACGACTTTTTGAGGGACAGTTTGACCAGGGAAAGACATAGCTACAAATGTATGGTATGCAACTAATTTTCTGTCTGTTAGTTCGTAAAGTTCACCCTCAAAAGGTGTACCATCTTGGAAAACAATTTCAATATCTGCATTTTCATCAAACACTAAAACCAAATCATTAGCAGAGTTTATAAAATTGTTGTCACCAAAGATATCTGTTGGTTGAAAACGGTCCATTGTTGCTGTATGTGGCTCTATTACTACTATTGCTGTGTGCTGTGGTGGGTAAATCATTGGCATAAATGCAAGGTTTTCAAAAAACCCAGTAATTTCTTTACCAACTCCTAATTCTTCATTTAATAAAACAGCCGTAACAAAATCTACAATAAGAACTGTATTAGCTCCGTCTTCATCAGTTATTTGCACTCTTTTAATTGTATCCTCAAAATCTGGGTGAATTTGTTCTGATGAAATTTCTGTTATTGTTCCAGTTACTGAACCAAACATTGGCATTACAATGTCATTCCAATCTTCCTGCATTTCATAAGAATCTTCTGCAGTTGCTTCATCTTGTGGTGATATTGGTACTGCATATTGATTTGGTAAATCAACATCCATTTGGGTTATTCCTGTCGTATCAGGTGATGGTAATGTGGCTGGTTGTTCACTTGAACATGCGGCAGTCAGCGCAAGAATACCGACCACTCCTAATATTGTAAACATTTTTCTTTTCATTTTAATTTCCCTTTCATGTGCTTATAATATTTTTGGTCTTTTAACCATTTTGCCTTCTTGCCTAATAAAACGAGTATAATATTATTTTGTTCCATGAAATTTAAAAAATTCTGAAAAAAATGAAATCAAGACTTTTACTAGATTATCACGTATACTGTACAGACTTAGTCTATTATATGTATGTGGAGGTCAGACATGAAAAAAATTGCATTATTTTTGTTACTACTAATATGTATCTTTGGTGTTGGAGTTGGTGGTGTTTTTGTTGGTTTGAGATTAGCAGAAGCCCAAGCTGCTGATTCAGCCATAATTGCAAATGAAATTGCCACAATTCAAGAGGCGATTCAAGAAGCGGCAGGGGTTCAGGAAACAATTGTTCAAGAATTTTTAACTTTTTTAGAAGCCGAAATAGTTGAAGAGGATGATTACTTAACCGAATCTCTTCATGTGATTCAAGCAGAACTTTCCAGAATGCGCCACGATATGATTACAAGGGAAGAAATGTTTGCTGCATTGGAAACGCGTGCTCTAACAATGTCAGAGCTTTTTGTATTATCAAATCCTGCCTCGGTGGCAATTTCTGTGGAGACAGCGGGTACAAATATGTTTGGGCAAAGAACAACGCGCGCCTCTGCTGGTTCAGGATTTATAATATCACCAGATGGTTATGTTTTAACCAATGACCATGTTTTAGGTAGTGGTACTCACATAACCGTACTTATGTATGATGGGCGTTCCTATCCCGCTACAGTAATAGGGCGCAAACCAGAAGGGGATTTGGCATTGTTAAAGATAGATTCCCCACATGAATTCTATTTTCTGGAGTTTGCTAACTCTGATGAACTGATGGTAGGTGAACAAGTAGCCGCCATTGGCAATCCCCTTGGAGAGTTTGCAAATTCAATGACAGTTGGACATGTTAGCGCGTTGGATAGGGAAGTAGTCATTGAAGGTGTCCGTCTTACTCTAATTCAAACAGACGCAGCTGTAAACAGAGGTAATTCAGGTGGTCCGTTAATTAACGACCGTGGGCAAGTTATAGGTGTAATAACAGCAAAGTCCACTGGGGCAGAAGGTATAGGCTTTGCGATACCTTCAAATATAGCTATTGATGTAGTTAATGCATGGCTTAACCCTACATCAGAAACCCCAACACCTGTAATTGGTGTAAGTGTTGATACAATAACTGATAGTTTTGGGAGACGTAGGGTACTAATTACGGGCGTTCATGATGGTAGTGGGGCACAAGCTGCGGGCATAGAGGCAGGTGACATAATCATTACTGCCAGCGGGTTAATAGTATCAAGCATTACAGATTTAAGGGAGATTCTCAACAATTACGCACCTGGTGAGACATTAGTTCTAGTCATTTCTCGTGACGGCGAACACATGTTTATAAGTGTAGTGTTGGGCTAAGAGCTTGGAGACTCGTCCCCTCAACCCCCACAAGGGTTGAGGGGGCAAAGCCTACAGTTTTAATCTTTTGATTTTACTTTAACGTCACCACAGTAACCCCAGCCTCACCCTCACCAAACTTGCCCAAACGATACTCCTTTACATGAGGGTGACGCTTTAGCATTGTGTGAATTGCAGAGCGTAATACACCCGTACCCTTGCCATGAATTAACGTAACAACCGCCAAGCTCGATAAGAAAGCATCATCTAAATATTTTTCTGCCTGTGATACGCCCTCTTCGGGCAACATCCCACGCAAATCTATTTCATTGGAAATGTGTAGAGTCTTTATGCCGCCGCCACGTCTCTTGTTTTGAGTGATAATTTTTTGTGCAACATCTTCTTCATCAAGAGACAAATCATTTAAGTGTACATATATTTTCATAATACCCGCCTGCACCTGCACTTGCCCTTTGCTGTCTGGTGGGGTAATTACTGTGCCATGATGATTCATTGAATGTATTAGCACCCTATCACCACGTCGTAAGTTTTCAGGGGGCTTGTGGGTGGGTTCTTCTTTTGTATCAAAAACATCTTCCATGTTTGCAAACCCTTGACGGGATTGTCTACGTGCCTCTTCAAGCTCCCTTTGTGAAGCCCCTTCCAATTGCTTACGCATAGAAGTTAATAATTCTTCTGCCTCTTGGCGGGCGTTTTGCACCATTGTAAGAGCCTCTTGACGGGCTTGTTGTATAATCTTTTCTTTTTGGGTGCGTAGTTTTTCTTCTTGTTTTGTTATGTCTTCACGTAATTTTTCTACCTCTCGACGATAACCCGCAGCGCGTTCTTCTTCAAGTAATACTGCTTTTTTGCTTGCTTCTAAATCAGTTATTACATCTTCAAAACGGACATCCTGTTGACTTAACAAATTTCGTGCTTCATCTATGATGTTATCCGAAAGCCCTAAACGTTTTGCAATAGCAAAGGCATTACTTTTGCCTGGAATTCCGATTAAAAGACGATATGTGGGGCGTAGCGTTTCCACATTAAACTCACAACTAGCGTTTTCAACGCCCTTGGTTGATAGAGCATACATTTTTAATTCACTGTAATGTGTGGTAACAACTGTGCGAACATACCTCTCGCGCAGGTGTTGCAAAATGGAGATTGCTAACGCCGCGCCCTCTGTTGGATCTGTTCCCGCGCCCAGCTCATCCAAAAGCACCAGAGCATTAAGGCTTAAATTATCTAAGATATTCACAATATTACTCATGTGAGATGAAAATGTGCTAAGGCTTTGCTCTATGCTTTGCTCGTCACCAATATCGGCAAAAACATCATCAAATACTGCCAATTCGGAATTATCAAAAGCGGGAATATGAAGCCCTGACTGCCCCATTACAGTAAATAATCCCACTGTTTTTAAAGTTACAGTTTTACCACCCGTATTAGGTCCTGTAATCAATAACATAGAAAAATCTCCGCCAAGGTAAATATCCGTTGGCACAACAACATCTTGATTCAATAACGGGTGTCGCCCTTTGCGAATACTCACATATCCCTTATCATTAAATATTGGTTCACTTGCTTTCATGATTAGGGATAATTCTCCTTTTGCAAACACAAAATCAAGGTAGGTTATCTGCTTGATATTGGCTTCCAGTAATTCGCCATGTTCTGCTACAATACCGCTTAGTTTTAATAATATGCGTTCTTCTTCGCGTTTTTCTTCAAAGTGTAAATCTTTAATTTTGTTGTTTAGCTCCACCACGCTTAAAGGCTCCATAAATACAGTAGCCCCTGTGGATGATTGGTCATGCACCATCCCAGGGAAACTTCCACGATATTCTGCTTTAACAGGAACACAAAAACGGTCGCCACGCAACGTGACAATGGTATCTTGAAGCATATTTTTATACGACGCGGAATGTATAATTTTTTGCAAATGGTCACGAATGCGGTCATGGGCTTGTCTAATATTTCGGCGTATTTCAGAAAGTTTTGCGCTTGCACTGTCTGCAAGTTCCCCAGCAGATTTTATACAGCGGTTAATTTCATTTTCAAGAACAGGTATATCTGATATCCCTTCAAAGTATGGTGCGATGTTTGAAGGTGTAGTTTCATCTTTGCTGGTATCTTTCCCATATGTGATTAACTTGCGACATACATATAGGCTTTCCCCCACCTGTAGTAATTCCTCTGTTTGTAGCATTCCGCCAACCATAGCGCGTTGAATTGACGACTGTATATCACTAATACCGCCCAGCGGTAGGCTTCCTTTACGTAAAATAAGGGTTACTGCCGCACTGGTTTCTTTTTGTGCTAGGTTTATATCTATTATATCTGTCATAGGGGTCATTTGCTCTGCTAGTTTTTTGCCCATTGGGGAAGCCGCGCGTTGACGCAACATTTCCACAATTTTAGGAAATTCTAAAGTGTTTAATGCTTTTTTGTTCATGTTTTTTTCCTTTTCTAGTTTGTTGAGAATGAGTCATAGAATTTTACTGCATTTTACGGAACAGCGCAAGGACGGACGCGCATTATATCCCAAAAATTACTATGTAAGAAATGCTTTAAATTGTGGAATATAATCCATTATTATGATAACATAGTGTCGTGATACTATATTGATAGTATGTAATGGTTGGGTTACGGAATTGGTTTGTAAAACCTGTTAGAAACTGGGAGGGATACTAATGAATGAAGCAAAAAAAGTATTTTTTATAAGTTATACCAATACTGAAACGGATGGCATTGCTTATGATAGGCAGTGGGCAGAATGGATTGCAGGTACATTAGAACAGCAAGAGAATTACAAATGTATTATTCAGGCATGGGATTTTCATGCTGGTGGCGATTGGGTATCATTTATGCATAATGCCATAATTAACTCTGATGCCACTATAGCTGTATTATCTCAAAACTATTTAGATTCAGAATCTTGTCAAGCAGAGTTATTTGCGACATTTGTAAAAGATCCAAATGGTGCAAAACGTTCGCTAATACCTGTGCGGGTATCAAAAGTTAAACAAGAATCACTAGGATTGTTTGCAAGCAGAATTTACATTGACATGGTTGGTATAACAGATGAAGCAAAATCGGAAAAACTCCTTTTAGATAAACTTAATCCAACTCGCCCCAGCACCCGCCCCCCATTTCCAGGCGGAGGAATGGAAAAACTTCAAGACGATTCAAAAACCCCAAAAGCACCATTTCCTAACCAACTGCCCAAATTACCAACAAATAACCTACCCCTTGGCAGAAATAAATTTTTTGTTGGCAGAGAGAATGTATTTGATAAAATTCGCGAAGGGTTTAAGAATGGCGATAATTTATCATTATCTCAATCTCAAACTATCGTGGGCATGGGTGGGTTAGGCAAAACGCAAACAGCGTTAGAATATGCCCATCGCGATGCCGCCAAATACAATTTAATTTGGTGGGTGCAAGCCGAAACGGAAATTGATGTAATTAACGCATACAGGCGGTTTGCAATTAAAATGAACTTGATAAACAGAGACGAACAGGACAATGAACTCATTATTGAAAAAGTTTTAGAGTGGATGCAAGATAATGATAGATGGTTGTTTATATATGACAACGTAGAAGATATTTCAACAGTAGAGCCAACTTGGTGGCCAAAGGCGAACAGTGGAAATATTTTAATCACGACACGAAACGAACAAGATGGTTTTGAAGAAATAGATATTGATGTTTTTGATGAAGATGAAGCAGGTGATTTTTTAGAAAAACGCACCGAAATTAAAGATTGCAAAGATAAAGCCTTAACCTTGGCAGAGCGTTTGGGCTTTCTTCCATTGGCATTGGAACAAGCGGCGGTATATATAAAAATTAATAAAATTTCATTCGATAGGTATTTATCAATGCTAGAAAAAAGGGGTATTAGTTTACTAGACAAAAAGAGCGCAAAAAACTATCCCAAAACACTTGATGCGACTATGGATATTTCAATTGATAAAATAAATCAAGAATCGGCGATACAGTTATTGTATTTGTGTTCATATATGGCGGCGAAAGATATTGATGAATCATTGTTTAATAAACACCCAGAATTCTTACCCGCCCCGTTGAGTGAAGTGATAACCGATGAAGATGAAATGATAGATGTATGGCAAGAATTGACGCAATATTCCCTTTTAAAGAAACAAGACGACGGCAAGGGCTATACCATGCACAGGCTATTGCAAGAGGTTGTGCGAAATAAAATAAAGAATGACCAACAATGGGCGGTGTGCTGTTTAAATATTTTTGTGAAAACGTATAATTTTATTTATGGGGATGTTGCGAGTCACAATAATTTTATGAAACTTACACCACATGTGGAGGCGTTTTTGAATGCTTCTACATTAATCTGGGCAGAGGATGGGCAACAAAGAAGACGGGCATTCTTGTACAACATGGGAGGTGCTGGGCTTTTTGAACTAGGATATGATAATCGCGCCCTTAGATGGTTTAAAAAGGCTTTGAAGATTCGTGAAAAGGTGTTAGGCGAACATCCAAGCACCGCCAACACTTATAATAACATTGGAGAGATATATCGTACAATGGGCGATTACAATGAGGCACTTGAATTGTTTTATAAGGCTTTGAAGATTAAGGAGGAGATGTTAGGTGTAGAACATCCATCCACTGCCATTACTTATAACAACATTGCAGAGATGCATCGTATGCAGGGTGAATACAACAAGGCACTTGAATTGCATCATAAGACTCTGGATATTTTCAAAAAAGTGCTAGCCATAGAACATCCAGACATCGCCACCACTTATAACAACATTGCAGGAGTATATTGTGAACAGAGCGATTACAATAGGGCACTCATGTGGTACAACAAGTCTTTGGCGGTTAATGAAAAGGTGTCAGGCGTAGAACATCCAGATACCGCCACCACCTATAATAATATTGCAGAGGTGTATCATAAACAGGGATATCACAATAATGCACTTAAATTGTATTTTAAGGCTTTGGTGATTTTTGAAAAGGTGTTGGGCGTAAAACATCCATCCACTATTATAGTCTATAACAACATTGCAATTGCGTATGAGGATATGGGCAATAATGAAAAGGCGGCAGAATACTATCGTAAAGCTGGCGTGGACTCCCCCAGTTGAATTTTGACAAATAGTATGTTAATGTTGTATAGTATTAAAAAGGTAAATAACCATAAATACAGAATTTCGTTTCATGCAAGTAAAATCAAATAAAAAATCCACGGAGTCGCGGAAAGTGTTGACAGCACAATCCACGACGCTCGTAGGGATGCAACAGTCATCACCTACCAGCACAGGAATTCACCTGTTACCGTAGCAAATGATATTATACACTATCTTTGTGTACCCTTCAAGGAGATGGGTGCATTGTATAACGTTGTCTATATGTAGCAATTGTGTGAGTTTTTTTGTGTACGCTTAAATTATTTACATAATTTGTAGCGCGTAGGTGATGATGGTTTTGGCAATTTCTTTTGTGCCAATATCCATCTTCCTACGCGCTTTTGTATTTGTCTATTTACCTTTATTTGTTGCGGTTTAAAAACGCTATACTAAAAAGAGAAATGAGAGGAAACGCAAAATGATGGACACCAATGCAAAAAACACGAAAGAACCAATATGGACAGTTTTGGGATATAAATGTGAAGAGGATTTTTTTAAGGATATGGAGCCATTCGCTCATATTTTGAGTGAAGATGATTTGAACATGCTAATTAACGATTTGGAAACAGAATTAAAGAACAGAAAAGACAAAAAGGACAAAAAAGAAGAAAAAGACACAAAGAACAAAAAAATAATAAGAACATGTTGCCATCCATTTGATGACAACATGTTCTTATTAGAGATGATAATTGCCCTCCATCTATTTGACGGGGGCAACTATCGCCTTGATTAGATTACTGTTCCATTTGTTTGCCTAAGAAATTTGCGGCGTTTGTAGCCAATTTGCCTTCTACTTCACCCATTTTTTTGTCTGGTGAGAGTAGTATAACAGCCCCTAATACGTCACCTTCTGCAATAATAGGTGCAATATACTCGTTGCTGTAAGAATCAGGTGAATCTTCCTCTAAAACTGGAACAAACGTTGCGTCTGTACGGGAGGCAGACACTGCATTTCGTTGATTAATTGCTTTCTCCAAATCTGGCGAAATGTTTTTGTCTAAAAAGTCTTTTTTAGAACCGCCTGAAACAGCTATAATTTGGTCTTTATCGACAATACAAGTAATATGCCCTGATGTTGCTGATAAAGTCTCTGCAAAATCACGAGCAAAAGTACCCAACTCTCCAATTGGAGAATACTTCTTTAGAATTATTTCGCCCTCTCTGTCAGTAAATATTTCTAATGGGTCCCCTTCTCGTATACGTAAAGTGCGACGTATCTCTTTTGGAATAACTACCCTTCCAAGGTCGTCTATTCTTCTTACGATACCTGTAGCCTTCATATTTTTCTTCCTCTCTTATGTTTATGAACTTTTCATTATCAGGTGGTATAAAATCGAAACAATGCCCACACCGCCCAATTTATGGTTGGTGTGGGACAGTTTGCAAAATCGACTTTTTAAAATAAATGTGTTGTTTACCATTTTGCAAACTGCTATGGTCATCTCAGAATATTACAAAAAATGTTTCTGGAGATTACCTTTTGAAATATTATCTGTAAAAAGTATAGTAAATATACAAGTGAATCCATGCCAAATAATGGTGGAAATAGTATAATTACTACACTGCACGTGCTACTTCCGCGAGTTTTGAGAATGCCACACTATCGTTAATTGCCATTTCTGACAGCATTTTGCGATTAATTTCAACCCCCGCTTTTTTTAAGCCATGCATAAATTGGCTGTAGCTAAGACCATGTTCACGAGCCGCCGCATTAATACGAGTTATCCACAATTGACGATATTCGCGTTTTGTTTGCTTGCGCCCTTTATATGAATGTGCCAAAGCACGCATTACTGCTTGTTTTGCCGCACGATATTGTTTACTTCTGGCACCATAATAACCACTTGCCAGCTTTAGGGTGCGTTTGTGTTTTTTTCTGGCGTTTACCGCGCCTTTTATCCTTGCCATAAGAAAATTCCTCCTTCTTACTAGAGTTTATTATGCATAAGGTAGCATTTGACGTACTCCAGCTTCGTTGGTTTTGTCAATAATTCCCGCCTTACGAAGTCCCATTTTTCTTTTGGGGCTTTTTTTTGTAAGAATGTGCTGTTTGTTTGCCTTTGAGTATTTAAACTTGCCTGTGCCAGTTGCTTTAAAACGTTTAGCGGCGGCTTTTTTCGTTTTTAGTTTAGGCATAAATTTCACTCCTTGTACTCGTTTGTTTTTTCTGGTTTCACTTTTTCGGGCTTGGGTGCTAGGAACATAGCCATAGAACGTGCCTCCATTTTAGGTGGTTTTTCCACATTGCCATACTCACTAATTTTTTGGGTAAAGTCTGCAAAAATAGTATGTGCAACTTCTGTTCTTCCTAGTTCGCGCCCACGAAAACGAATTGTGACTTTAACTTTATCGCCATCTTTTAAGAATTCTATTGCTTTTTTGACTTTCACCTCAATATCATGTGTATCAATATTGGGTGATAGTCGTAATTCTTTAACATCTACTGTTTTTTGTTTCTTGCGGGTTTCTTTCTCTTTTTTCTGCTGTTCAAATCTATACTTGCTGTAATCCATGATTTTACAGACTGGAGGTTTGGCTGTTGGTGAAATTTTAACCAAGTCCAATCGTTTCTCATCAGCTAGGTGTTGTGCTTCACGACTTGACATTATGCCAAGTTGCTCACCATCTGTACCAATAAGACGAACTTCGCGGTCTCTGATTTGTTCGTTAATCATTAAATCAGTGATACTAACTCACTCCTTCTAAACACTATAGAAAACAAAAGTGACTATGCCACTCAAATACGCTAACATAAGTTAAAACCATGGGATTCTATCCCACATCCTCAAGGTCTATAAGTTAGTGTAAACGACAGAGTCCCTATTAAAACAAAAAAGTGGGCAGCAAAGCCCACTCTAAGCAACATGTCAAAAAAAGAAAACACCTGCGAAGACCCTTTAGCATTAACAGCATGAGGGTGAGAAGTGGAACTTCTGCTTGTGCGCGAAAGTATATCATGCTAAATAACACATGTCAATCACAACCTAACTTCTTCCTCTTCTATAGCCTGTGGACAAACTGCCCACTTCAATTAAAATAGCAATACAAACACCGCAAATGTATAGTCGCAAGATATGATGATGTCAATTTAGCGTATCTTGTTGCTATACCTCTCCATTGC
>Ga0123355_10000176_pt1 | contig 78716 bp, 73 predicted proteins | sample TergutEmb28metaG_3_FD_89872 | JGI IMG/M metagenome (GOLD analysis project Ga0123355, IMG submission 89872) | Embiratermes neotenicus P1 segment gut microbial communities from Petit-Saut dam, French Guiana - Emb289 P1 | ecosystem: Host-associated > Arthropoda: Insects > Digestive system > Gut ... | reverse complement strand
TGCGCACCCGCAGCAAAGCGAGGAAGCAAGCCAGGCTTGGCCTGGCGCAGCGGCGGGGCTTGGGGCGGCAGCCCTCCAAAACATCCAACCATTTGCGCGCACAGTGCGCACCCGCAGCAAAGCGAGGAAGCAAGCCAGGCTTGGCCTGGCGCCGCGGCGGGGCTTGGGGCGGCAGCCCCATTAAAATAGAAACGGGGTATCATATGGCAGAAAACCAAGAGAATACAAAGTCGCCATTGGTAGTTGGCGAAATATACGGCGGCAAAGTGCTAAAGATAAAACCATTTGGGGCAATAGTTTCCCTCCCTGGCGGCACGCCTGGGCTTGTGCATATCTCGCAAATAGCCAACGGCTTCATACAAAATGTTGCCGATGTACTGCAAATAGGCGACGAGATTCTAGTGCGGCTAATAGCCAACGACGAAGCCAGCGGCAAAATCTCCCTATCCATGAAAGACGTCCCCCAGCCCATGGCCAACGACGACCACTACGACGAAAACGAAGACTACGAAGACGGCTACAGCTACAGCCCCCCCCCAATAATAACCGCAGCCGCAGCCGCCTCTTTTGAAGAAAAATTCAAATCCTGGCAAAAACTATCCAACGAAAGAATAGCCGGTATAAACCGCAGGAATAAACGGAACAAGAGAAGATAAAGAAACGAGAGTAAGCGCGAGCATACTCTCGTTTTTTGAACGAACCATACATAATAGGAAATAATTTGACTATATCAATAATCTGCACTGCTTTTTCTAGCACAAAAAAGAGCGCCTAAGCGCTCTTTCTCTATTATAGCGGAAACTGGACTTGAACCAGCGACCGTTCGGGTATGAACCGAATGCTCTAGCCAGCTGAGCTATTCCGCCGAAAAAAACACCGGATGTAGCAAACGCTATGGCCGGTGGGAATGGGAATAACAGGACTTGAACCTATGACATCCTGCTTGTAAGGCAGGCGCTCTCCCAACTGAGCTATACTCCCAAATGCACCCCACGTCTGATTCTCACGTAGGATGAGAAAATCATAATCTGGGTGACAAGATTTGAACTTGCGACCTCTAGACCCCCAGTCTAGCGCGCTACCAAGCTACGCCACACCCAGAAATCGTAAAGGCGTCGCATCAATATTGGCGACGGAGTGAATTATACCGCCATTCTTAGAACATGTCAACACCTTTTTCATTTTTTTGTAAAATGCACGAAACTAGGCCAGTGCATGGCAACATTATCTCACTATTTCTAGGCCTTTGTTGGCAAGGGCAGCCCAATTGCTGTTTAAAATAACTACAAAAACCGCAGGAAATTTTTTGCAATTTCATGTTTTTACATATTTTTTTAACGGAACGTATACCATATTCTATTTTTTGGCGAAATCACTGGGATTTTCGCATATTCAACTTTGAAAAACATGCTATTTTTATCAAAAAATGGTACCGTATGGTACCGTTTCCACCTAAAAATGGTACCATACGGTACCATTTTCTTGCCAAAAATCTCAAAATAACCCCTTTACAAAGTTGGTCGGTTGCGATAAACTACACCTGGTCGATCACAACAAACCAACCCCGCGAGGTGAAGCAATGGAAAACCTAAAACTATTCGACGCAGAGCACAAATTTATGAACATAGTATGGGAGCATGAGCCCGTCAACTCCACAGAGCTATCCAGAATCTGCGAGAAGGAACTTGGCTGGAAAAAACCCACAACCTACTCCATGATAAAAAAGTTAAGCGAGCGCGGCATAATGCAAAACGAGAAAGCCACCGTAACCGCCCTGATAGCCAGGGAAGCCGTGCAAAAACACGAAGCCAACACCCTTGTAGACAAGATGTTTGGCGGGTCAATCCCCTCGTTCATCACATCCTTCTTACAAAACAAAACCTTGTCCAGGGATGAAGCCCACAAAATAAAGGCAATGATTGACGAGGTGACAAAAAAATGACGGCGATATTCATTACAATTCTAAACATGAGTATCACCGCAAGTATTGTTGCCGTGGCGGTTATGCTAGCCCGTTTCCCGCTAAAAAATGCCCCCAAGGTATTCTCCTACGCTCTTTGGAGCGTGGTGTTATTTCGCTTAATCTTCCCATACAGCATCCAAAGCATTTTCAGTCTAATGCCTGCGAACGCAACAATCCCCCATGAGATTATTTTCACACAAAATCAAGTGGCGCAGCCCGCCGTACAAACAAACATAACCGCTGCGCCCCTTATAATGCAGGCAAGCGAGGCAAGCATACCCCCGCCCGCCCTTGAAATAGCAGGCTACATCTGGCTTATAGGCTTTATCATATTACTGGCCTATGCAATTATCGGGTATGTTGGCTTAAAACGGCGCATCCGCTTCGCTACTCGGCTCCATGGGAATATTTTTGAAACCGACAGAATAAAAACCCCCTTCATGCTTGGGTTTATCCGCCCAAAGATTTATTTCCCCACATCTTTAGACCATTCACAGCATGATTACATCCTAAAACACGAGCAGATTCACATAAAACGGCGCGATTACCTGATAAAACCTTTTGCATACATCGTATTTGCCCTGCATTGGTTTAATCCACTTATGTGGGCGGCTTATTTTCTTATGTCCAGGGATATGGAAATGTCCTGCGATGAGGCCGTTTTGGGCAGAATGGCAGGGGATATCCGCCGCGATTATTCAACCTCGTTGTTACGCCTCTCCACAAAGCGGGTTAGCCTGCTTTGTCCCATTGCATTTTCCCTGGATGGCGGCAGCGTAAAGCAGCGGATAACAAATGTACTCAAATTTAAAAAGCCTGCCAATTGGGTTACTGCGCTATCTGTGGCGGTTGTTGGCGTTTTCCTTGTAGGGTTTTCGTCAGATAGGATTTTGGCCATAGATGCCCCAAACATTGGCAGCAGCAGCGCCGCCAGCTTTAACATCAACTTTGCAAGCTGGCATACAGATGCCCGGGGCGCCAGGCTTTCCAGCCCCGAAGAAGCACAGGAAATTGGCGAGTATATTCTTGGCAGATATTTTTCAGCCTTTCGGCAAGATTGGGGTGGCTGGGGGGATGCTCCATTCTATCTAGCCGCCTACTTTGGCGAATTTACCGCAGATGGAAACAGCAGCTGGCTATCTGGCCGCGTGTCAGACAATTTGGGGGATAATCGTTTTTTTATACCGGCATTCGCTTTTCTAGTAGATGCCGAAACGAGCCGGCTGAAATCTGCCGGATATTCCCCGCCCATTACAGATTATATTGAAACAAATATCGCGCCCTTCCCCATCAGCATGGCAGAAGCCTTCGCCATCCATGGCAATAGATGGTTCGCCCGTGACAATATGCCCCTGCAAATACATGGCGAATACATGGATATGCTAATTGCATTTTCACAGGAACATATTGCCGAAGCCGGGCTTGGTGGCAGCGGCATTATATCCACAGGCAGCAGCGTAGAAGTCTCTTTCGCCAACAATTTTGCAAACGTCAATGTTTATATGTCACTCTCTTGCGGCGCAGATGCGATGTTGTCCTTTTGGGTATTTGACACGCATTTCACGCTTATAGGTTTCACAATAGACTTCTTGTGAAATCACGCTTTTTGTGATTTCACAAGAACGCTGATCAATTTCTAGGAGGATTTCATGAAAAAATATGTATTATCACTAACCTTAGCGGCGGTTATGCTGCTGGCCTTCGCAGCTTGTAACAGGAACGGCAGCCAAGAAACCGCAGCAAACACCAGCCCCACACCAAACGCCACCGAGGCCAACCAGCCGCCTCAAACCACCACAGCCTACGCCCGCCATCAATTTAGAAACCTTGGTTTTTCAATAGAATTCCCATCTTTTTGGGGAGGCAAGTTCGGCGTGGCTACACGCGTTGGCGAACTTGATGGCGAAACCGCGCATTTTGCAGGCGTATACCATATCGCCACGAGGGCCGAGCTTTATGCCCTATCCGGCTTTGAATACGGCGGTGGGCTGCTTACCCTGGGCAGGATTGCAGGCGAGCAGTTTGCAGATGTTGCGCCAGGAGATTCAATATTTTTACCACAGCCGGGAGTTTCCATTTTATTGGCGCAAACCGGCGGATATATTTATTTCGCCAACTTCCCAAGCGGTGTAGAATACAACGCAGATGACCCAAGCAGCGAGGCTGCTGCAGAGTACCTGGAAATGATAGGCCATTGGGAGCCAGGCCATTGGGATTTTCTTGCAAGCAGCTTCATGCTACTAAATTCAGTTGATACAGGCATTTTTGCCACGGCGCTAGCGGATTATTTTGCTGGCAGCGCAGAGGGCTCGCCATTCGGCTTCGACACATGGGCAGGCGTGGTAGATATCGACGGCGATGGCACTCTGGGCGTGCTGGCCATACGGCATGATTTGCCCGATGGTTTTCCTGTCCAGGTGGCCAGGGTGTTCTATGAAAGCAGCGGCGAAGTAGCCTATATGGATATAGAAAACTACGAAGATTTCCCACAAGTGCTAATGACAGCAGAAGGCCGCCTTGTTCAAAATGTAGCCTTTGGCAGGTGGATGTGGTCATTCACATTGTTTGGGCTGGAAAATGGCAGGCTTACGCCAACTCTCACCATCTTCGTGGACTCGTATGAAGAAACCACAGAAGGCGGGCAAAATTACTATACCTACCCCGGCGGCTGGCAGGCAGGCTTTGAAAACGCCAACCAAATCACCCAGGATGAATTTGATGGGCTTGTGGCAAGGTACGGGCTGTATAATTTTGTATCACCGTCCTGGGCAGAGGATGAGACCCAGCGGATTTTGTGGTAAGTTTAACCTTTATCATTATAGTAGTTTATCGGCTATTGGGGATATGTCAGCAACCACCCATAGCGAAAAAAATCAGTTGGTGCCAATTTGGCACCAACTGATTTTTTTTTACAACTGCAATATACAGTGACCCCTTGCATTTCACTTCTGTGGTTTACTTTCTGTTTAAACGACTATAGCATAAGTTTGTGCCGTTGCAACTCCTATCAGTGATTTTTAATCCAGTAAATCAGCCAACTTTTTTAAAATTTTTTGATGTTTACTATAGCCAACCTTATTTTACTATGCTATACTTTGTAAGAATCTTAGAAAATGTCCTTGGAGGTTTTTTATCACATGAGTCAATCAACAAGCCAATTTGAAAAAGTAGACGGCGGCAAGGTAAAACTTACTATTACAGTAACGGCAGAACGCTTCCGCGAAGGTTTGCAGCATTCTTACAATCGCAACAAGCATCATTTTAATGTGCCGGGGTTTCGTAAAGGAAAAGTGCCGCGTAAGCTAATCGAGCAAAGCTACGGCAAGGATGTTTTTTACGACGATGCAGTCAACTTCGTACTGCCAGATGCATACGAAGCGGCCCTAGACGAACATAATGTAAACCCCGTTTACCGCCCAGAGATTAAGCTGGGCGATATTAGCGAGCAAGATGGAGCTATCTTTTTTGCAGAGGTAGCTGTGCGCCCCGAAGCTAAAATTACAGACTTGAAAGACCTCACCTACTCTAAAGGCACAGAAGGCGCAACAGATGAAGAAATTGACGCGGCCATAAAGCGTCAGCAAGAAATGAACGCGCGCCAGGTAACAGTAGACCGTGCGGCGGCAATGGACGATATAGTAACCATCAACTTTAAAGGCTTTGTAGGCGACGAGCCTTTTGAAGGCGGCCAAGGTGAAGATTTTAACCTGACCCTAGGCTCTGGCCAGTTTATCCCGGGCTTTGAAGAGCAGCTTGTGGGCAAAAAAGCCGGCGATGATGTAACAGTGGAAGTCGCTTTCCCTGAGGAATATCACCACGAGCCGCTGGCAGGCAAGCCCGCCCGTTTCGAGGTAGAAATCCTAGATGTGCAAGCAAAAGAACTGCCTGAACTAACCGACGATTTTGCCCAAGATGTATCCGAATTTGACACCCTAGCAGAATATCGCGCAGACCTGGCCAAAAACATAGCCGAAAACAAAGAAAAGAACACCATTAATGTCCAGCGCGGCCAAGTGCTAAAGCAACTTGCCGAAAAAACCACAGTGGATATCCCGGAAGAAATGTATCTTGGCCGGGTTGACGAAATGATGGATGATTTCAAAAACCAGCTACGCATGCAAGGCATGGATATAGAAAACTACATGCGCTACACCGGCCTAACCGAAGAAGCCATGCAAGCCAGCATGCGCAAGCAAGCCGAAGTAGATGTAAAAAACATGCTAGCCCTTGAAGCTGTGGCCAAAAAGCAAAAACTAGCGGTATCAGACGAAGAATTTGAAGCCAAAATCGCCGAAGTGCTGAAAATGGAAGGCGATGCCCTGGCTAATTTCATAACTAACATGCCTGCGGAACGCAAGAAAGAATTTACCCTGGGTATGCTTAGGGATAAGGCGCTGGATTTTGCCATTAGCAAAGCTAAAGCAATTGATGAGCCTTTGCCAACAGAAGAAAATGAGGCAGAAGAGGAATAAGATTGTAACCGCTGGGCTATGCTTTTGTTTGTCATCCAAAATCACGCTTTTGTGATTAACGAAGGACTCTATAACAATTAAAGTTTTTGTAAAACTTTTGGGGCAGAACCTCTGGCGGTTTAAATAACTTAAAAGGAGTACAACCATGCCATTAGTACCTTATGTAATTGAGCAAACAAGCCGTGGGGAGCGTTCATACGATATTTATTCTAGGCTTTTAAAGGACAGGATTATCTTCCTTGGGGATGAAGTTAGCGATACTAGTGCCAGTTTGCTTGTTGCACAGCTGCTTTTCTTAGAGTCTGAAGACCCAGATAAGGATATTAGCATCTATATCAACAGCCCCGGTGGGTCTATTACAGCCGGGATGGCCATTTATGATACCATGCAACATGTAAAATGTGATGTTTCTACAATTTGCGTAGGTATGGCTGCCAGCATGGGCGCGTTTTTGCTGGCGGGCGGTGCCAAGGGTAAACGTTTTGCGTTGCCAAATGCAGAAGTTATGATTCACCAACCTTCTGGCGGTGCGAGGGGTATGGCCTCTGATATCCAGATACAGGCAGAGCGGATTCTTCAAATGAAGCAGAAGCTTAACCAGATTCTGTCTGAAAATACCGGCCAGCCAATTGAGAAAATAGCCGAAGATTCTGATCGCGACAAGTTTATGACAAGCGAAGAAGCTTTAGCATACGGTCTGATAGATAAAATTATTACCCGGAGGGAGTAGCAATTTGCGTACAAAGTTTGATGAAATGAGCCCGATTATAAGATGCTCGTTCTGCAATAAGCATCAGGACCAAGTGGAGAAAATAATCTCTGGCCCGGGCCCAAATATTTATATCTGCGATGAATGTGTTGACCTTTGCTGCGGCATTTTAGATGAAGAGGGCATAGAATACGCGGCCTCCAACAACACAAGCGGCGAATTTACCCTACCCAAGCCACAGGAAATAAAAGCCTTCCTAGACGAATATGTAATAGGCCAAGACACCGCCAAAAAGACCCTGTCTGTAGCGGTTTACAACCATTACAAGCGCATAGCCATGGCAGAATTTAACGAAAGCGGCATAGAAGTACAGAAAAGCAATGTAATGCTTATCGGCCCAACGGGCGTGGGCAAAACTCACTTGGCGCAAACCCTGGCCAGGTTCTTGCAAGTGCCCATTGCCATTGCAGACGCAACTACCCTAACCGAGGCCGGTTATGTAGGCGAAGACGTTGAAAACATCCTGCTAAAACTAATACAAGCCGCAGACTTTGATATTGAAGTAGCCGAGCGCGGCATCATCTATATAGACGAGATTGACAAGCTATCCCGCCGGGGAGATAACCCCTCCATCACCCGAGATGTAAGCGGCGAAGGCGTGCAACAAGCCTTACTTAAAATATTAGAAGGCACAGTGGCCTCTGTTCCACCACAGGGCGGCCGCAAGCATCCGCATCAGGATTTCATACAAATTGATACCTCTAATATCCTATTCATATGCGGAGGCGCGTTTAGCGGCCTAAATAAAGTTATAGAGCAGCGCATGAACAAAAAAGTTATCGGCTTTGGTTCGGAAGTTAAAACCAAGGAAGAAAAACTAAAAGACGATGTACTATCCCATGTTCAGCCACGAGACCTGCACCGCTACGGCCTGATACCAGAAATGATTGGCCGCCTGCCGGTGATAGTAACCCTAAGCAACCTAGACGAAGACGCCCTAATGAGCATCCTAAGCCAACCACGCAACGCCCTAACCAAACAATACCAATATCTACTAGAGCTTGACCATGTAAAGCTAGAATTTGAAGAAGATGCCCTGCGCGCAATAGCCCAAAAAGCCCTAGAACGCGAAACAGGCGCCCGCGGCCTGCGCGCAATAGTAGAAAACCTACTAACCGAGCTAATGTACGATGTACCATCCAAAACCAATGTAGAAAAATGCATAATAACCCGCGCCACAGTGGAATCCAACGCACCCCCTACCCTAATAATAAACGAAAACCGCGAACCTATTTATAAAAAACCACGCCGGCGCAGGCAGAAGTCTGTAAGTTAAATGATAAGACCGTCAGGGGCTTCGCCCCCGACACCCCCCTTCTTTTTTGGAAAAAAGAAGCAAAAGACTTTTACAAAATAATTTTCAGTTGGTCGCAAATTGCGACCAACTGAAAATTATTTTGAAGTTTTTTGGTGGTGTCGGAGGTGAAACCTCTGGCGGTTTTGTATTAAAAAGGATGATTCTATGAACCTTAATGACACGAATTTATATGTTAACCGCGAGCTTAGCTGGCTGGAGTTTAATGAGCGTGTGTTGGAAGAGGCTTATGATAAGAGTAATCCCCTTATGGAGCGGTTGAAGTTTTTGGCTATCACTGCCTCTAATTTGGATGAGTTTTTTATGATACGAGTTTCATCTATTATGCGCAGCACTAATATGGCGGCAGACACTTCGGGGCTTACGCCTGGGGAGCTGCTTTCAGCTATTTCTAAGCGTGTGCATGAAATGGTAGACAGGCAGTATTCTTGCTTTACGCGCAGCTTGCGGCCTGCCATGGAAAAAGAAGGGATTCATTTTTTGGCATATGGGGATTTAAGTGAGGCCCAGAAGGTTTTTGTAGACAATTATTTTCATGATGTGCTTTATCAGGTGATTACGCCAATGGCGATAGACCAAAGCCGGCCCTTCCCTACAATAAACAATTTGCGGCCGTATATTTTTATTTCCCTTACCACGCCTGGGGATGAGGCGCTGCCCGTGCATTCTGTGGCCTGGGATAGCGAGGAAAACCGCTGGCGCATCAGCGACGAGCGGATTCACGGCGCCAAATATGCCGTGGTGCAAGTACCCACGGTGGTGGGGCGCATTGTGGCGCTGCCATCTGAAGAGGGGCGATTTGATTATATCCTGCTGGAAAATATTATCCTGGCGCATATAAACAGCCTATTCCAGGGGCATTGCGTAAGCCGCACGGCCATGATGCGGGTCACACGGAATTCTGACCTGATTATAGACGAAGAAGAGGCAGACGACCTAATGCACGAGCTTACACGCTCTATTAAAGACCGCCGCCGTGGCGAGCCTGTTCGCATTGAAATAACCAAGGGTATTGACATGACGGCCATGGGTTTGCTAGAAAATGCGTTAAAACTTACAGACGACAAAATCTACGATATCGCCGGGCCGCTGGATTTAAAAACATGGATGGAATTTTCATTGCGGCCAGAGTTCGAGCATTTGCGTCATACCCCCATAAACCCAACCCCAGTGCCAGATTTTGCCCAGCAAGAGAGCATGTTCGGGGTGATTCGCAAAAAAGATGTGCTGGTGCATCATCCATATATGTCCTTCGATTGCGTGGTGCGCTTCCTAGAACAAGCCGCAGAAGACCCCAAAGTGCTGGCCATAAAACATACGCTGTACCGGGTAAGCGGCAACTCGCCGATAATAAACGCGCTTATACTTGCGGCAGAAAACGGCAAGCAAGTTAGCGTGCTAATGGAGCTAAAGGCTCGCTTCGACGAAGAAAACAACATCCACTACGCCAAGCTGCTGGAAAAATCCGGCGTGCATGTAATCTACGGCCTTACAGGGCTAAAAACCCATTGCAAGGTATGCCTTGTGGTGCGCAGCGAGGGCGACAGCATTCGCCGCTATATGCATTTTGGCACAGGCAATTACAACGAGGCCACCGCCAAAATATACACAGATTTTGGCTATTTCACCAGCCAAGAAGCCTTAGGGCAAGACAGCACCGCCCTATTCAACGTACTTACAGGCTACTCCAAAATATCAGAATGGCAGAAGCTGGCCGTGGCGCCACTTACCCTGCGCAGCAACTTCCTTAACCTAATAGAAACCGAAGAAAAAAACGCCAAAGAAGGCCGCCCCGCAGCCATCACCGCCCGCATGAACTCTCTCACAGATATAAAAATGATACAGGCCCTATACAAAGCCAGTGCCGCTGGCGTAAAAATCCGCCTGCTGGTGCGCGGCATGTGCTGTTTAAAGCCTGGCATCCCAGGCATAAGCCACAATATAACAGTATCCAGCATAATAGACCGCTACCTAGAACACAGTCGCGCCTATGTTTTTGAAAACAACGGCCAGCCAAAAGTATACCTAGCCAGCGCAGACTGGATGAGCCGCAACCTAGACCGCCGGGTAGAAGTAATGTTTCCCATAGAAACCCCATCCCTAAAGCAAGAAGTAATAGACCTGCTAGAACTATCCCTATCCGACAACGTAAAACGCCGCGAACTAGGTGAAGACGGCCTATACCAAAAACCCAGCCGCCGCGGCCGCACAAAAATACATTCGCAGATAGAAAGCCACAGGCTAGCGGCAGAGAGTTATGCCGCGGTTAAAGGGTGAGATATAGTGAAATAAATGGGAAACGATCTCGCCTGAGCACACATGAAATGCCGAGATAAAACGTTTCCGGCGTTTTTGCCGCAACAGGCGAGACCGATTTCGAATTGCTTCACTATAAAACCGCCAGAAGCGAAGCCTCTGGCGGTTTTAAAATTCTCTGCATAAAAAACCACCCCTTTGCACATCGTATTCACAAGAGGTGGTTTTTTTGAAATGGGTTAAGAAGATTTTTTATATTGTTATCGCTATTGTCATCATGTCGACTTGCGTTAATATGTTTTTGGCGCCGCATAATATTGCGGCTGGCGGGCTTACGGGGCTGGCTATTATTTTGGAGGAATGGCTTGGTGTTAACCGGTCGGTTATTATTTATATCGGCAATGGGCTGGTGCTAGTGGCTACGTTTTTCTTTTTGGGGCGGGAGGTTTTTTTTAATACGGTTATTGGCGCGGCGCTTTTGCCGGTGTTTATTGGGTTTATGCCGCGGGTTATGCTGGTTAGCGACACGATGCTTAGCATGGTTATTGGCAGTGCGGCTTTTGGGCTGGCGGTGGCTATTTTGTATGGCAACAACGCCTCTAGCGGCGGTACGGCCGTGCCTCCATTGATTCTGAAGAAGTATTTTAACATTAGCCCGTCTATTGGGCTGTTTTTTACGGATGGTATCGTGGTGCTGCTTTGCTTGCTGGTGTTTGATTTAGATTCATTTTTCTATGCGATTTTGTCTATCTTCATCACATCTGTAGTGATGAGTTATATTGAAAACGGCGCAAGCAAAAAGAAAATGGTGTATATCATAAGCCATTTTCACGAGGTTATTACCCAGGATATTCTGCAAAATATAGGCCGCGGCGTTACGCTAATACCATCCACCGGGGCGTTCGACAAGCACCAAAAACCCATGCTGCTGGTGACGCTGGATAAAAAAGATTATCAAAAACTCCTTGCCATCGTGGATAACCACGACAAGGAGGCCTTCATGATAACCGACACCGTTAGCGATGTGCATGGTAAAGGGTTTACCTATGAATCTGGTAGCGTTTAAAGAAAGCGCAAAACCTCCACAAGCCTGCTTATTTCATAAGTGGGCTTGATTTTTGTTTGGTTAGGCGTGACGCTTGGATTGAACCAACAGCTATCTATGCCGGCGTTGTTGCCACCGTAAATATCTGCGGTTATGTTGTCGCCTATTATTATGGTTTTGGCTTTCTCTAAGCCTGGGATGTTGGCGAAAACATGGCTGAAGTAGCGAGGGTCTGGCTTTTGGTAACCAACGTTGCTAGATACAAAGCTACCAGAGATATACTGGCGGATTAGAGAATGCTTAATGCGAGATTCCTGGGTAGCCAGCAGGCCGTTGGTTACGATATAGATTTCGCCGCCTGCTGCGGTGATTTTTTGGCAAATTTCCTCTGCGCCTTCTATTAAAAAACTACCCTTGCCAAGCCAGGCGAGGTAGTTTGTGTTAAAGCTTGCGGCATCGTGGGTTACGCCAATTGCTTCAAACAGGTGCGCAAAGCGCATGGCTGGGAATTGGTCTATTTTAACTTCGCCTTTTTCGTATGCCCGCCACATTGCTTCGTTGATTTCTTGATATTTCTTATGGACGGCTTCGGAGAAGGTGAAACCACAGGATTGGAACATGCTGCGCAGGGCGTATTCTTCGGCTTTGTTGTAGTCGTATAGGGTGTTGTCTGCGTCGAATAAGTAGGTTTTGTAGGTCATTTCATCTCTGCTCCTCTTTTTCATTGTGATTTCAGAAGAACTCTAACCTGCAAAAAGTTCATTTTCCCGGCAGGCAATCACAGTCGCTTAATAAACGCGGTTTTTTCATCCATATCGTACCCGCAGTCTTTGTAAAAACCTAACGTGCGTGGGGTTTTGGAGCTTGTCATCAGCATGATTTTGTAGCAGCCGTGGAGGCTTGCAATTTCCGTGGCCTTATCCATAAGGGCGGTGGCGTAACCCTGTCCCGCAGAACCCTTATGGGTTACTACGTTTTCTACCACGCCGTAGGGGCGCTGGTTGTTGGTCAAATTTTCTACCACCACCAGCGTTACAGAAGATATGACGCGCCCACTTGCCTCCCCCACCAGCAAATGGTACAGCGGGTTAGCGGCAAAGCGGGCGATTTTCTCCCGCCACTGGTTTATGTCTTGCAATTCTTGCGGCGGCCGTGTGGTAAGGTGGCCGTGATAAAGCTCAAGCAGCGCCTCTGCATCTGCAGGCGTGGCTTTGCGAATATTAAACATGCTTTGCGCCTCCTATTTCAAAACCAACTAATTACAATATGTAATTAGTTGGTTCGCTCAACAAATTAAAAAAACAAAAGCCCCGCCCCAACACCCCAATAACTTATAAATTAAAGTTTTTGTCAAACTTTTTCAAATGTAACCCGAAAGAAATCGGGCAGCACGCAGTGCCGGGTTCGCGAAGCGAACCTTATGAAAAGTTTTTGGAGGTGTCGGAGGCGAAGCCTCTGACGGTTTTAATATAGGTTTTCGATTAAAACAGCCCGCTAATCACGCCATCATCATCTATATCTATGGCATTAGCGGCAGGGATTTTTGGCAGGCCGGGCATGGTCATCATTGTACCGGTGATGGCCACCACAAAGCCAGCCCCGGCAGAGAGCCGTACCTGGCGGATGGTTAGGGGGAAGTTGTCTGGCGCGCCAAGCAGCTTTGCGTTGTCTGAAAAGGAGTATTGCGTCTTGGCCATGCATACCGGCAACCCGCCAAAGCCGTGTTTTTCTAGGGTGCGGATGGCTTTTGCAGCTTCGTCTGTGAAGCTTACAGATGAAGCGCGGTATACTTTTTTTGCCACTTCTGTTATTTTTGCACGTATTGGGGCATTTAGGTTGTAGGAATGTATTAGTTCGGCTGGTTTTTCGGCGGTTTTTATTACTGCTTCTGCCAACTCTAGGCCGCCTTCGCCGCCTTTTGCATGTACATCGGACAGTATACATTCTGCGCCTAGGGCTGCATTTTGCAGCAGAGATATTTCTGCATCTGTGTCTGTTGGGAAGCGGTTTATGGCCACGATTGGGTTAAGGCCAAAGTTTTTGATGTTTTCTATGTGGCGGGTTAGGTTTGGCAGGCCTTTTTCTAGGGCTTCCAGGTTTTCTTCCCCAAGGGAATTTTTATCTGCGCCGCCGTGATATTTAAGAGCGCGGATAGTAGCCACCAGCACCACCGCAGCCGGCACAAGCCCCATGCGGCGGCATTTTATATTAAGGAATTTTTCTGCCCCAAGGTCTGCCCCAAAGCCGGCCTCTGTAATAACGTAGTCCCCAAGCTCCATGGCCAGGCTAGTGGCGGCAATTGTGTTGCAGCCATGGGCGATGTTGGCAAACGGCCCGCCGTGGATTATGGCCGGCGTACCCTCCATGGTTTGCACCAGGTTTGGGTCGAAGGCATCTTTTAGCAGCGCGGCCATTGCGCCGGCGGCTTCCAAATCCCCCGCAGTAATGGGTTCGCCCTTATTGCTGTAGCCCACCACAATGCCAGCCAGGTTTTTCTTTAAATCTGCAAGGCTTGTAGACAGGCAGAACACCGCCATAACTTCGCTGGCGGCTGTTATATCAAAGCCGTCTTCCCGTGGGTTACCGTTTATTGTGCCGCCTATGCCGGTTATCGCAAACCGCAGCTGGCGGTCGTTCATATCCATCACCCTACGGAAAGTAATACGCCGCGGGTCAATCCCCAGCTTATTACCCTGGTACATATGGTTATCTAGCATGGCCGCCAGCAGATTATGTGCGGCGGTGATAGCATGTAAATCCCCCGTAAAATGCAGGTTTAAATCCTCCATGGGGATAATCTGCGCATTGCCACCCCCAGCCGCGCCGCCCTTCATGCCAAACACCGGCCCCAGAGAAGGCTCGCGCAAGCAAATAACCGTCTTTTTCCCAAGCTGGCTAAGGGCATCCCCCAGCCCCACAGAAGTAGTGGTCTTACCTTCGCCAGCCGGTGTCGGGTTGATAGCCGTAACCAAAATCACCTTTGCCCCAGCCTTACCCTTAGCGCTTTTGTACTGGTTGCGTACCTTCGCCTTATAATGCCCATATGGCGACATCTCACTTGCCGGGATATCAAACTTAGCCGCAATCTCCATAATTGGCTTAATTTTTGCGCTCTGCGCGATTTCAATGTCTGTTCTCATATTGCCTCCTTAGGTTTAAGACCTTAACTTTAAGTCCATTCAATAGACTTCTTTCGAAGTCACGCTTTTTGTAATTTCAGAAGAACTCTAATGCCGTGATTTTAAAAAACCTACTACGCCTATAAATCTTCCAGGCATGGGCTGCCGTGGATAAATTCAGATTTAAGCCCTAGCTTCTCAAAATATCTACACATGGCAATACATGCATATTTTTCAGACGAGTAATGCGTGCCACCCAAAAGGTTAACATTGTTTTTCTTTTCTAAAGAATGTACTTCTGCTGAATAGTTGTTGTTTACCGAAAGTCCAACAACATGCACGTTTATGTTGTTCGCTATCAGCTTGCTCACGATTTCCATATCATTGCCGCCGCCAGCGCACACGCCTACTTTTCCATCTTTAATTATATCGTCACCGTATTTATACAGCTTTGTTTTATGCCCAACAATCCGTGAATATTTTTCGTTTAATTCATGCACAGTTTTGCATTCGGTTGTTCCAATTATGCCGCATGCCGCACCATTATAATCACCAAAAGATGCCTCTATTTTTATACCCAAAGCCTCTGCCAATGTCTTGCTTGTTGAATATTCACTAAAATTATCAAGGGGCAAGTGGAAATTGAATAATGAAATGCGGTTCGCCTTCAGCTTATCAAGCAATTCAATATCCATTTCGTAAAATGCTATACTTGGGTTTTTGCTCAAATCCCAATCCAGCGGGTGATGCAAAAATAGCATTGCATCTGTTATCCCATCGTCTAATATATTTGTCAAAACTGCATTTGATGGGAACACAGCGGTGTAAACCTTATTTACTTCCTCTGCAAAATCGCATAACAAACCCATGCTGCGCTGTTTAAAATTATCACAGATATAGTCTTTGGTTTTCCAATTATCCTCGTACCAGTCCTCTGTAAAATCCAATTTTACAAAATCTTTTTCCAATTGATTGTATAGCTGTGTAGCCTTCATTTCATACCACTCCTAAAGTGATTCACATCGTATAAATCATTATCAAACAAAATCTTCTACAACATCGCATCCAGCACAGCCACAGCCGCCACAGCCACCATGCAAGGCACTGCCCGTGGCACTATACAAGGGTCGTGGCGGCCTTTAATCGCCAGTTTTGCTGCCTCTCCCCTGCTTAGGCTTACACTATCCTGCTCCACTGAAATGGATGGCGTAGGTTTAATAGCCGTGCGGAAAACCAGCGGCATACCCGATGTAATCCCGCCCAAGATGCCGCCATGGTGGTTAGTTTTAGTCAGCACCTGGCCGTTTTTATAATAAAAAGGGTCGTTATTCTCGCTGCCACGCTTCTTGGCGGCCTCAAATCCTGCGCCAAATTCTACGCCTTTCACCCCAGGTATTGCAAAGGCCAGCTTTGCAATTTGGTTTTCCATGCCATCGAACATCGGCTCGCCAAGCCCCGATGGCAGGCCCGTTACAGCCACTTCCACCATACCGCCCACAGAATCCCCCTCGCCCCTCACCAGGTCTATCAGTTCAACCATCCTCGCGCCAGCGCTTTCGTCCAACACGGGAAAGTCCATCCTGTCCAGTTTAGCAAAATCCTGTACATTCACCGGGTCAAACAGCGTATCCGCCTCGCCCCCAACAGCCGCCACATGCCCGCCAACGCGCACCCCGCGCCGCTGCAATATCTGCAAGCAAATCCCCCCGGCAATACAAAAAGCCGCCGTAAGCCGCCCAGAAAAATGCCCGCCTCCAGCCACATCTTGAAAGCCGCCGTATTTTACTTGAGCCGTGTAATCTGCATGGCCGGGACGCGGCACATCCTTTAGCCCGCTATAATCTTTAGAAATCGTGTTAGTATTGCGAATCACCGCCGTAATGGGCGCGCCGCAGGTCATACCGTCCACAACACCTGACAAAAACTCGGGTACATCGTCTTCCTTACGCGGCGTCGCCCATGGGAATTTCCCCGGTGCTCGCCTGCTCAAATACTGCTGCAACTCGGCCATATCTATGGCTTCCCCGGCAGGCAACCCATCCAGCATCATGCCAATGGCTTCCCCATGGGATTGCCCAAAAATTGATAAACTCAGCTTATTCTTCCAAACGCTGCCCATATAGGCGGCCTCCTTTATTCCTGCAGGCCCAATTCTTCCAGCAGGCTTATGTAGCGGCCAAGCTCCCATTTACTTATAGGGAACTCGGGGTTGTAAAAACAATGAGACATTACATCTGCATCTTTCAGCAATTCGTCGTAAGGCTCATGTGTTTCATTTTTATCGCTATGGCGCGATATTGCTGTGGTGATTAATTTAATTTCGTCACGGCTGTACAGGCCGGTTGCTGCCAGCAGAGCTTCGGCCTGCCCTGCACCTTCCAGCGCATGGTCACCGCTGCAGCCATTTACGTTGGCAATGTCGTGCAACATACCGGCAGCCATGGCAATTTCTATGTTTAAGCCTCGCTTTTTCGCCAACAGCGCGCAATACCGCGACACGCTGTACAAATGCTCTATATAAAACCGTACCTTTTCCTGCTGATTTTCGAAAATCAGCCTGTCAACTTCAAGGCGCAATACTTCCAGCCTGTTTTCCATAAGAGCCTCCTGAAGCCAGTCACCTCAAATTAAGCATTAATGCCTTCCTACATGCAACAGACCGAAACCCCTTGGGATTTCTAACCCCTAACTTCTAGCCCCAGCATCTTTAAATCATCCCAGAACATTGGGTAGGATTTGTTTACGGCCTCTGCGCCGGTTATAGTCACTTCGCCGGTGGCGGCCATGGCTGCTACTGCCGCCATCATGGCAATGCGGTGGTCGCCATGGGCGTCCACTATGCCGCCTGTAAGATGTGGCACGCCTTCTATGCGTAACCCTTCGCCTTCCTCATGCACCTTTGCGCCTAGGGCATTTAGGGTTTTGGCGGTGGCCATTAGCCGGTCAGATTCTTTTATTCTAAGGCGTCCGGCGTTTTTTATTGTGGTCATGCCGCGGCTTACAGATGCCACCGCAGCCAGCACCGGCACCAGGTCTGGGATTGCCCGCGCGTCAATTTCTACAGCGTTTCGCTTGCTTTCTTTTACAGAAATATCGCCGCCCCGCCAAGAAATATTTGCGCCCATTTTTGCCAAAATATCGCAGATTTCCTTGTCTCCCTGGGTGCTGTCTGGTTTTGTACCACGCAGCAGGATATCGCCGCCCGGCATAGCCCCGGCACATAGCCAGAACGCCGCATTGGACCAATCTCCCTCAGTTTCAACCTTGCTGGGGGTTTTAAATTGCTGGCCGCTGAAAACATAATCATGCCCTGGTTTATGCTGGCAGCCAAATTCTGCAAGTACTTGCCGAGTTAGCGTGATGTAATCTTCAGATTCTATTGGGGCGGCCACGGTAAGGCGGCTTACGCCCTCCACCAAAGGCAAGGCCATTAAAAGCCCGGAAATATATTGGGATGAAATATCACCTGGCAGACTGTAATCCCCGGCGGCTAACTTGCCTTTGCAACAAAGTAAATCTGCCTCTGGCCGGGAGAATGTTATGCCAAACTTTTCGAGCTCGCGATCTAACGGGTGCATGGGCCGCTTTGGTAGCCGCCCTGCCATTCTGAATGTGCCTTCCACCCCAAGGGCGCATACAACAGGCAACATAAACCGCAAGGTTGACCCGCTTTCATGGCAGGGTAGTACGCAGCTTTGTGGCGGTGTGGCTATTGGCGTCACATGAAAGCCCGTGGCTGTATGTTCAATTTTTGCCCCTAGGGCATTTAGGCAGTTGACTGTAGCATGGATATCCTCTGCCTCTGTTTTTGCCCGCTCTATCACTGTTGGCGCGTTAGCCAAGGCGGCGCAAATAAGTAACCTATGCAAATGGGATTTAGATGGGATTGCGTCTATCTGCCCTTTTGCATTGCCTGGTGTCACTGTTTTTGTCATGCTTTAAGCCCCATTTCTATCCAGTTTTCCAGCTCTGTCATTGGCATTTTCTTTAGCTGGCAAAGGCCTAACTTGGTTGGCACAACTTCTGTGATGCTACCGCCGCTCCGTTTTTTATCTTGCAGGGTGGCGTTGTATATTTCGCTCACGCTGTATTGCTGGAAAAACGGCAGCTGCCCCGCTGCTGGGACGGGTAACTTGCATATGGCTAAGGCTTCATCTAACTTGGCCGCACAGGCCGCCGGGCATAGCCCATATGCTGCCGCCGCCCTGGTGATGATGGCCATACCAACCGCAACCCCTTGGCCATGAGATACTTGAAAGTCACTTAGCCTTTCAATTGCATGGCCTATTGTGTGGCCAAAATTAAGTAACATTCGCTCGCCGTTGTCGAATTCGTCGTTTTCTACTATGTCGCGTTTCATTTCTATACAAATGGTGATGATGGCGTTAAGTTGCTTGGGGTCTTTTAGCATTTCTAGCAGGTACTCGTTGCCAAGCATACCGTATTTGATAACTTCTGCCATGCCGTCGCTGAAAATATGGGCGGGCAGAGTGTTTAGCACATCTGGGTCTACCAGTACCAGCCAAGGTTGGTAAAACGCCCCTGCCAGGTTTTTGCCCTCTGGCAGGTCTATACCGGTTTTGCCGCCTACAGAGGAATCTACCATAGCCAGCAAAGTAGTTGGCACTTGCACAAACGGTATGCCTCGCAAATAGGTAGCCGCCGCAAACCCAGCCATATCCCCAACTACGCCGCCGCCCAGCGCCACGATTGCATCTGTGCGGGTGACTTCGTTGGCAGCCAACCATGAAAGAATCTTCACGTACTGGGCCGCACTTTTAGAGGCCTCCCCGGCTGGGAAGCTATAGCTGATTACATCATAACCCGCCAGCGCGGCCTCAGCTTGATGCTGATATAGCTGCCAGACATTGCTGTCTGTGATTATGGCGATTTTCTTCGCGGCTGGCAGCAGGGATTCTAGCCGTTGACCTAGCTGGCTTAGTATCCCGTTGGCCAGCAGGATTTCATAATGGCGGCTAACCTTTACTGGGATTATTGTCACGGGCCATCCACCTCGCGTTTTCTTAGGCGGCCTTCGTCTAGCAGGGCACGTAGTTTTACGCTGTCTTCGGTTTGGATTGCGGTTTTATATTGCTGCATGGCGGCTAGGAAAACATCAATTTCTTCTAACAAAAATTCTTTATTTTCCAGGAAAAGCTCTGTCCACATATCTGGCATGAGCCAGGCAACCCGGGTTAAATCCCTATAACTGCCTGCAGAATAACCCTTATGCCGCGAGGCCGTGGGGCTTTTTATAAATGCGTTGGAAATGATATGTGTCATTTGGGAGGTAAATGCAATAACCTCGTCGTGGTCATCTGCGGTGGTGGCGGAAATATGCCCAAAGCCAAGTGGCGCAAGCAGGGTCTTAACATGGTCTAGCAACCTGATATCCTCGAAAGATGGCGGCACAATTACCATAGGCGCACCGTCAAACAAATCTTCGCGGCTGTACTTAAACCCAGACTGATGCGTACCCGCCATGGGGTGGCCGCCAATAAAAGTGAAGCCATACTCCTTAGCCACAGGGAACAGCACATCGCAGATGCGCTTCTTAGTACCAGAGCAATCTATCACAGTCGTTTTGGCAGAAAAAAGCGGCGCATTAGCCCTAACCCAGTCGATAACCCCCTGTGGATAGGCTGCCAAAATAATGCAATCGCAATTGCCTAAATCTGCATCTGTAAGCTCGCCATCTATTGCCTCTGCGATCTTTGCAAACTCCACAATAGAATGGTCTATATCCACGCCCAACACCTTAATGCCAGGGCTTCGCTTATACGCTTTGGCCAAGCTACCGCCAATAAGGCCAAGGCCGACAATACCAACTTGCATCGCGTTACCTCCTATATTTAGAACCGTCAGATGCTTCACAAACCACACATCCTCCAGCTTTTTTTGAAAAAAGCGCGGCAAAACCTTAACTTTGGATTTTGAATGACAGCTGCCACGAAATCCTATTCCCATGTTAAAATTTTTGTCAAACTTTTTTCAAAAAGCTTGTGGGGGTATGAGGGCAAAGCCCCCATGGTCTTATCTCACTAGAGTTCTTCTGAAATCACAAGAAACGTGCTCTCAGAAGAAGCAAAAGATTGAAAATGAAACTTTTTCGAAATTGAAAAGCACAATTTCGAAAGAAGTCTACTGTATAGCCTCGCGTATTTTAAATACCTTAGCGGCCATTTCTGTGAATTGTTCCGGGGTTAGGGATTGGGGGCCATCGCATAGGGCGCAGGCTGGGTCGTTGTGTACTTCTACCATTATGCCGTCTGCCCCTGCGGCTGCGGCTGCGTAAGACATGGATGGTACCAGGTCTACGCGGCCTGTGCCGTGGCTTGGATCCACTACTACGGGCAGGTGGGTTAGTTTTTTTAGGATTGGCACTGCAGATAGGTCTAGGGTGTTGCGGGTGTGAGCAAATTCGTAGGTACGGATGCCACGCTCACATAGGATTACGTTTTCGTTGCCGCTGGCCATAATGTATTCGGCGCTCATTAGCAGCTCGTTGATTGTGCCTGCTAGGCCGCGTTTTAACAAGATTGTGTTGGGAAGTTTGCCTATTTCTTTTAGAAGGTCGTAGTTTTGGGTGTTTCTTGCGCCTATTTGGATTACATCTACTTGCTCGAAGCGGTCTATATCGCGCAGGTCCATTAGCTCTGTGACTATGGGCAGGCCTGTGGCTTTTTTGGCCTCTAGCAGCAGGTCTAGGCCTTCTTGGCCAAGGCCCTGGAAATCGTACGGCGAAGTACGCGGCTTAAACGCCCCGCCCCGCAGCATGGTTGCCCCGGCTTCTTTTACCTTTTTGGCTACTAGGGTTATCTGTTCGCGGCTTTCTACAGAGCATGGCCCGGCTATCATGGCAAAATGCCCGCCGCCAATAAGGGGCTTGCCATCTGGCGCTGGTATTACCGTATCATCTGGATGGATTTTACGGTTAACCGCCTTAAAAGGCTCTGTAAGCTTACCTACAGATTCCACAATATCCAGGCTACGTAACATGCCGCTGTCTATATTGTTGGTGTCCCCAATAAGCCCAAGCACGCATTGCTGCTGGCCTTGGAAGGTGCGCACTATAATCTGCTTCTCTTCCAGCCATTTTACAAGATGCTCGATTTTATCTTGAGGGACGTCCGGCTTAACAACTACTACCATTTTTAACTACCCCTTTCATACAGTTCCCTACATTTTATCACAGTCGGCTTGTTGTGACAAATATAGTGAAATAAATGAGAAACGGTCTCGCCCAAGCGGCACCTAAAACGCCGAGATAAGGCGTTTTAGGCGTTTTGCCGCGACAGGCGAGACCGATTTTGAATTATTTCGCTACAATACTTATGGAGGGTGACTTTTGAAAAAACCTCTCATCCAAAAAAACTTTGAAGTTGGAATTATTTTTGTGGTTTATGTTAATGATTTGGATATTAAAGTTCTTCTGAAAAGCGTGATTTCGGAAGAAGTCTATTGTTGAAAGTGGGAAATCTATGGCAGAAAAATTTATTATCGAGCCTACAGGGCGGCTTATGGGGCGTGTAGAGATTGCCGGGGCTAAGAATGCGGTGCTGCCTGTGTTGGCGGCTACTTTGCTTACTGGTGCAAGGTCTGTTATTCAGAATGTGCCAGATTTAAGTGACGTGGAATCTATGTGCTGCCTACTGGAGTTTTTGGGCGCAAAAAGCAGCTTTAACAAAAGCGGCGGGGAACTTATTATCGACACAGATAATATCACAACTTACGAGGCCACTTACGAGCTTGTGGGCAGGCTGCGAGCTTCTTTTTTGGTGATGGGGCCATTGCTGGCACGGGTTGGCAGGGCTAAGATTCCGCTGCCGGGGGGCTGTGCAATTGGCAGCAGGCCTGTAGACTTACATTTGAAGGGCTTTGCGGCGCTGGGGGCAGAGGTTGACCATTCCCATGGTTATGTAACTGTGACCGCGCCAAAACTTACTGGCGCTAAAATTTACTTGGATTTCCCCAGCGTGGGCGCTACGGAGAATATCATGATGGCAGCTGTTTTTGCCAAAGGTAAAACGATACTAGAAAACTGCGCCGTAGAGCCAGAAATAGTAGACTTAGCCAATTTCCTTAACGCCGCAGGCGCAAATATCCGCGGCGCAGGCACAGATACCATAAAAATAGTGGGCGTAAACGATTTGCACCCCACCACCCACAGCATAATCCCAGACAGGATAGAAGCCGGTACTTTTATGGTGGCGGCGGCAATAACCAGGGGCGATATTCTGCTGTGTAATGTAATGGCAGACCATGTAAAACCCGTAACGGCCAAGTTAAAAGAAGTGAATATTTTAATAGAAGAACTAGAAGGCGGCATACGCGTGCGGCATGACCCTTCCCAAGGGCTAATATCTGCAGATATTAAAACCCTACCCTACCCTGGCTTCCCTACAGATATGCAAGCCCAGTTTATGAGCCTAATGGCCACCGCCCAAGGCACAAGCATAATAACCGAAACCGTATTTGAAAACCGATTTATGCAAGTGGGCGAACTAAAACGCATGGGCGCAGATATAAAAATAGACAGCCGCAGCGCTGTGATAGAGGGCATACCACGCTTGGCAGGGGCACAAGTAACCGCCAGCGATTTACGTGCAGGGGCATCGCTGGTGCTGGCGGCGCTAAATGCCGACGATGTAACCGAGATAAACGGCATACATCACATAGACCGGGGGTATTTTAATTTGGATACAAGGTTGAATAATTTGGGTGCAAAAATAAAAAGGGTGGAGGTTGAAGTGAAATAAATGAGAAGTGGTCTCGCTAGAGCGGCACCTGAAACGCCAAAACAAGGCGTTTCAGGCGTTTTTACCGCGACAGGCGAGACCGTTTTTGAATTGTTTCACGTTAAAAGTTAAATTTTTTCGGGTTGCCTTGTGAGGTCTATTTTTTGGCCAGGCATGGGTGTAACCCAGTATTTTCAAGGGTTTCATGTGGAAAACAGACGATACGGAAAAAAACAAATTTAATATGAAATTTACGACGCATGAAAAAAGCCCTAATTTTAGGGCTTTTTTGATTTTGCCAAGAGCAAAAACAATGCTTTTGGGCGAAAAAAACCAAAAAAACGGTACCATACGGTACCATAATCACGTAAAAATGGTACCGTATGGTACCACATCTTCCCCTTCAAAATTTTAAAGCTTTTACAAAGAAAATGTATAGCCCCAATTTTTCCAGGCAATAATCCGAGTATGAAAAAATTTAATAGGAGGTGAGTGTATGAAAAATACTTCGCAGGGAGAGAGCGTGTTCCGCAAAAGAGGTTTTTTCATTGCACTGTATTCATGCCTTGGGGCTGTGGCCGTCTTGGCATTTGTAGTTTCTTTTGCTGCCAGAAGTGGGCAGGGCAGTAGCGAGCAAGATTTGGCACATTTGTATGAGGAAAATGCGGTTGCCGCCGGGGCAGACCAGGTGGAAACCTATAGGGCGCAGGTAGATGACGAGGCCTGGTTTAGGCCGCGGCAGCAGCCAACGCCAACCCAGCCATTGCCGCCGGCAGAACCACCGCCACCACCAAGGGAGCATACGCCGCCGCGGGAAGTTCCGCCACCACCAGAGCCGCCAGAACCGCCGCCAGAGCCTACTCCAGAGGCAGTTGTGCAGCCGGAGACATTCACCGCCTTTGAAGAAGGCGACAGCATGTTGTGGCCGGTTGACGGGGATATCGTGATGGAATTTAGCATGACCAGCCTAATTTACGACCAAACCCTAGACCAATTTCGCACAAACGACCATCTGCGCATATCGGCAGAAGAAGGCGACCCGGTACGCGCCGCCGCAGATGGCAAAGTAGTAGCAATAGGCCGGGAGTCCCGCCGTGGGCATTACATTACAATAGACCACGGCAACGGCTGGTTAACCACCTACGGCCAGCTAATGGCCAACCCCCTTGTGGCCAAAGGCGAAATAGTACGCAGCGGCCAAGTGATAGGCGGCATAGGCCGCCAAACAATGTTCACAAGCCTAGACGGCTCGCATCTGCATTTGCAAGTGACCCACAACGACCAGCCAGTTAACCCGCATGTTTTGCTAGAAAGATAAGGCCTAGGTAATCTATTAGCGCAGAACAACGCGGCCTTGCCGCCTTTGTTTTCCCATATCAGAGTTCTTCTGAAATTGCAACAAACGCAATTTCAGAAGAAGCAAAAGATTGAAAATGTAACTTTTCCGAAACCCACTACGGGAATTTCGTAAGAAGTCTAGTGAAACAATTCGAAATCGGTCTCGCCTGTCGCGTCAAAAACGCCTGGGCGAGACCGTTCCTCATTTATTTCACTATATCACACAAAAACCCCCGCCAGAACCTAAACAGTTCTAGCGGGGGTTTATTTTTGGCAAATTACAACACTGCATGGCTATTAGCATTTTACAAGGGCAATAAAAAACCTAAAATTAAAATTTTCGCTTCTTCTTTTCAAATGTAACCCGAAAGAAATCTGGCAGCATGAAATGCCAGGTTAGCGAAGCGAACATTATGAAAAGAAGTGGCGAAGCCTCTGGCAGTCTATCCTACTCGGCAATATTCCTAAACAATATCTCGTTCGGCAATATCATTCCCAGCCTTTCGCGGGCAAGTTGCTCGATGTAGGCGTCGCTATCGAAGAAGAACATTTGCCGGTTTAGGTCGTAATATATTGATTGTTCGCGGGCTATGTCTGTGTTTATAACGTCCAGGCTTGCGCGCAGTTCGTTGTACTGTGATGCGCGTATTATCACCAGGCCAGAAAACGTGGCCAGGGTTAACACCCATACCATAATGTACATGAACAGGGCAAATTTTCTTCGTATTATAGGGGTTTTCATGGGCTTTCTTTGGTTAGTTTCGGCTGTGGCCAATTTTTTCACACCTTTTTACGCAGTATAAACCAGCTGCGGGAAAGTTTTTTCATATGTATTCTGCCATATTTTGCCCCCGTGCGCAAGTTCCGCCGCCGGTTGGCTGCAAATTTTTTTATGGGCGGTGTTATAAAGCCAAGTATAAAGCGGATTGGCAGCAGGATAATTCTAACAGCGCCGGCCACTACCTTGCAAATAAATGCCACAACAGCCGCTAAAGTTTTTACCACGTATTGGCTAACCGTGGCAAAATAAATGGCCAAGCCACATGCCGCGCCAATAAGTGTAAACGGGCGGATTTCGCCGTAATTTTGGCTTAGCATAAAATAAAACATACAACCAGTAACAGCCACCCAAAAGAAAACATCTTCAAGCTGCACCGCAAAAGAAGCATGAGGCATTGTTTTCCGCAGCACCCGGAACAAATCGTAAAATATGCCAACCCCTACCCCAAACAGCACAGTATAAAAAAACAGCCAAGCCTGGCCAGACATAGACATTATCATTTAAACAACCGCCCCAGCAAGGATTTCGCCCGCACGCCGCCGCTAGGGTTTTCGTATGTAATGCCATCTATTTCGCCAGATACAATCAGTTCGCCGTTTTCTAGGTTAACCCGTTTCACATGCAGGTTAGCGCCACGTATTATAATTATGCCCATTTCCGTCTCGCCAATTATGCTTTCCTCATCGAAGGAAATCACATCTATCATGCCAGTTACAGTCACATTTTCGCGCCTGTCCACCTGCAAGCTATGCCGTGAAACAGAGCGGCGTTTTTCTTCACCCATATGATTAACTGCTGTCATTTTGCATCTCCTCAAATATTTTTATTTCATTATATGGACAGGATGGCCAAAATATTACACTAGAGTTCTTCTGAAATTGCAAAAAGCGCAATTTCAGAAGAAGCAAAAGATTGAAAATGTAACTTCTTCCGAAACCCCCTACAGGAATTTCGGAAGAAGTCTACTACAGTAAAATCGAATTATTTCACTACAAGGCCAATTTTATGTTATAATTCAGAAAAAGTTCAAAAGGAGGCAACAATGCCAGCGAAAATTCTAGTAGTAGACGATGAATCCAGAATCGTAGATATCCTAACATACAGCCTAAAAAAAGAAGGTTATGAGACAATTGAAGCCTATGATGGCGAAAAAGGCCTGGCTCTGGCCCTGTCCGAAAACCCAGACCTTATCCTGCTAGACATAATGATGCCAAAGCTAGACGGCTACGAAGTTTGCAAGCGCATCCGTAAAGTAAGCCAAGTGCCCATCATGATGCTAACCGCCAAGGCCGAAGAAACAGACAAAGTACTAAGTTTCGAGCTAGGGGCAGACGATTACATTACAAAACCCTTCAGCGTAAAAGAACTGCTGGCAAGGGTAATGGCCAACCTGCGCCGCGGCAATATGCCAAAGGCACAGGCACAGGGTGTAAACAAATTAGTATTTGGCGAGCTATCAATAGACCTAGACCTTTACGAAATCAAGCGCGGCAGCGATGTAATAGACCTCACTCGCCGGGAATTCGAGCTGGTGAAATTTTTATCCACCCAAAACAACCATGTTTTCTCCCGCGAAGCCCTGCTAGAAAAAGTATGGGGCTACGAATACTTTGGTGATGTACGCACGGTAGACGTGACTATCCGCCGCCTACGCACCAAGCTAGAAGTCACATCAGACAACCCAACCTACATCCTTACGAAACGCGGCGTGGGTTATCATTTCACACAGGAATTCGGTGACGGTCTACCCACATGAAAAGCATAAAACTCAAACTAATGATACTATACGCTGCGGTAGTTTTTGTTGTAATGGCCGCAAGCGGCACCTTCATGCTTTGGGATATGCGCAACATGGAAATCCAACGCACACAGCATCAGCTACGGGCCCATATAGACCGCATCAACCAGCAAATCCTACAAAGCTACGAGCTTAACGAACTTATAGACGCACCAAGCTGGGCCGGCCACGGAGATACAGAATACGATATCCAAGCCATGATAATGAACGAGATGGGCATACCAATCGCGCCATCTGTATTTGTGGTGGGCACGCAAAGGTTTAATTGCCAAGCCTTAATATCCGCAATCTACGGCGAAGAAGGCACATCTGTAGGCCGCATAGGCACAGACCTACAAGGCATAGAACGCCGCTGGATAGCCGTTGCCACCCCGGTAACACGCACCTTCGGCAATAACACAGAACATTTTATACTCTACGCCAGGGTCAATGCCCAGTTTATGTACGAAAACCTATCCATGCTAGCCCTCGCGCTTATCATCATGATAATGATAGCCTTGGTGCTAACCCTTGTTTTCTGGTTTTTCCTAGCCAACACCCATATCAACCCGATAGTGACCCTAACCCACCACACCAAGGCCATAGCAGAAGGCGATTTCAGCCGCGAGATTGTAATAAAAAGCAAAGACGAATTAGGCCAGCTAGCCTACAACTTCAACCACATGGCCCGTGAGCTGCAAGCCAACCTAATAAGCATGGCCAGCGAAAAGAACAAGCAAGAAGCAATCCTACAAAACACATCACATGGAGTACTAGCATATGATACAAATGGCAACCTGATACATGCCAACAACGCCAGCGTAGAGCTAATGAGCGGTACAGATATCCAAGACGACACCAACCTGCGGGAACTACTAGAAACCCTAGGTTTCGACCCAGAAGAAATATACGAACTCCCCCCAGGCGAAATAAGGGAAGCCATCTACGACGGCGAAAACTATATCCTACTTGCCTGCGCCACCACCTACACCAGCGAAGCCAACAAGCTAGAAGGTTTTATCCTAGTGCTACAAGATATAACCCGCCAGGCAAAGCTAGAAAATATGCGAAAAGAATTTGTGGCTAATGTTTCCCACGAGCTAAAAACCCCATTAACATCCATCCAAGCCTACACAGAAACCCTAATGGAAGGCGCAATGGACGACCCAGAAACCGCCACAAAATTCCTAAAAGTAATAAACGACGAAACCCAACGCATGACCCTGTTAATTACAGACTTGCTAGAACTCTCCCGCATAGACTCTAAGAACCTAGCCCTAGAAATGGATGTAATAGACCTCACCGCCTTGCTGCGCCGCACCATCCACCAAAGCCAATTCCTTGCAGACCAAAAAAACCAAAAAATCACTACAGACAGCCTAGACGAATCCTGCTTCATAGAAGCCAACGCAGCCAGAATCACTCAAGTGGTGTCGAATATCCTATCTAATTCCATCAAATACAGCCCGGAGAACACCAAAATCCACGTATCAATGGAAATTACAGAAAAATTCTACCGGATATTCATCCAGGACCAAGGAATGGGCATCCCACAAGAAAGCCTAGCCAGGATATTCGAGCGTTTTTACAGAGTAGACAAGGCACGCGCCCGTGCAATGGGCGGCACAGGTCTTGGCCTTGCCATAGTAAAAGAGATAATGGAAGAACATGGCGGCCGCGTGTACGCCTCCAGCCAATTTGGTGAGGGTACAACAATGGTGCTAAGGTTTAATAGGTACGAAGATGACATCTAAAATTACAGCAATAGGAAAGTCAATTCTAATACTGGCGTTAACAGGCCTAGCCGTTTATCAGCTAAGTCAGCTTTGGTTCGTCAACATTACAGACCGCAACCTACTTCTATATATAGAAGCAAGGTTCGCACCAAGCACTCCCGACGACATCTATTTATTCGCCAGGCCTTTCCGCATTGTAACCGGCAATGGCAACGGCTACTTTAACCAATATCTTAACCAAATAGACCTGCACGAAGCCTGGGCAAATGGCAACCCCATTATAGAATCTGCCATTTCAAACGCTAACTTTGTGGGTCAAAACCCCATCGACAGCAGCATCCTAGAGGGCCGCCCAGTAGCAGTCTACGAATACGCTTTCCCAATGTCCATAGATATTTTCGCATTAGCCCTTGGCATACGAGGCGATACTGTTCTTGAAACCGCGGGGATGATCAACTTTAGGCAAATTGCATTGCTACCGCCAGAGGATAATACGGGTCAATTCGCCATCATTTTCTTCTGCGAAGATTACGCATGGGAATTTGCTTTACGCAATCCTGGCAATTTTCACATCCCACCAGCCACCCAAGACAGGATTTATTTCACCATCCACCAAGGGGATAACATATACTTCCAACCCGCAGCGCCTCATGATTTCGCCTTCAACCCACTACTGATAATAAATCCATACCTAACCATACTGGGCGCCCATGATATAAGGCATATAGGCGCGATGATACACCCATTCTTTAGCAACCCTGCAACAATAAACCAGAGTGTAAGCGGCGAGGGCATTTTCACCTTCAGTAACCAAAACACAATGGTACGCTATCATATAAATAATGTGATAGAATACACCAGCTTCCGCCCCATTGGCGTACCAACGGCCCTAGGTTTTGCGGGGGATTTTTCTGCAGCCATCGCCTTCATGGCAAGTGACTCATTTATAACAAACGAATTCTATCTTGCAGGCTACGAGGCCCATGGCAGGGGGTATCTTTTCCGTTTTAACTATGCAATAAATAATTATCAAATATTTTTCCCAGAGCCTTGGCCAACAAGCCCATCATGCACAGACCCACTTCTTTCCCCTATAGAAATTTTTGTAGAGCAGGGTCGCGTAGTAAGGTATCGCAGGCTGGCTCATAATTTTGAAATAGAATCAAACCAGTATGTTGTGCTTCTGCCTGGTGTAATACCAACCTACCGGGAAGACCCATTCATGGTAGGTTTCCCGATAATAATAGGCCAACAAGCCTCACAACTTGAAGCATCTGGAGAGTAAATTATGGAATGGGATAAAGCGAAAAATATTGTTTTAATTTTTTTCATACTGCTGAACATCGGCCTTGGGGTGCTGCTATTTTTCGAGCATAATAGGTATACCATAGGTGGTGAACAGGAGAGAATCATCCGAGCTGTGCTTGGGCAGAACAACATTAGCATGTACACAAGCCCTGTGCGCCGCTTCCCGCCAATGCGCCCGTTGAATGTTTCCGGCTTTTATTATGATATTGACCAAATCAAGGAAATCTTCTTTGCAGACCCAGCAAGTGTAATAAAAGTTGAAGATTATCATCGTTACCACTTTACAGGAGAGGATAGTCGGCTTATAATATCCAATGGCTTTATTTTTTTTGACACCCATCGACAATATGGGTTAAATGACTCGGGGCGTAATATTTCAAGCATTTCTGTTCAAATTGCTCAGGATATTACAAGGCAGTTTGTAAACGATAAACTGGATGATTTTATTCTTGACAGTGTCTTCCAAGAAGAGGGAGAAGTGCGGGTTGTTTTCCGCCAGATGTATCGTGGGCAGGTTGTTCATTCAAATTTTGTGGAGTTTTTTGTCACAGAATATGGTATTAGACAAGTTGAGATGCAATTTGGTACAATATTAGGGCATGGCGGCACTTCGTTTATGATTTTTTCGCCAGATGAGGTGCTTCTCACATTTGCCCAGCGCGCAGATGTTTTTTTCCATGGGGAACCACAAGTTATAATCCATATGGATTTAGCCTATTTGCCAGAATATATGATTAGCGACCAATACGGCACCATTTACCCAGCGGTACCTTTTTATCGGATTTTTGTTATAGGTTTCGAACGGCCATTTTTGATAAATGCCCGCACAAACGATATTTTATTTTAAGTTACGATATTCTAGTATGGAGGTGAGTTCATGAAGCATACCATTATGGCTGTAGACGATGTTTTGATTAACCTAATGGTTTTGGAATCCATATTGGAAGAAGATTACAATTTTATCTCTATAACGAGCGCGGAAGAAGCCTTGGAACAAATGAAGGAAGACAAGCCGGATTTAATCCTGCTAGACCTTTATATGCCCGGCATGGACGGCTTTGAACTCATCGAAAACATGAATAAAGACGAGGGTCTGCGCTCCATACCTGTAATTTTTGTTACCGGTGAAAGGGATGCTTATTCTGAAGAAAAAGGCCTTGCCTTGGGTGCGGTGGATTATATTAAGAAGCCATATGTACCTGGCGTTATTCGTATAAAAATTAAGAACCATATTGAACTAAAAACATACCGAGACAGCCTCTCTGACGCTGTTAAAGAGCGCACACGCCTGCTTGAAGAAAAAACCAATGAACTTAGCGCAACCCACGATGCTATCATCATGGGTATGTCGTTGCTGTCTGAAAGCCGCGACGAGGTTACTGGTTCGCATTTGGCGCGCATAAAAGTACTTACACAGCTTTTGGCTAATAAAGTGGCAAAAGACAACCCGGACATGCTAAATGAAGAAATGATTGAAATTATATCAACTTACTCGCCGCTGCATGACGTTGGTAAGGTTTCTGTAACGGATGCTATCTTGAGGAAAACGGGCAGCCTTACAGCTGAAGAATTCCAAAAAATGAAGGCTCATACATCTGGCGGCGGGGATTTGTTGCGCCAGGTTGAAAGCTTCTTGCCATCCGGTAGCAGCCACCTTGACATTGCTATAGATATTGCAGAAAACCATCACGAACGCTTTGATGGCTCTGGCTACCCGCATGGCAAAAAAGGTGATAACATACCGCTGGCAGCAAGAATCGTTTCCGTAGTGGACGTTTACGATGCCTTGCGCAGCCCAAGGCCCTACAAGCCTTCCTTCTCGCATGATGAAGCCGTGGACATTATGCTAAAGGGCGACGGGCGTACAATGCCGGAACATTTTGACCCTGTAGTGCTAGAAGCCTTCCGCAAAATACACCCTATGCTGAATGAGGCTTATAACCGTGCTGCTGATAGTGAGGAATAGGAAATGTATGGTATAGTGAAATAAATGAGAAACGGTATCGCCCGAGCGGCACCTGAAACGCCAAGATAAGGCGTTTCAGGCATTTTTGCCGCGACAGGCGAGACCGTTTTCGAATTATTTCACTATAATTCTACTCCTTTTTTGAGAAAATAAGCAGAAAATTTTATTTTTGATTATTAAAAAAGCCCTTGTTTTGGGGCTTTTTTTGTTTATGGGGTATTGTTTTTATGGTTTTTTTGCGGAAAAGTGGTACCGTATGGTACCATAATCGCCTGAAAATGGTACCATATGGTACCACGGCTTGGCCTGTCGCATTTATAAAGCTCTTGCGGCTGCATTGTTTTTACCAAGGCGAAAAACACAAAGGCCACGCGCATTATGGCGCATGGCCTCTTTTTACCCCTATTATAATGTTGTGGAAATTCCAACTTAAAGAGTGTTTTCAAGTGGAATTACCATATCTCTAATACTGTGGCGTATCGCCCCTGTACATATCCTCAAACCGAGTTAGCGCGCCGCGGAAGGTTAGTTCTACCGTGCCGGTTGGGCCGTTTCTTTGTTTGGCCACTATTACTTCGGCGTGGTTTTTCTTCAGGGTTTCGGGGTTATAGTATTCGTCGCGGTATAGAAAGGCTACTACGTCTGCGTCTTGTTCTATTGCGCCAGATTCCCGAAGGTCACTTAACATTGGGCGATGGTCTTTACGGGCTTCTACTGCGCGGGAAAGCTGGGCGGCCACCAGAACAGGTATGTGCAGCTCTTTGGCTATGCCTTTTAACGAGCGTGAAATTTCGGAGATTTCTAGCTGGCGTGATTCTGGGCGGCTGCCCGCGATGGTCATTAGCTGCAGGTAGTCGATAACGATTAGGCCCAGGTTTTTTTCAATTTTTAGGCGACGGCATTTTGCCCGCAGGTCTGTTATGGAGATGCCCGGGGTGTCGTCGATATAAATTGGGGCGTTGGATATATCTGCTATACTGGCAGAGATTTTTTCCCAATCTTGGTCGGTTAGTTCGCCGGTACGCATGCGGGTTGCGTCTACGCGAGCTTCTGCACTAAGTAGGCGGTTGCCCAGCTGTTCTTTTGCCATTTCTAAGCTAAAGATGGCTGTGGGTACTTTGTTTTTTATTGCAGCACTTTGGGCTATGTTTAGCAACAGCGCGGTTTTGCCCATAGACGGCCGCGCGCCTATTAATATCATTTCTGCAGGTTGCAGGCCTGCTGTCATTTTGTCAAATTCTTTAAAGCCTGTGCGCACGCCGGTGATTGCGCCTGGGTTTTGGGAAAGCTGGGTAAGACGGTCTAACGTGCCAACTATCACCTCGTTCATGGGGGCAAACTCCCGGGTACTACGGCGTTGAGAGATATCGAAGATGCTTTTTTCGGCGGCTTCTAATATTACAGCAGGCTCGTCGTTGGCCTCAAACCCTGCGGTAGAAATTTGGTTGCCAGCCTTAATAAGCTGCCGCATTAGCGCCTTTTCTGCCACGATTTCCGCATGGTAGCGGATATTTGCAGCAGTGTAATAGGCAGCCGCCAACTGTGCAATACGTTCGCGCCCGCCTACTTGGTCTAACATGCCTTTTTCCGTAAGTTTATCCCCCAGCGTAACCGCGTCTACAGGCACGCTGCGGGAAAAAAGCTCTTGCATTGTTTCAAATATTATTTGGTTAGAATGGTTGTAAAAATCCTCGCCGCGGATGGTTTCCTGGGCTGCTGCAATGGCCTCGCGGTCATACAACATGCTGGCCAGCACCTGCAGCTCTGCCTCAGAATCATTGGGCCATATACGGACTATGGGGGTGTTTTGCTCGTCCATATTATGCCGCCACTAGCTGGAAAGTTATTGGCACATGCACCTTGGGGTGCAGCTTAATTGTAGCCTTATGCTCGCCAAGAGTTTTTACAGAATCCATCACAATTTTCTTCTTATCAATAGCCAGGCCAAGCTGCGACTTTATGGCTTCGGCCAGCTCCTTGTTGGAAACAGAGCCATAAATTTTACCATCGCCAACCTTAACTGCAATCTTAACATTACCTTCCCTAAGCTTAGCGCCAATTTCCTGAGCCGCCTCGATATCGTGCTGTAGCTGAGTGTCGGCCTTTTTCTGCCGCGCTTCCAGCGCAGAAAGATTCCCCTTAGTAGCCTCCATGGCCAACTTACGCGGTATAAGAAAATTCCTGGCATGGCCGTCGCTGGCCTCAATTACCTGCCCCTTCTTGCCCGTGCCCTTAACATCTTCAAGTAGAATTACCTTCATATTATCACTCCTTAATGTTCAAACCACCGTGGTTCAGCTTCCCCCATTAAAACTTTAAAGTTTTTGCCAACTGTTTTCAAATATAACTAGAAAGAATTTGCGCGGCAAGCCATGCCTGCGATGCGAATCTTATGAAAAGCGGTGGAGGTTTGGCCGGCGAAACCTCGGGCGGTTTTAATCTTCCCTATCATTTTACCACAGTTTTTGTTAAAATGGACATATTCCTAGTAGAGTTCTTTTGAAACCATCAAAACCGTGATTTCACAAGAAGCAAAGGATCAAGAACAAAGGCGGCTTTGCCGCTTTTGCACTGGCCAATCGGAAACCAGTTTCCTATAGCAAAATATAACTTTTTCGGAACCGAAATACGCGGTTGCGAAAGAAGTCTATTGAAAGGACATAAAGTTTATGTTTGTAGATAATGTTAAGATTACAATTGAATCTGGCCGGGGGGGGCATGGGCATATTAGCTTCCGCAAAGAGAAATATGTACCCAATGGCGGGCCAGATGGCGGCGACGGGGGGCGCGGCGGCAGCGTTGTTTTTGTGGCAGATACTGGAGTTAATACTCTTTTAGATTTTAGGTTTAAGAAAAATTTTGTAGCCGAAACTGGGGAAAATGGCGGCGGCAGCAAATGCACGGGCAAGAATGCGCCGGATTTGGTGCTGAAGGTGCCGGTGGGTACCCTGGTACGGTACGGCTGGGAGGCAGATGAATCTGGCCACCCCATGGGTATGGTAATGGCAGACTTAAAAGAAGCCGGAGAAAAGCGGGTACTGGCAAAGGGCGGCCGCGGTGGCCGGGGTAACCAGCATTTTGCCACGCCATCCAGGCAAGCGCCAAAATTTTGTGAAGACGGCAGGCCCGGCAAGGCCTTTGATGTGACCCTAGAACTAAAACTTATTGCAGATGTAGGGATTATCGGCTTCCCAAATGCAGGTAAATCTACGCTATTGTCGCGGGTAACCAAAGCGAACCCAAAGGTTGCCAATTATCATTTTACCACCCTCACGCCCAACCTGGGTGTGGTGCGGCATGGGTATGGCCGGGATTTTGTGCTGGCAGATATCCCGGGGCTTATTGAGGGCGCAAGCCAGGGCGTTGGCCTTGGGTTTGACTTCCTGCGGCATGTAGAACGCACCCGGCTACTGCTGCATATTGTAGACGCAGCCAGGCTAGAAGGTGACGGCCTTACGGTGCTAGAAGCCGTGAAAAAAATCAACAGCGAGCTGGGCGCATACAACAAAAAACTGTTGGAACGCCCGCAAATTATAGCCGCCAACAAAACCGACCTACCCTACAACGAAGAAGAAATGGCAGAGCTTGAAGCCTACTGCCAAGAACGCGGCTGGCCAATTTTCAAAATCTCTGCGGCCACTAGCCAAGGGCTAAACGAGCTGGTGCTGGGCATATCCGAAGCCTTAAAAACCGCGCCAGAAGCAGAGGATTTCGAGCCAGATTACGAAACCTACTTCGAGCCAGAGCGCAAGGAAGAATCCATCCGCATAGAAAAAGAAAAAGAAGGCCTATACTCTGTAGAGGGCCCAGGCATAGAGCGGATGCTAGGCTACACCAACATGGCAGACGAAAAGGGCTTCGCCTTCTTCCAACGCTTCTTGCGCGAGAAAGGGATAATCGCCCGGCTAGAGGAACTTGGCATAGAAGAAAACGATACCGTGCGCATTTATGAATATGAATTTGATTATTGGAAGTAGAGTTCGAGGGGATGATAATCAATGATAAGGCAAATGAAGCTTGACGATATCCCGCGAGTGGCAGAAATTCAGGTGTTTGCGTGGAGGATATGTGAAAGAGATATCCTTTCTGACGAATATTTATTTAAGCAAATGACAGTAAGCAAACGCATGGAGTATTTTAACAACATGCTGCAAAATGATTCCGATGAAAACTATGTTTTTGATGATGGAATATTAAAAGCATTTATTACAATATCTCCTTGCTCATGTGAAGGTGCGCTTGCATCATTACAGTTGTCAAGTATTTATGTTGACCCATGCTTCTTGCGGCAAGGGATTGGGGCGCAGCTACTTGGCCATGTTGAAGAAATTGCGAGGGAACGGGATTATACAGAAGTTATCGTATGGGTGCTAGAGAAGAATCAAGCGGCTATTGATTTTTACAAGAAAAACGGATATGCGCCAGATGGTAAATGCTCTACCGGGGGGCTTGGTACAACAGAGGCAAGATATAGGAAAAAAATATGATTATGCACTTCGCTGTGTAAATGTTATATTCCTGGCGCGGATATTTTTTCGCTTGTTTTTTTCTATTGTCGTTCGGCAATTGTGTTAAAGTTGTAGCGAAGCCCGTGGTATTCGCTACAACGACGATACAATAGCACGTTAGTTAAAACAGTGCGGTTTAATGGTATGGAATACACCCTTTGCCCCTTTTACTAGAGCGTATCGTCAATGGCATTGTGATATATATGGAAATAACCATATGATGATGTTTCCCATGCACGAAGACTAGAGAAGACTTAGTAAGCACAAGAAGCACAGGAATGGTTCATCTTCTTTCTTGACGATTATATATATAAAAAGTAAAGAGATAGAACCATCCTCGCGCTTTCCTTTGGTTTCCCGCTGCATGAAAAGCATATCGCATTTGCCGAAAATATGGGAAACAACTTGTCTTGAAAGTATGAAAGGAGAATCTTGCCATGAAACACATGATCTGGGGTTTACTTGTAGCAGGTTTATTTTTGGTAGCTTGCAACAACACAATGAAAGAACAAACAGATGATTCCCCTGAGCCGTACTGCGCAAACGAGCAGGATGCGGTTGTGTCAGAACCGTATGAGGCCATACAAATAAAGCAAGATGTTATAGTTGATAGGTCAAAAGATACTGACGTCTATGAAAATACAATTGGAGAAAACGAGAGTGTCTGGATTGAGCCCGAACCCGATGTTGACGTAGAAAATGAGCCGGATTATTTCATTGGTGAAAATACTACCTCTCTGCATTTTTATTCGTTACGAGATGAAGAGGAGTTTTATAAAAACTCATTTTTCCCAAGAGTTGAAAGAGGCGATGAGTCACCAAGCAGATATGATAGATGGGATCATATAGCCCAAACATTTTTAGATATGCTAATAAGAAATGAATATAGAGCCATAGCATGGATAATGACTATGTCTGATTTGTGGTATGGTAACGCCGGTCCGTTTGCGTTTATAGAAGATGTTGTATTTACCTCAGGTGAGATTATATACGAAGCCATGTTTTCTTTTGACGGATATGAGTATCATGGCAAAACATATCAAATTTTACTGAGTGTAAAAGAAAGCGAAAGCCCTCTTTTCCCCACAGGAGAAAATATATGGGAGCTTGTAATTGGTGATACTGGTTTTGAAACCATATTGCGCTTTGAACTACTATTCGCGCCAACAAGATATGAGTTTAACCTTAGGACTACTAGAGGTGCAGGTGTTCGGACTTCAGAAAGGGCCTGTATGGTAGCTCTTTCAATAAGCTTGATTGGGCTACATGGGTTAACAGACGAAGATGGCCGACTGCTAACTGTTGACAGTGTTTATCGTTTTTCACATTCGAGCTTACCAATTCCCTGGGAAATTGTTGGCGATGGGTGGAGGTGGACTTATAAAGCTTGTGCTGCTGAATTTATGCGCGTTGTAGAGCGTTATTTAGGCATCAAGGATTTTGATTTTCTTTATAACAGGCAGGAATGGGATGACAGTTATGATGAAGAAATTAGCACAGTTGTAATAAGTTTTGGCCAAACCTTTGTAGTTTGGGAGTATGCCAGCCTTCTCTCTTCCGAATTTAACGAAGAAGACAATACGCATCGCATTGTTATCAGTTTTTATGCAGATACAGCCAGTTGGGTACCTGCTTTTACAGATGAATTTATTTACAATATCCACGATGACGATTCATTTACGTTATTGTCATTGCGCAGGATATATGACTCTGGGTTTCCGGCTCTGTTTGGTTCAAATTAATAATTTCCTTTACAACGCAAGAGGACAAAAAGCGATGAGGCGATAGATAAATACCCTTAACAAGTACTTTTTTTGAAGCCAGACCAGGACCTTACCACGAAACCAAGAAATGTGTTTACGTTAGGAATATCGTGTATCCATAAAACAAGAGGTGCATTCGAAAAAGGTTTTTTATATAAATGTTGCCATTCGGGAATATTATTTAATCAATATAAATGCATTGCAGGTCAATAAAAACCCCGAAATCAAGCCTTCAGAGGCTTTTGGAAATTGTGTCAAAGCTATCGTCAATACGGGGGTATTGACGATAAGATATATACAATAACTCATATTGTCGCATCAAATAAGTTCAATTTCTTCTGGTTTGCTAAAAAAATGGTACCATACGGTACCACTTTTCCGCAAAAAAGACCCTGTTTTCACAACTACAAAACAAAAAAAGCCCGCAAACATGGGCTTTTTTTCAAAAATATAAATTCAAAAATTAAAGTTTTTTGATATATAGTGAAATAATTCGAAATCGGCATCGCCTGTCGCGGCGAAAACGCCTGAAACCCCTTATCTCGGCGTTTCAGGTGCCGCTCGGGCGAGACCGTTTCTCATTCATTTCACTATAATCAGTCAAACCGAAACTAATCGTTTACCAGCTTAGCCTCACATAAACATCATCCGCCCTGTCAAAGTCTAGGCGTACTCTTACCCGCCCTGGTTCAAAGGCTGATAGATCCACATTGCGGTCTACAAAGCCGGAGATATCTACTGTTTTTACATTGTTGTTTTGTTCTAGGCGCAGGGTTGTGCCGCCGCCGCTGTCGCTAAATACGTGGAAATCGTTAAGCTGGGCTGCGGTAAAGTTTATGTTACGGCGCTCGTGGCCGTTGGCACGGTTGGCGGTGAATGTCCATGTTTCGTTACGCAGGTGGCTGCGGCTGCCAGAGAAAGAACCCATACGCACGCTTGCGCCGCCAACTTCTTGTACAAAACGTACTGTCCCGTAAGTGAAAAACGCTGCCGATGCTAAGAATAGTAAGGTGAAGATGATAATAGGCAGCCTAAAGCCGGTGGGCCCTGGCACGTCTTTTTTATGCCGGCCAATAATCAGGTACAAGATAATGCCAATGGGGCTTGTAAACAGTACAATTACCACCCAAATCATAGGGGTGTGGTTGCTTTTTAGCTTTGCATCTTCGTAGGTCCATACGGTCACGGTTAGGGTGAAGGCCAAGGCCAGGATTGAAAACAAAATCGTACTGATTATAAATATTGTCATAGTTATTCTCCTTTTCTAGCGCCAGCTTGTGTTGACGCTTACATTCTCTGCATTTTCAAACAATAATTCTAGTGAAACCCGGCCGGGCTGTAGGCCGCTTAGGTCAACGCGCTGGGCGGTGTTTGTGATATCCACTATAAAATAATTGTTCCCCTGCCCTACTTGCAGCGTAACCCTGCCGCTGCCAATACTTCCGCGTACATAAAACTGTTGCAATTCTTCATAAGTTAGCTGTGGCGAAAGGCTTATGCTGCCGCTTGCCCGCTGTGCAGAAACTTGCCACACGCCGTTGCGCAGAGTATCTTCCACTGCGGCAAAGCTGCCTATTTGCCTGTGTTGTGCGTTTGCACTTGTAGAAAACCGCACAGTTTCAACAGTAAAGAACGCGGTACCCAAGGCCAGCCCAATTGCACTGGCTATGGCAAGTTTTTTAAACCGGCCAGAAGCCACCACATCCTTCTTGTTGCGCCCTATAATCAAATATAGGATAAGGCCAACAAAATTGTTAATAAAAAGCACAACAATAATCCAAAGCCAGGCCGGATGGTCACTTTTTTCTTTGGCATCATGATACACCCAAAGCCCCATAAAAGCATAGAAAGCCAAAATTGAAGCTGCAAAAACAATAATACTTACTACAAAGGTCGCCATATGAATCTCCTTTCTCTAATTTAATTAACCCGCCCCAACTGCACTTTGCCCTGCATAAACTGCGTAACCCCAACCAACACCACCGCAGAAAAGAGCGACATGCCAGCGAACGAAACCGCCACGTACACAATCAACGACTGCCCAAACAGCATCCATAAAGCAAACAGAATAGCCACAGACAGCGCAAATTCAAATGCCACAACCATCCACATCCACCGGGGCGCAGAAGGTGTTTTTGCGGCAGCGGCTGCATTAAGCTTTGCCCGCAATGCAAGCTTTAGCTCGGCGGGCGGCGGCATTCGCCCGGCAAAATGCCCTTTTAAGGCTCTGTCTAAATCATCCATACAAACCCTCCGTTTCTTTTGCAAGTAATACTTTCATTAATGCACGGGCCTTGTGCAGGCGGCTTTTTACCGTGCCTTTTGGCAGGCCCATCACCCCGCCAATCGCCTCAAGCCCCATATCATCAAAATAATGCAAAATCAATGGTATGCGAAATTTATCTTCCAGGCTATTTACGGCGGCTTGCACCGCTTCTTGCGTGGCGCGGGCCTGCACATCGGCCTCTACATTTTCCCGGCCGGCCGCGGCATAATCAAATTCTTCCAATGGCTGCTGGGGAGCTATGGCCTGCCTGCGCACCGCCTTGCGCCTGGCGTTTTTCCATTTACCAACCGCTATGCTAAACAGCAGCGATTTTGGGTTGCCGTCCGGGTTAATGCGCCCCCGCATCTCGAAGGCCGCAAGCACCGTGTCCTGGTACAAATCACCTGCCATATCAGAGGCCGCCCCCGCCGCCAGATAGCAGCAAAACGAGTACAAATCCTTTTCATATTCGCTTATAAGCCTTTCAAAATCTTTAACAAGCACAGGCACCTCCTTCCGCAGGCGAAAAAATTTATTAACCACTTCAGTGTTTCCAGGTATGACATTTTCAATATATATTGTCTCCCGTTTTAAAACGGTTCATTTTTTTTGAAAGACTCCTATCAATACTAATCTCAAATTAAAACAACGAATTGGAGCGGCACCCTTAAACGCCGAGATAAGGCGTTTTAGGGCGGTTTTGCCGCGAACAATGAGGCGATTTTAATTGAGATTGGTATGAAATGTCATAAAAAGATTGAACTGGGTATGATTATACAGTATACTTCATGGGAAACAATCTAGCGGAAAGAGCGTGGCTGCGTAAAGGCCACAAACTCATAACCAAACATTAAAAATTTTAAACATTTCAACCATCTCCAGTTGCAAAACTGGATAGAGGAGGCCCCAAAATGAAAAAAAGCTTCAAAACCCGCGCGATATGCCTAGCACTAGCCCTAATCCTGCTAACAGGCTCGCTAACCTTTGCAGCCATAAACGGCTCGCCATACGAAACCTTAAAGCAAGCCGCGCTAGAAATGCTAGTGCTTGACAATGCCACCATAAACGCAAGAATATCTCTATACTTTAATGGCGTGCAAGAATCCATCGAGCCTGGCTTCATGTCCATAGGCCATGGCAGAAGTTTTGACAAAAGCTTCAACAGCCAAGGCGAACCAAATGGCATGTTCACCTTCGAAACAGACCAGCTTAGGATAAGCGCCGTACACAGGCATCCAGACGATACCATTCACTGGTACAGCGTAAATGTATTTAACCAGCATAACAGGCGCTGGCGCGATGCCACATTAACAGGCCGCACCCGGGAAGAGCTAAACTCTGCCCAGGTGCGCTTGCCCATACTTTTGGCAGACCTAATCATTGGCGACCTACGCCATAACCTAACCATGTCCACCGTAGACGGCAACCGCCGTATAAGCGGTGCAATCACCCATAGCCAGCTGCCAGAAATAGTACGGGTTGGCATAGAAGCGCTCATCGAGCTAGATTCACAATTTGCACGCTCTGCCCCGCCCCAAAGGCATAATTTCCAGCGCCCCATAGACGCACCCCCACAAAGCATCTACATTAACACAATTCGCGGCGAGGCTGATATAGACCCAAATGGCAATCTAACAAGGCTATACGGCTACGCAGCAATAACCGTGACAAATATCTTTAATGAAACCACCCTAGTAGAAGCGAAAATGGAAGTTGACATCACAGATATCGGCACAACCTTCCCACAAAGTCCAATCCCCGGCGCAGAAGAACTTTTCACCCAAGAATTTTTACGCCAAACCATTCAATCTGATCTCTTTGGCCAAGTGTTCTTCACCCTAAACCCAGACGGCACAGTAAACCAAGACAGCCTCACAGCCTCTTGGCCAAACGACGCCGCCAGGGGCCGTACGCTATTCACCCAAGCCCCGCTAGAAATTTACGAGGTAGATACCGAATGATACTAGAAGTAAAAAACCTAACAAAATTATACCGCAACGGCCGAGGGGTGGAGGATATTTCCTTCACCCTTTCGCCAGGCGATGTTTTGGGGCTGCTGGGCCCAAATGGTAGCGGCAAAACCACCACCATGAAGGCCATAACAGGGCTTGTACACCCAAAAAAAGGCGACATAAACATCTGCGGCATAGACGCCATAGACTGCCACGAAGCCGCCATGCACCATGTAGGCTGCTTAATAGAAGCCCCCGCCCTGTACGATTACATGACCGCGGTACAAAACCTGCGCCAGGTAGCCCGCTACCGCAAAGGCATAGACTCCCGCCGTATAGAAGAAGTATTACGCATGGTGGGCATGGATGGCTACAAGCGCGATAAAGTACGCAGCTTTAGCCTTGGTATGCGCCAGCGCACTGGCCTGGCCATCACCTTATTGGCCGCCCCAAAGCTGCTGATACTGGACGAGCCATTTAACGGCCTAGACATTGAAGGGATGCATTATGTACGCACGGTAATAAACCTAGCCGCCCAAAATGGCTCTGCGGTGCTAATCTCTTCACATTTAGCCAGCGAGGTACAGCAATGCGCCACCAAAGCCGCCATAATGCACAGTGGCAAGCTGCTGGCCGTAGATACTATGGATACAATCCTACAAAAACACGACAACCTAGAGGATTATTTTCTAAAAACCGTGGGGGTACTACCCTCTCAAACGCCACAGGATTTTAAGAATTTGGATAATATTATAGGGAGACAACAATGAAATCATTCCATTCGGCTTACCGCAACGAACTTACTAAGCTTTTCTTGCGCAAGAAGTATATCGTGTTTCTTGTGATTGGGCTGATTATTTGTATCGGCTGGGCTGCGCTGGCATTTGTAGCGGCTGGGCTTATGAACCGCAGCGCAGGGATGTTTTTTAACCTAACCCCTACCCCAATGGGCGCGCTGCCTATTTTCTTGCAATTTATTTTGCCGCTACTTATTTTTATGGGCGCCACGGATTTGATTACATCAGAAGGTTCTGACGGGACTATGAAAGGCAGCATCTTTTGCCCGGTGGAAAAATGGAAGCTATACACCGCCAAAATAGCGGCAATTATGGTGTATGTGATTATTTATTTGACATGTATTTACGCCATCAGCACAATTTTGAACCAAACCATGGGCAATGCCCTGGATGCCGGGCAGCTTTTTAATGCATTTATGTCTTATTTGCTGGCGCTACCGCCTTTGCTGGTGCTGGCTACTTTTGCGGCATTTGTGGCGCTGCTGGTACGCAGCAGCACTTTAGTTATGCTGCTTCTTATTGGCAGTTACTTGCTGCTTAATGTACTGCCGCTGTTTTCGCCGATATTTTCAGAGCTGATCTTTACATCTTATTTAGGCTGGCATAGGCTTTGGGTTGGGATTTTGCCGGGTGCGTCGCGGCTGGCGCATATGGTTGTGATTTTGCTAAGTTATGGCGCGGTGTTTTATATTGCTGGCAGTTTGATTTTCGACAGGAAGGAATATTAAATTGCGAAAAATCCAGCTTAGGCGGCTGATAAACGATGGGCGGCATTTTGCAAAAACACAGCCTCTTTCGGTGAACTACGGCATAGATGGCCTGCTGATAATGGGCGCGATGGGCATAGCCGGAAACAACAACAACCTTTTTGCCCAGCGGCTGGGCGCCGGGGATTTCCACCTGGCCATGTTGCAATTTATCCCGCAGATGGCCATACTATTGATACTTATCCCGGCAGGGCTTTTTGCCGACAGCTTAAAAAATAAACGCCGCATGATGACTGTGGCTCTTTTTGCCGCGGGGGTTTTCTTTTCTCTGGCTGGGTTCTCTGCATTTTTGCCGGCCTTTGCGGTTTATTTTTTCTTGGGCTTTTTGGCGCTGGCTAATTTGTCTAACATGGGGTTTTACAACTTGGCCTGGCAGGCGTATTTCCCGGAAGCTGTAAGCGAAGAGGCGCGCAACACGGTGCTTACATTCCGCGCCCGCATGACTATGCTGGTACAGCTTGTGGTGCCGCTTGTGGTGGGTACAATCCTTACATCTATCGCCAGTGACCAGGGTAAGATTGCGGCGCATCAGCTTTTTTACATTCTAGCCGTGGCGCTAACTATATCCAATGCATTTCATATTCGCAAAATAAAAGCTATAAACCCGGCCAAGCCTAAGCATATTTCCTGGGCAGAAATGAAAACAGCTGCCAAGCGGCTGGCTGGCAATAAGCAATTTATCATATTCTGCGCCACTATTTTGTTCTTTCATATGATGTGGCATATGGATTGGACGCTGTTTTTTATAGGCCAGCGCAATTACATGGAAATGAACGAGTTTATGCTAAGCCTAACCCCTGTGGTGGGTATGTTGGCGCAGCTGGTAACGTTAAAATTTTGGAGCAGGAACAACGCCAAGCAAGGCGTGGAGAAACCCCTAACATACGGTATGCTTGGGCTTATAGCCAGCCCCATTGCCATAATAGTGGGGGTCTCGCTGCCCGCAAATATTGGCCCATGGGCGTTTTTGGCCATACATGGGGTGGGGCATCTGGCCTTTGCCAATATCACGCTAAATCTCTTCCAATGCTTGCTGAAGGTAGTAGATAACGAAAACCGCAGCTTTTCTATATCTGTGTACACTTGCCTGATTACTCTATCCAACGCGGTGATGCCGCTGGCTGGGGTTGCAGTGTACCGTGGTTTTGGCGGGGATGTTAATGCGCTGCGCATTACTTTTGCACTACTTATTGCAACGCGGCTTGTGGCTGCTGGGTTTTGGATGCTACGGTTGCGATATGCTGGTGAGAAGGTTGCGGAATAACATGGATGCTGAAGTGAAGAAGCCCTACCGGATATAATGAAATGATTCGAAAACGGTCTCGCCTGTCGCGACAGGCAAGACCGTTCTTTATTTATTTCGCTATATACTCAGCTCGAAATCCAGCGTGCCATGCTCTGTGCCGTTTACTATAAGCGTGATGGAATGGACACCAGGGTAATGTTTTCTTACGCTTACATCTGCCAGGGAATGCTTTTTGGTGTAGGGTTTTGTTTGGTTGGCTTCTAGCGCGATTTCAGAGATTTGGAAGATTTTACGGTTGCGCTTGCCGTTAGATTTCACATAGTCTATGCCGTATTCTAGCCGCGCTTTTGTGGCTTTTTTTGTTGTTATTGTGAAGGAAAATTCTATGGGCTGGCCTATGGATATTTTAGTTGGGGTTACGGCAAAGCCACTGGTTTCTATGTGGTTGCCGCCGCCAAAGCCAAATAGGCTTAAGGCTTCGCGGTTGCCTTTTTTTAATAAGCTGCGGCAGGCGTGTTTTACTACCAAGTTTGTAAGGTCGTTTTGGCCGTACCATTTTTGGGCTATTTCTACCACTAAGGCTGGGTGGGTTTTGGATATGTCGTTTAGGTTGTTGGCTACGCTGCGGCGCACGTATAGGGAGGGGTCGGCCTTTAGGCCTTCTAATATGAGCAGCACTGGGGATGGGTCTGCCTTAAAGCGTGGTAGCGCCTGGGTCCACGGTAGCGCCGGGCGACAGCCTTCGCTGGCCAGGCGGCGGAGGTCCTCATCGTCGCTTTTTGACCAGGCCAGCATTTGCGCCATCATGCGCGCCTCGTGGTTGATTATGAACGGCCGCACGGCGAATTCTGCACTGGCATAGTGGGTGTACAGCGCCATGGCGGCCATGGACGTATCCCAATCTGCCTCGGCCTGGCCATAGACTTCTACAAAATCTGGGAAGAACATGCTAAAACCGCCGTCTAACCAGCCGCCGTAATTGGCCACTATTTTGTCTATTATGGCTATGGCCTGGGGGTAGCTTTGGGGCAAAAATTTACCCAAGGCCAGGGTGATTTTGCGGCCACGGGCTTTTAATTCTAGGGTTGGCCAGGTTTCGTCTAGTATGGCATCCAGAAATGGTTCGATTGGAAACGGGCTGTATACGGCTTGGATATCCTGGGCTAGATTTTGTAGAGTTTCGCGGTTGTATACGTTTTTTAAAGGTTCTGGCATAGTGGCCTCCTGGGGTTGTGCTCCATTTAGTGATGGGAATGGGTTTTGTTGTATATGTTAAAGCCGTATTTTTCGTACAGCTTGCGGGCTAGTTTGATTTGAAAAACTGAAGGGAAACCGGCTTGTTTTGCTGCTTTTTATTTCCATTGTACAACTGCCGTAAAACTACGAAAATACGGGCTTTATCTTACGCACTAAAAACAAAGGCGGTAAATTCTTTCGGCTTCAACTGTCTGCCCGATGTACTCAAACCCAAGCCTTTCGGCTAACTTTATAGAACTTACGTTTTCTTCATCCATACCTGTTTCTATGCAGCGTACCTTCATCTCGTCCCGTGCAAATTCAATGATTGCCCGTACCGCTTCGGTCATATACCCTTTACCCCAAAAATCTGGATGCATATCGTAGTGGACTTCGCAGAATGCGGTATTTTTATCCCAATTATCAAAAACGCACGTACCCATTGCGACGCCGTCGGTTTTGCAGACGAAAACCCAACCGTGCTGGTTGCGCGGTTCAGGTTGGTTCCATTCTGCAATCTCCGTGTCTGCGCCGTATATGTCGGCGTAACGATCCTCCTCAGAATGAAAGCGTAACACCTCGTCGTTTGTGTAGAGGACATAAAAAAAATATCGGTGTGCCTGGGAAATGCATTGCAAGTGCAAGCGATTAGTTTCAAGGTCTGTGAAAAACATAGTATCCTCCCAGTATCCTGTATGTTCATAAATGTTGCCAACGCAAAAATTATAACACATTATTATATAACACAAGATATGATATCAGTCGGCTGCAAATTGCGACCAACTGAGTTTTTTTGCGCATTACAAATAAATTTCGCCCTGCAAATATAGCCTGGCTTTGCCTGCGATTTTAACCCTATCGCCACAGCTTTGGCAAAACAACATGCCGCCCCGCTTAGAAAGCTGCCGGGCGGTGAGTTTATCCTTGCCTAGTTTTTCTGCCCAAAAAGGGATAAGCGTAGAATGGGCCGAACCTGTAACATGGTCTTCTGGCAGGCCGACGGCAGGGGCGAAAAATCGCGAGACAAAATCTACATCACGCCCCTTGGCGGTTACGATTAAGGCAAGGCAGTTTGGCAGTTTTGCCACCAGGTTTAAATCTGGCTGAATGTTTTCTACTTCTTCTTGGCTGCCAAGCAGAAGTAGCATATCCCGCGACAGATGCGCCTCTTGCACGGGTTGCCCTACAGCCTGCGCCATTAGCGCTGCTGGCTGGATTTTTTCGGGCTTCCTTGCGGGGAAATCCATCTCGAATAAATCGTCCTGTTTTACCACAGACAGAACGCCGCTTTTGGTGTGGAAATCCATACTGGCCAGGGTGGCATGGCCGCATAAATCCACCTCTACCGCTGGGGTAAGCCAGCGCAAACCGTAGTGGTTATCCTACTTTACCACAAAGGCGGTTTCTGCAAGATTATTTTCTGCGGCTATGTTTTGCATGGTTTCGTCGCTTAGCCAGCCGTCCAGCAGACATACCCCGGCCGGGTTGCCAGAAAATGGTCCATCTACGAATGCGTCTACCACAAAATATTTCATTTCTTAGCCTCCAGCCCGCAAGTAAACTTAAAATGGCTTTTTGCCATACCCTGCTTCAAATAAAACCCATGGCTACGCTCTCGCACGCGGTTGCAACAGACTTCTAGCAGCAGGCAATCGTTTTCTATGGCGATTTCTTTAAGCCGCGCAAAAAGCCGCGCCCCAATGCCATCAGATTGCCGGCCGCTGGCGATTACCAGCTCTTGGATTTCGCCAATATTTGCGCAATGGTGCAGCAGCCCCTGTATATGTATGCTGCCAAAGCCAATCACTTGGCCGCCGTCCACGGGCAGGACATAATGGATGTTTTCATTGGCCATATTGGCATTGTATATTTTTGTGAAATCGCTTTTGCTTAAAATTTCGCCTTCAAGCTCGCAAAGGAGGGAGTAAACCTCCTCCAGATGCCTAGCTGTTGCCCTTATAAACTCCATGCTACCCCTCCTAAATATCCCGCCACATATGCTCTACCGGCCCTGCGCCCTGCCCCAGGTCCAACCCAGCGGCCAGCGCGCCAGAGATATACTCCTTGGCTGCAGCCACACTATCTTGCAATGGTTTGCCCGCAGCCAGCCCGCAGGCAATGGCAGAAGACAAAGTGCAGCCCGTGCCGTGGGTATTGTGGTTATCCACCCGCAGGCCAGTGAACCAGCTTGCCTCCCCGCCAGCCAGCAGAATATCCGCAGCATCCCCTTCTAAATGCCCGCCTTTTACCAGCACATTGCAGGAATATTGCTGGCAAATAGCTTCAGCAGCCTTAAACATGTCGTCTCTGCTGTGTATTTCAAACCCGCACAAAACCTCCGCCTCTGGGATATTTGGCGTAACCAGCGCCGCCAGCGGAAAAAGCTCGCCCACTAGGGTTTCTTTGGCGGCGTCATCCATAAGGCGGCTGCCGCTGGTGGCCACCATTACAGGGTCTACCACTATGTTTTTGGCGGCATATTTGCGCAACCCGGCAGCAATGGCCTTGATTATTTCTGCATTGGACACCATGCCAACCTTCACTGCATGGGGCGGGATATCTGTAAACACCGCGTCCATTTGCGCGGTAACAAAATCAGGCGTGACTTCAAAAATGCCAGTAACGCCCATGGTATTTTGGGCTGTAAGGGCTGTAATCACGCTCATGGCGTATTGTCTATGGGCGGCTATGGCCTTGGTATCAGCCTGGATACCAGCACCGCCGCTGGAATCTGAACCGGCTATGGTTAGCACAACTTTTTTCATATTTTCTCCATTTCGTTTGGGGCATATCCACCACAAAACCACAGGGATGCCGCCGCTAAGCGCGGGCGGTTACTTCTTCGCCTTTTAGGATTTTATTCATGGTGTTCATGGCGCACATGTTGCCGCACATTGTGCAGGTGTTTTTTATTGTGGATGGAGCTTCGTTGTGGATTTTACGGGCTTTTTCTGGGTCTATGGCCAGGCTGAACATTTTTTCCCAATCTACTTCTTGGCGGGCGCGGCTCATTTCGTTGTCCCAATCTGCGGCTTTAGGGATTTTTTTGGCAAGGTCGCCAGAATGTGCGGCTATTTTTGCAGCTATTATGCCATCATGCACATCTTGCTGGTTTGGCAGGCGCAAATGCTCTGCAGGAGTCACGTAGCATAGGAAGGCCGCGCCATTTGCGGCGGCAATTGCACCGCCTATGGCCGATGTTATATGGTCGTACCCCGGCGCGATATCTGTTACTATTGGCCCAAGTACATAGTACGGCGCGCCATGGCATAGGGTCTCTTGCAGCTTCATATTTGCGGCAATTTGGTCTATTGGCATATGGCCTGGGCCTTCGATTATAACCTGTACATCTTTGGCCCAGGCGCGCTTTGTAAGCTCGCCTAGGGTTATCATCTCTTCAACTTGCGCAACGTCAGAGGCGTCGTGGGTGCAGCCTGGGCGGCATGCATCTCCAAGGCTAAGGGTTACATCGTATTCACGGCAAATTTCCAGCAGTTCGTCGTAACGTTCGTAGAATGGGTTTTCTTGCCCGGTCATTTCCATCCAGGCAAACATAAGCGACCCGCCACGGGAAACAATATTGGTAATTCGGTTGCGGTTGCGCTTAAACCGCTCTGCCGTGGCGCGGTTCATGCCGCAGTGGATTGTCATAAAATCCATGCCATCCTCTGCATGTATACGGGCAATGGCCATCCATTCGTCGGAAGTAATTTTTGCCAAATCCTTATCGTAATACACCAAAGCATCGTAAATTGGCACACTGCCAAGGGCGGCCTTGCATTCCCGTGATAACTTCTGCCTAAAGGCGCGGGTGTCGCCAAAAGTACTTAAATCCATGATGGCATCTGCGCCCATCTTCTCAGATTCTTGCACCTTCGCCACCTCTGCATCCATGTTATGGCAGTCTTTGCTGGCCCCTAGGTTTACGTTAATTTTTGTGCTAAGGTAGCGGCCAATAGCCTTTGGGTGGCCGGCCTGGTGGTTTTTATTTTTGGGGATAGCGGCCAACCCTGCGGCTACCTGCGCCATAAGCGCTTCTGGGGTGATATGCTCGTCTGCGGCGGCTATTTTCATTTCTGGGGTGATAATGCCCTTGCGCGCCGCTTCCATTTGAGTTTTGTATGTCATTTCTGTGCCTCCATTGGTTAGAAACGCTAATTAATTAGTGGTTTCCATCATTAGACTTCTTCCGAAATTACGTTTTTTAATTTCGGAAGAGTTACATTTTCAATCTTTTGCTTCTTCTGAAATTGCGTTTTTTGCAATTTCAGAAGAACTCTATTATTTTCCTTCAAATTGTGCAACAATTTTTGGGCTTAGTCAAGTTATGAAGATTATGTCTAACAAAATTTTCATCTATAGTGTATAATGTCAGCGACAAAACGAAATTCCAAAAGGAGCATATCAAATGAAACTAGAAAAACTAACGGGTGACCGCTTTAAAGAACGCCCCGCAGATTGCAGCATAGACAGCCACGCACTTATGGTGCGAGGCGGGTACATTAAACAAGTTGGCAACGGCATATATTCTTCCTATACGGTTTTAAAGCGCATCACCCGTAAGATTGAAGAAATAATCCGCGAAGAAATGGACGCGATAGATGGCCAGGAAGTCCTCTTCCCGGTGGCCATGCCAGCCAGCCTATGGCAGGAATCTGGCCGCTACGAAGGCGTGGGCAAAGAGCTGCTACGCTTTAACGACCGCAACGATGCACCCCACCTTCTGGGTATGACTCACGAAGAAGCCGCCGTGCAACTGGTGCGCGAGTACGGCCAAACCTACGCAAAATACCCTTTTATGATTTACCAGATTCAAACAAAGTTCCGGGATGAGGCCAGGCCGCGCGCCGGGCTAATCCGCACCAGGGAATTTACTATGAAGGATGCCTACTCGTTCCACACCAGCCAGGAAGATTTGGAAACCTACTACGAACAAGCCTTCCAGGCCTACGAGCGGATTTTCGCCAGGGTTGGGCTGCCAGGGGTGATTTCCGTAGCGTCGGATTCTGGCATGATGGGTGGCAAGATTTCCCATGAGTTTATGCTGCTTACACCAGCCGGTGAGGATTCTATCGTGGTGTGCAAAAGCTGCGATTTCCGAGCCAACCTTGAAGCGGCAGAATGCATAGTGGACAACGGCGTAGCCCCAGAGCCAGTAGCCCTTACAAAAGTCCACACCCCAGGCACAAAAACAATTGAAGATGTATGTAATTTCCTCAAGTTACCCACAGATAAATCCTGCAAGGCCGTGGTTTACCAAAAGGAACAAACTGGCGAATATGTAGTGGTTTTCATCCGCGGTGATTTGGATATAAACGAAACAAAGCTAAACAATTTCATGGGCGAAGAGCTTATCACCGCAGAAATTACAGCGGGCTGTGGCCTTGTGGTGGGTTTCCTTGGGCCGGTTGGGCTAAAGAATGCCACCATTTTGTTTGACGCATCTTTGCAGGGCATCAACAACCTATGCTGTGGCGCAAACGAAGAGGATTATCACTACACAGGCATGGATATTGCCCGGGATTTTGGCGCGGCAGAATATCATGATTTCGCCAAAGCTATGGACGGCGGCATATGCCCAAGCTGCAAGAAGCCCACGCTTACTATCGCCCGCGGCATAGAAGTGGGCAATATCTTCCAGCTTGGCACAAAATACACCGCCGCCATGGGCATGAAATTTGCCGACGAGGCCGGCGCACTGCATAATCCTATCATGGGATGTTACGGCATTGGCGTGGGCAGGCTGGCGGCCTCTGTTTGCGAAGAACTCCACGACGATTACGGCCCTATTTGGCCAATTGCCATAGCCCCATGGCAGGTGCATATCTGCTGCGTGAGGGCAGATGACACAGAAGCAAAGGCCTTTGCAGATGGCTTGTACAGCCAGCTTCGCGCCGCTGGGCTGGAAGTGATTTACGACGACAGGCTTGTAAGCGCCGGGGTGATGTTCTCCGATGCAGATTTACTAGGGGTGCCTGTTCGCGTAGTGGTTAGCCCGCGCAATATGAAGGAAAACTGCTGCGAAGTTGCTACCAGAAACAAATCTATAAACGAAAAAATCCAGCTTGGGGATGTTGAAGCCCATGTAAAACAGCTGGTGGCAAAGCTTAAATAAATTTATTTCTAAAGGAAGGGGTTTATCAAATGAACAAAAAATGTGAACATTGCGGCATGGACGCACCGCACAACGCCAATGTTTGCGTACATTGCGGGGAAGAATTCCCCAAAATCGAAAGCAGTGGCGCGACAGTTTTCTGCGGCAATTGCGGCAGCCAAATGGAGGAAACAGAAAGATTCTGCGCCCAATGCGGCGCAACCACCCACAACAACGCAATTGTGGAAAAACCTGCAAGGGCCACAGCGGCAGCATTTAAGCTGCCAAGCATCAAGGTGCTGGGGGCTGTTGGGGTTGCGGTGGCAGCGCTTATCCTTATCTTGGTGCTGGTTTTCTCTGGCGGCGGCAGGAATATGGAGCGGGTGATGGAAAGATACCTTGTAGCCACATATGAAGGTAATTTCAGAAGGATAAACCGCTACTCTGCAATAGATTACGATAGAATGTTCAGTGATTTTACCGATAATACTTCCCGCAGGGAAATACGAAATATCATGGATGATGAATTTGGCGTGCGCGGCATAGCTGAATATTTTGAAATCCGCGCCCAAGACATGCGCGACATGTTAGGACTTGATGGCAACCTTAGCTTTTACGTTGAAGTTGTAGGCTCAAGCACCATACGCGGCCGCGAAATGCGAGAGCGAGTAGAAGCACTAGAATGGCAGCTATCGCTTATGGGGATTGATGTGGATTCTGGTAATGTAATCCGCACAGATAGAATCAACGAATGGGTTGAAGTGCGCGTGGCCGTAACTGCATCTGGCAGCAGCGGCGAAATGTCTGACATACAACGCTTTGAAATGCTAAGAGTAGGCAGAAACTGGCGCATATTAGATAATTTAACCTTGCTTGAAGTTGCGCTTATTTCTGCGCTGTTTTAGGTATTAGGTTTGGCATGATGGCTTTATTGTGGATGTTTATTTTGTTGGGTCAAGATGAAAGCTGGGTAAGTTTTTTAGAAGATTTGGTATAGTGAAATAATTCGAAATCGGTCTCGCCTGTCGCGGCAAAAACGCCTGAAACGCCTTATTTCGGCGTTTCAGATGTCACTCGGGCGAGACCGTTTCTCATTCATTTCATTATAAACCGTTAAGTTTTTTGGTGTTAGTATGATTAAAAACCCGAATTTTGGGGATTTCTTTTGCGCTAAGGTTCGAAAAAGGCATCATTTTGCCCAAAACATGGTACCATACGGTACCATTTTCGGAAAAGATGTCATTTTTCGGAAAATATATCACAACACATCTTCATCCCATACCATCCAAGACTTTTCCCTATAAAATTGACAACCCAGCCAAAGCAGAATAAAATAGCCTATAGTGAAATAAATGAGAAACGGTCTTGCCCGAGCGGCACCTGGAATGCCGAGATAAGGCGTTCCAGGCGCTTTTGCCGCGACAGGCGAGACCGATTTCGAATTATTTCACTAGACTTCTTCCGAAATTATGCTTTTTAATTTCGGAAAAGTTACATTTTCAATCTTTTGCTTCTTCTGAGGTAACCCGGAAGAAACCGGGCGGCACGGAGTGCCGGGTTCGCCAGGCGAACCTTATGAAATTGCGTTTTTTGCAATTTCAGAAGAACTCTACTAAAATACGACTATTTGCATGCACAGCATGCACCCGCAGGCGGCAAGCCGCCAAGGAAGAGTGGCCTGGCTTTGCCCGTCAGAACGGCAGAGTGCAGGGCGGCGCCCTTATTTAAATGGAGGTTTAAAACATGCAGCGTTACGATTTTAAATCAATCGAAAAAAAATGGCGTAAGAACTGGAAGGATTCTCCCATCCAGCAAAACACCAGCAGCAAGCCAAAATACTATTGTTTAGACATGTTCCCCTACCCCTCTGGCACTAGCTTGCATGTGGGGCATTGGCGCGGGTATGTGCTTAGCGACGTGCTTAGCCGCCACAAAGTGTTGCAGGGTCATCATGTGCTGCACCCCATGGGCTGGGATGCCTTTGGCCTTGCGGCAGAAACTAATGCAATAAAAAAGGCGATTCACCCGGCCATTTCCACAGAGGAAAATGTGGCCAGCATGAAGCGCCAACTTAACGAAATGAGCACAATCTATGATTGGGATTTTGAGATAAACACCACAGACCCAGCCTACTATAAATGGACCCAGTGGATTTTTGCCCGCATGTTCGAGCATGGGCTGGCCTACGAGCAAGAAATGCCGCTGAACTGGTGCCCAAACTGTAAAGTGGTGCTGGCCAACGAAGAAGCCGTTGGCGGCGTTTGCGAGCGCTGCAAGCAACCATCCACCAAGAAAAACCTACGCCAATGGATGCTGCGCATTACAAAATACGCCGAAAGGCTTCTGCAAGATTTGAACCAGCTTAACTGGCCAGAAAAAGTTAAAAAAATGCAAACCGATTGGATTGGCAAAAGCCATGGTGCAGAAATTGATTTTGCCGTGGCTGGCAGTAATGCCAAAATAAAGGCCTTCACCACCAGGCCAGACACCCTTTGCGGCGCCACTTTTATGGTGCTTGCCCCTGAGCATCCGCTAGTGGCGCAGCTTACCGCAGCCCCCCAGCAGGCTCAGGTTGAGGCCTATGTGAAGCGTTCTGCAACCCGCAGCAATGTGGACAGGATGCAGGATAAAGAAAAAACCGGCGTTTTCATAGGGACTAATGCCACAAACCCGTTAACCGGGCAGGATATGCCCATTTGGGTGGCAGATTACGTGCTGGCAGATTACGGCACCGGCGCGATAATGTGCGTGCCTGCCCACGACGAGCGAGACTTCGAATTTGCCACAAAATTTGGCCTGCCAATAGTACAAGTTATATCTGCGGACGGCAAGCAATCCCCACTAGATGAGGCATTTATTGGCGATGGCGTTCTTATAAATTCTGACAAATTTAACGGCATGGCCGTGGCAGAAGCGCAAGCGGCCGTGGCCGCGCATTTGGAAGCCCAGGGCATTGGCAAAACCACTGTCAATTACAAGCTGCGTGATTGGGTTTTCTCGCGCCAGCGCTATTGGGGCGAGCCTATCCCCATAATCCACTGCGAAAGCTGCGGCCCGGTGGTTGTGCCAGATAAAGATTTGCCAGTGATGCTGCCAGATGTAGAATCATACATGCCAACAGACACTGGGGATTCTCCACTTGCAGCCATGGCAGATTGGGTCAATGTGCCATGCCCAAAATGTGGCCAAGCCGCCCAGCGCGAAACCAACACCATGCCCCAATGGGCTGGTAGTTCCTGGTATTTTTTGCGCTACCCAGATGTAAACAACGACAATGCCCTAGCCAGCCCCGACGCGCTAAAAAACTGGCTGCCAGTAGACTATTATGTTGGCGGAATCGAGCATGCAGTGCTGCATTTGCTATACGCCCGCTTCTACACGAAATTCCTATACGATATTGGCGTGGTTACCTTTGAAGAGCCATTTAGCACCCTGTTCAATATCGGGATGATAAACTACAACGGCCGCAAAATGTCTAAAGGCGAGGGCCATGGTGTCTCCCCAGATGATGTATTGCCCCGCTACGGCTGCGACGCCCTGCGCCTGTACGAAATGTTCATAAGCCCGCCAGAAATGGATTGTGAATGGGATGACAGCGGTATTGAAGGAGTTTCGCGCTTCCTAAACAAGCTATGGCGCATGGTGGAAGCCCCTCATATAATCGCCACAAACCCAGAGCTAACCCGCCAGAAACATCTAATGATACACGATATAAGCCAGCGGCTAGACAATATGAGCCTAAACACCGTGGTAAGCGGCTTCATGACCCATGTAAACGCCATGCAAGACCTAGCAAAAACACATGGCGGCCTGCCAGCAGACAACCTAGAGGCGCTTGCCATCTTGCTGGCCCCCTTCGCGCCACATATGGCCGAGGAAATCTGGGAACGCCTAGGGCATAAGGAATCCGTATTCCTGCAAACCTGGCCAAAATATGATGCGGCCATGCTAAAATCCGACACCGTAGAACTAGCACTGCAAATAAACGGCAAACTGCGTGGGAATATTGAAGTGCCAGCAGATATGGGCAAAGACGATATAATAGCCGCGGCCAGGGAACAGCTTGCAGATAAGCTAGACGGCATGGAGATTGTAAAGAGTATTTATGTGCCAGGCAGGATTGTTAATTTTGTTGTGAAGGGTTAGATATAGTGAAATAAATGAGAAACGGTCTCGCCAGAGCGGCACCTAAAACGCCGAGACAAGGCGTTTTAGGCGCTTTTGCCGTGACAGGCGAAACCGATTTCGAATTATTTCACTATAAGTAACGGAGATGCGCTGCAGTGCATCTCCGTTTTTTTGTATGTGCTTTTTGGTGGAGCGGTTATATAATTTGAGGCTGACAACGGTTTCCATTGTACAACTAATAAAAACTACAGAAATAAGGGCTTTTCAACCTAAACATTTTTACCTTGCCACTATTTTTAACTATACAATCTGTGTCTTAGCTACCCCATTCAAGCTCTAACTCAATCCATTTCATAAGCACATCACGTTCCATTTCATTATTTATCAAAAATTCAAAGCCATTGTGCCGACATAGTTCAAAATCTTCACCCTTATGCGAAAACCTGTGCGGTTCGCCTCCTCCGTATGGACATTTTACGAAATTAGGGTTGTTAAGTTCTGAGCAATTCTTGCAATTTCGATTTTTGCTTCTCATGGTATCAAGCATAAATTCAGTAAGCTGATTTAATATGTCGCTTGATTTTTCAAAATGGTTTACATTAGGGATTGCTGAGCTATTCTTTGCTTTCAGGTCTATTTTGCATACAACATTTTTTGTTTTCCGTGATGTGTAAGAAAAAGTGCCATCGCATAAAAAATACCTGACCTCGCCAACAACTTGGCAACTTCGGGTTAATAGTTCATCTAAACTAATAACCCATTCTCTTATATCGGGCGGCTGTGTAGTAGCATATTCAGCGATATTGACAGTCGGCGGCTTTGGTTTTACATTTGCAAGAAGGTAAAAATCCCCACGCATGAGTATGGTGGAATATCGGTCATATTTAGCCTTTACATTGGATTGTGCTAAAGCCATCAATTTCAAGCCAGTGAGCAATGAGTCGTCGTTTTCATATTGAACATAAAATGTGCCGGTTTTTGAGAAATCAATATTTTCTGAAAAATCCGCATCCTCGAAATAAAATCCCAACTCTGATAATAAATCGAACAGTTCTAATTTACGTTGCTTTGACATTTTATTCAAATGCTTATATTTCTGCATTTTGGATACATGAAGCATATCTTCGCCGTAAACAATCAGCTCGTTTTTTGGCTCTGTTTCAAGGCGACCATGGTAACCAAATTGAAATAAAATAGCACCCATCTCCTCTATTATCGGGAAACGAGCAGGAAGTGTTCCATTTTTTTCTCGTGTTTTTACGTCAAATCTATTCTTGTTATTGGCTAACATATCATAAAGTTCATACAAAAAAGAGCGGAAAGCTGATATTCCTGCCCTCAATTCATCGTCGGACAAGCCTAACCTAAACGCCTCGGCAATAATAAAATCGCCTGGTGTATGCGATATAACCGCTGCTTTTAAGTGGCCACAAATGTCCGCTAAACCGAGTTGACTCATCTTGTTCCTCCAGAGAGTTAGATGTTATTCTCTCCGAGTATAACATAATTAATGTGGCATCAGTTGGTCGGATTTTCCGACCAACTGAATTTTTCGCAAAATAAAACTTCAACCACAAAAGTTTTCCGTTTATAGCAATTCCACCTAAAAAGCACCCACACAGCACATAGTTGCGAGAAATTTATAAGTTATAAGTGAGTGTTTTTAGGTAGAGTTGCTATACATATCTGCTCACTTCCCTACCCCAACCATAGCCACCTTCACGGCAAAAAGCTGATTATACCCCACCATTTTATTATTGATTATCCGCTGCACTGGGGCCGCCAGCTTGGTCTCTGCCACATTATCAAGTAGTTCAGACAGCGTTTTAAGGGCAGCATTTTCTTCCTGCAGGGCCAAATCTAGAGAATCTGCAAAATCCAGCCCTGTTTTTATTTCCTGCTGCGCCGGGGTGAATGCCTTGTCACAATGGGCTTCAAGCAACCCTACATACTGCTGCCAACGGTTGCCAGAACCTGCTGCCATGGCTTCTATGCCAGGCTTTACGCCTTCGGCCTGGATAGAAGCCGCCAAGCAGCTGTAAAATTTTTTTGCGTTAAACTCATCCTGGGCTAGGTTTTGCAGGGTTTTTGCTGCCTCAGGTGGAATGCCGCCCAGGATTGGGGGTTCCGCTGCTTCAACTTCTGGCAAATTGAAGGAAGTTGATTTCGCTGGCTGGGTTTGGCTTGTATCTGGTGGCGATGCTTGCTGAGTCGCGGGCTGTTTAGTTTCAGCGGCCGCCTCTGGCAAATGCCCATTGGCCTTTAACAATCGCATTGTTTCCTCATCCAAGGGCTCGTACCGCACGCCGTCTGGCAACGTTTTATTGAAGCGGCGGAAAGTATCGGCGGCTTTTTCTGGTGTGATTGGGGCTTGGGGCGGCCGGCTGGGTGGCTTTGTTGCCTGTGGTTGCTGAGCATGGCTGCCTGGCATCATCGGCGGTTGAGGCTGGGGCAACTGTGGTGTAACCTGTTGTGGCCGAACATGGCCACCAGGTATCATTGGCGGCTGCGCCATCTGCGGCGGCCTAGCCTGCATCTGCTGGCTCTGTGGGCGAGGCTGTCCATTCCCTATTCCACCCTGCCCAGCCGCCGTTTGCAACAACTGCGCCGTTTGGCGCGAAGCTGCCTGCATTGGCGACTGCCGCATATTTTGGGGCTGTTTAGGCTGCGGGGCTTGCGTTAAGGGATGCACCTGTGGCAGCCCGGCAAGCTGCACATTGGCCTTAGGCGGCTGTGCCTGCCCCGCCAGCCGCGCATTTATTTGGCTGTTATGCTTGGCCAACGGATTGTGCGCTTGCTGCCCGCGCATTGGGTTTCCCTGTTGTGGTAACTGTCCCCCCGGCGGTGTAAGTGGCTCAACCTGTCGTACCCCGCGGTTTTCTGCAACGCCTCTCAAGGGGAAAAATTTAAACTCATCTGGTTTATGTTCAGCAACCGTATCCGGCTGGCCAGCCTGCGCCGCCTGCTGGTTGGCAAATGTACTCCGCCTGAATGGTAATGGCATGTTGATGCTCCTTTCTTCATAAGTATTCTATGCAACTTACGGCGATTTTGTTATCGAAAAAAGCCCCGCCCCGCCACCTGAAAATTTTCCAGATGGCAAAGCAAGGCTCTGATGGTTTATAAACTGACTATAATGCTACTCTCCCACTATAAACCCCCAAATCACGCCAAACTTATCCATAAAATTGCCCACTAGCTCGCTATACTCCGTTTTTACAAACGGCGCGTCCGGCATGCTACCGGCCTTCATTTTCTCATAACAAGCAAGCAGCCTCTCTGGCGTGGCAAAAGTCACCGCCAAATGTGCTACGCAACCCACGCCAAACGAACCTAGCAAAAAAGCTTTCCCATCATTAAGGAAAACCTTTTGCCCGTGAATATTCATTTCCGCATGGCGGATTTTGCCATCACCGCTGTAATCATAGCCGCCAGCCTTTGTGCCAAAGGCCTTTTCGTACAAGGTAATAGCCGCCGCGCAATCGCCGTCAAAATGCAAGATATAGTGAAATAATTCGAAATCTGTCTCGCCTGTCGTGGCAAAAACGCCTGAAACGCCTTATCTCGGCGTTTCAGGTGCCACTTTGGCGAGACCGTTTCTCATTTATTTCACTATAGGAATCAGCATCAAGGCAGCCTCCTATTTACCTCCAAAATCGGCAGCGAGCCCTCTGTGGGAATGTAAATCACATTAGGGTTGCCGGCCATCAGTCGCACCCAAAGGTACAGGATATATTCCTCGCTAAGCGCATCTTGCACCTCGTACATGGCCTGAGCCGCGCCCCTTGCCCGCTCTACTTCTGCCTGGGCGTTGTAAATCTCTGCCTGCAGCCGCGCTCTGGCCTCTACTGTAATAACCTGTTGGTTAAACTCTGCCTCGGCTAGCTGCGCCCTGCCAGACATTTCCATAGACCACACCCTATATGTAGGGATTGCCCACATTAGCCCACCAATTAGCGCCGCGATAATCACAAACGCCGCCACAATGGCCACTACCATACTTCCAACACTTTTCATATTCGCCTCCTTTTTATAATTGCAATAATTAATTGTAAATCCCGTATATCCCGTTTGTCAACTTTTTATCGAATCACGCTTTTGCGACTTCATAAAAATTCTACGTTGGCCATCACAACAACACCCCAAGCAGCTCTCCAATATGCGCCGCACCGTACACCTTAAACCCTTCCGGCACGCGCAATTTCGTCTTGTTGGCCTGGGGTAGCACACATGCGGTGAAGCCATGCCTGGAGGCTTCTATCACCCGGCGCTCTGGCTGGTTTACGGCGCGCATTTCGCCGGCTAGGCCTACTTCGCCTATTACCATCACGCCGGGGGCTAGGGGCTTGTCTTTGTAGCAAGAGGCAAGGGCGGCTATCATACCTGCGTCTGCGGCGGGTTCGGTTATTTTTAGGCCGCCGGCTATGTTTACATATGCGTCAAAATTTTGCAGTTTGTATCCTGCGCGTTTTTCTAGCACTGCCATTAGCATCACCATGCGGTTGTAATCCACACCCGTAGCAGTGCGCCGGGGAGTGCCAAAACTTGTGGCAGACACCAGTGCCTGCACCTCTGCCAGCAACGAGCGGCTGCCCTCCATGCTGCATGTTACAACCGAACCCGCAACCCCTTCTGGGCGGCCAGCCAGCATATATGCCGATGGATCGTCTATTGGGGAAAGGCCGTGCTCTGTCATTTCGAACACGCCAACCTCGTTGGTGGAGCCAAAGCGGTTTTTCGCCGCGCGTATTAACCTGTACGCGCCGCTGGATTCGCCCTCGAAATACAGCACAGTGTCCACCATATGCTCTAGCACGCGCGGGCCTGCCAGCGAGCCTTCTTTGGTAACATGCCCCACCAAAATAACCGCCATATTATGCTGCTTTGCCAAATGGGTGAAAAACGCCGCACATTCCCGCACTTGCGACACGCTGCCCGGCAGGGATGTTAAATCTGTGTGGCGCATGGTTTGGATAGAATCTATAAGCAGCAACCTTGGCTTAATAGAATTAGCCGCATCGCGTATGGCATACAGATCCGTTTCTGCTAGCAGATAACAGTTTTTGGCCTTAACGGCCAGCCGTTCTGCCCGCATTTTTATCTGTGCCGCGCCTTCTTCGCCAGAAATATATAGAATGGAAGAATCCCCAGCCATGGCAGCATTCTTGCAAATTTGCAGCAGCAAAGTAGATTTACCAATACCAGGGTCGCCACCCAGCAAAATTAGGCTGCCACCTACAATACCACCGCCCAGCACCCTGTCAAGCTCGCTGATGCCCGTAACCAGCCTGTCGCCAATCTCCCCAGACACAGACACATCCTGCAAAAGCTGCGCCCCAACAGGCTTCGCGGCAGCTTCAATCAAGGTGCTACCCTTCACACCACGGTTATCCGGCTTCTTAACCGCCACTTCTTCGAAGGTATTATACTGCCCACAAGACGGGCATCGCCCCAGCCATTTAGCCTGCTCGTAATCGCATGAGTTGCATATAAATCTAGTTTTCATGTGGCCTCCTTGTTTAGACCGTGTGGGCTTTGCCCCCACACCCCCACAAACTTTTTTGAAAAAGAGTTTGACAAAAAACTTTAATTTTTCCAAGAATACCATATAAGATGGTTATTATCGCAATCAAGATATAAGCCATAGTCAGCCTTCATTCGCAGAAATTTCAGTTGGTCGTAATTTACGACCAACTGGTTTCGCATTCATGCTAACCTCAATTAAAATCGCCTCATTGTTCGCCGCAATATCGCAATAAAACGCCTTATCTCGGCGATTTATGGTACCGTACCAATTCGTTGTTTCAATTTGAGGTTTATAGTGAAACAATTCGAAATCGGTCTCACCTGTCGCGGCAAAAGCGCCTGGAACGCCTTATCTCGGCGTTTCAGGTGCCGCTCTGGCAAGGCCGTTTCTCATTTATTTCACTACAGTACCACAAATAAATTATGCGCAAAAAAAATTAAAACCGCTGAACCCAGCTACAGCGGTTTCTCTAATATGCTAATTAGCCCCAAGCTTGTCCATGCAAGCTTGGGCGGCGGCGTGGATTGATGTCTCGAAGCCGCCTTCTGTAAGGGCCATCAGCCCTACAATTGTTGTGCCGCCGGGGGAGCAGATTTTATCTGTCATTTCCTTTGGGCAGGTAGTTGCCAGCATTTTGCCTGTACCATGCAACATATCCGCGATTATTTTGCGGGCGGTATCCTTTGGCAGGCCTTCTCGCAGGGCAGCATCTGCCAGGCTTTCAGCAAATTTTACCACAAAGGCCGGGGCAGATGAGGCTATCACCGTAAAAATATCAAAAAATTTCTCTTCAATTTCAACCACGCTGCCTATGGCCTCTAGTAGGCTTACCACGGCGGGTTTTGCAGCGACGGCGGGCTTGTTGCAGCAAATGGATGTGATGCTTAAGAATTTTTCTGTATTCACATTGGCTACTATTCGTATTATCGCGGGATTGTTGCCAAGCCGAGCTTCCATATCCGCTATGCTAATGCCCACAGGCAGCGATACAATCACCTTTTTGCCCAACAGTGGCTTAATTTGGTCCAGCAGCGGGTAAAGCTGATGCGGCTTGATGGCAAGAAAAATGATATCCGCCGCAGCCACAACATGTTCAACAGCATCGCAAACTTTTAGCGAATACCTATTGGCCGCATGAATAGCCTTCTCTGGCAAAATATCGTACAAAAAAAACTCATACTGCCCGGTCATGCCCTTTTGGTGCAAGCCCTCCAGGATTGCACATGCCATGTTCCCTACCCCTATGAATCCAATTTTCATCGAATTTGTCCCTCTCCGCGAATTTGATATTTTGTGCTAGTAAGCTCCATCAGCCCCATTGGGCCACGGGCATGTACTTTTTGTGTGCTTATGCCAATCTCGGCCCCCAGACCAAACTCAAAGCCATCTGTAAACCTGGTAGAAGCATTTACATACACAGAAGACGAATCTATATGCGCTAAAAACTTCTCGGCAGCGGCCGTATCGCTGGTGATGATAGCCTCTGAATGCTTGCTGGAATATTTATTTACATGGGCAATGGCACAAGCTAGGCAGTTAACCACCTTAACGCCAATCACCATATCCAGATATTCCAAGTACCATTCGTCGCTGGCCATGGGCAGGGCGGCAGGGTAAATCTCGCGAACCTTCTCACAGCCGCGTATTTCCACGCCTTTTTCCGCCAAAGCAGCCAGCGCCCCCGGCAAAAACTCACGGGCCACAGCCTGATGCACCAGCAGCTTTTCCGCAGCATTGCAAACGCTGGGGCGGCTGGTCTTGGCATTTATGGCTATTTCCTGCGCCATTTCAATGTTTGCGCTGGCGTCTACATAAATGTGGCAGTTGCCAGTGCCAGTTTCTATTGCAGGAACGGTTGCGTTCTCCATCACGGATTTTATCAGCCCCGCTCCGCCCCTTGGGATAATCACATCAAGGTATTCGTTCAATTTCATAAGCCCAACGGCGCTTTCCCGGGTAATATCCTCAATAAGCTGGATACAGCCCGCGGGCAAGCCAGCAGCCTGGGCGGCCTCGGCCAGCACCTTTACGATGGCGATATTAGACAAAATCGCCTCTTTGCCACCCCGCAGAATAACAGCATTGCCAGCCTTTAAACAAAGCGCAGCTGCATCGGCAGTCACATTTGGCCGTGATTCATAAATAATCCCAATCACACCCAGCGGCACAGAAATCTTCTCTATTTTAAGCCCATTAGGCCGCTCTGCCCTGTGCAAAACCCGCCCAAGCGGGCTTTCCAAAGCCGCTACCTGCCTAATCCCCTCGGCCACCTGCCCTATTCTATCGGCAGTAAGCAGCAACCTATCCTGCATCTGGGCGGCCATGCCAGCCCGCTTAGCATTCTCCATATCTCGGGCATTCTCCGCCAAAATAAAACCAGCATTAGCCTCCAATGCCGCCGCCATCTTAACAAGCGCATCATCCATCACAGGCATGACCTCTATAAGCCGCGCCGCAGCCTCTTTAGCAACCTTTCCCTTAGCAACAAGCTCTGCCATACTATTCCTCCTCTGTAAACCCAATCCCCCGAATATTAAAGTTTGTGGGGGTGTGGGGGCAACGCCCCCATGGTCTTATTTACCAGCCAAATGCAGCATCATTTCTGCTATTTTTTCTATTGGTAGTTCATAGTCTATTGCGCCTAGGTCTTTGGCAGCTTTTGGCATGCCGTATACTACGCTGGTCGCTTCGTTTTGACATATGTTTTTGCAGCCTGCGTTTTTCATACGTAATAGGCCTCTTGCGCCGTCGCTACCCATGCCGGTAAGAACTACCCCTACGGCATTGGGCTTTATTATATCTGCTATAGATTCAAATAGGATGTCTGCAGCGGGCATGACGCCGTGTATGCGCGTGCCCACATAGCATTCTACGGCTATACCGCTTTGAGTTCTGGTTAGTTTCATGTGACGGTCTGCAGGGGCTAGTAGTATTCTCCCTTGTAAAAGAAAATCCCCAGATTCCGCTTCCTTAATCTCCTGGGGAAAGTTACTGTTTAGCCTTTCGGCAAAAAGCTGTGTAAAACCGCTGGGCATATGCTGTACTATTAGAATGGGCGGCGTGTTTACGGGTAGCCGCTTGATTATTTGCTCTAGTGCGTTGGTACCGCCGGTGGAGGATGCTATGGCGATTATTTTTTGCCTATTATGCCGCCCAACCATTTTTACCATTGCCCTGGCGTCTGGCCGCCGCTGCCTTTGCAGCAGGCCGCTGGCGTAGTTGTCTAGCCGTGAAGAGAATTTACTTGCGGTGATTTCTGTAAAAACAGGGGGCTTCTGAATAAACTCGTCTTTGGCGCTGTGCAATATATTGCGCACCTGGCTAAGGCTACAAGACGAGTACAGGGTGAACAGCGTTAACCTAGCCTGCATTGCGCGCACATTGCCAATATCCGGCAGGCAATCGTCCACATCTACAATCAATAAATTAACGCTGTTACGGTCAAGTTTATCTTCCCAGCCATGGGCATGGGTTACAGTTATAATGGACTCGATATACTGTTTTTGCTGCAAGGTTTTTTTCACTATGGCGATAAAATCTTGCCGCCTGGCAACAATTATTAGCCTAATGCCTCTCCCCATTCTCCACGCTCCTAGTCAGTAACTGTGGATATTTCTTCGGTTTCATCGTCTAAGGCTACTGATTCTTCTGTGGGTGTTGCATCTTCACCCGCACCTGGGGTGTGGAAAAACACCTGGTTAACTACACCTGGCAAGTTTTGCGCATCTATTACAAAATAACTACCCTGCAAGAACCCAGGTATAGCGAACGACTGAATCCCATTCAAATCAACATTGCCAATATAGCGTACATATGCCGGCGCATCTGTTAGAATGCTAAAATTTGTATGCACATGGTCTATAATCACTGTTAGTAGCTCTAGGGGGTTGTTCATTATGGCTTCGCGTGTTAGGGTTTGGCGGATTATCTGCTGCATAAACTCGTGCTGCATCTCGATTCTGGTGAGGTCGCCCATTGGGAACGAGCGGAAGCGCACGAAGCCTTCTGCCTGCCCGCCGTCTAGCACTTGCAAGCCCGGTTGCAGGTCTATACGCAGGTTTTGCCCGGCGTCTGCATAAAAGAACCTGCGCGGCACATAAACCTCTACCCCGCCAATAATATCCACAATGCGGCGGAATGCAAGCATTTCTACCTCCACATAGAAATCAAATTGCACGCCAAGCATATCTTCAATAACTCTACTTAAATAATACACGCCAAACTCGCTGCCACCAATAGACCTGATGGCATTTATGCGCATTGGCGAAAACGGCCGCAGGCCGTCTGCCCGCATCTGATCCAGCCTATACTGGGAAATATGCGCCCTGGTATCCCTAGGGATAGACATAAGCCTAATCTCTCCAGAGTCACGATAAAAAGTACCTACCATAATAGCATCTGCTAGCACAAAATTGTCTATGCCAATAAGCAAAAAATTGGTTCTGGCTGGTGGCTGTAGCCAGCTGCCATCATTATCATTTTCATTTTCGTCAACTTCTAAATGGGTGGGAAGCTGCTCGTTATCGTTTTCACCGATTGGTGGCACAACCACCACCGGCCTGTCATCTGCCAGCGAAGGCGGCCTATGGTAATTCATCTCCCTTTGATGCTGCGCCACAACAACCGTAACCGCAATTAAAAGATAAACCCCGGCAATAGCCCCGCCAATAAACAAAATCTGCTTAACACGCCGCCCCTTACTTATCGTTGTTTCCTTATCATCAATATTATTGCCGCCCTTTGGTGGGAAAAATCTTTCCCTTAACCTAGAAAAAATAAAATCAACTCCAATCCAAGAAATTGTCATAACATAAGATTGAGTATATATGTAATCCTGACAAGAATCAAGTAAAGATTGTAAAAACCGCCAGGGGTTTTGCTGGCCATATCCCCACTTCTTTTTAGAAAAAATTATGGCAAAAAAATAGCTATGGCAAAGTGATATCCTTCACTTTCCCACAGCCTTCTTTGGTTAGTTTAAACGCTGTAAGGGTTTTCTGTTGAATTGCGAGCTGTAGCGGCAAAGCCGTTCGGCGACTTCGTTTAGCGCTATTAAATCGTCCTTTTGCATGGAGGGTATCATGGCCATTAGCCTTTGGCGCTGCACCTCTAGCTCTAAATCTTCTTTGCTGGAAAGGCCACTGCCCTTTAATATCATTTCCCAGCTTACGCCCAGGGCGTCGGCTAGTTTGTATAGGTTTAGTACAGATGCGCCGCGGTCCCCGCGCTCTAGCAGGCCTATATGGGATGAGGTCATGCCTGTCATATCTGCGATATCGTCCATGCTTAGGCCTTTATGTTCGCGGATTTTTCTTATATTGCTGCCTATTAGCACGTTAAGCTGTATTGCGCTTATGCTGCTACCCACCAGGACATTGTATTCGTTAACTATATTGCGCATCATCTTCCATGCATCTCTTGCACCCTTAGTTTGCAAAAGCTTTAGGTTTTCGTCTACTAGACTATAATCTTTTTTGAATAGACCTTTCATGATTAACAAAACAGTTTCCGAAACCCACATTCCGCCCGCCTTGCTTATGGCCGAGGCTGCGTTAAAATGCTTAGTGAAAAGTCGCTCTTGCTCTTTTATTTCTTCTTCCTTGTTGGCGTCTGACTCTATATCGAAATAACGCGCCCGCACTATACGGGTTGCTATGTTAAAGTGGATGGCGAAATTTATATATTGATAATCTTTATCATCTTTAAAATGCTCTATGGCGGCTATGGCTCTTTCTGCAAGGGCGTTGGAGGTTTTGTAATCTGCCGCGTATCCAACTGAAGAAGCTAAAATCCGAATATCGTAAAATTGCCATTCTTTCAATGCTACTAGCCTATCTATTATAGAATCAGCCATTTTTAGCGAATTTTCAAATTCTTTATGAGTATGTTCATTTTCAAACAATTCAAGCAACGTCAATATATCTTTAATGTGAGGGTTTTGTGGATTGGATTCTAAAAAAATTAAAAGCTTCCTTTTTACTTTACCAAAATCTCTTTTGTCTAAATTGCTTCTTAGTGCGAAAAACGCATCTATTGCATCATATCTACTGCACATATTGTACAAGCTCCCTATTATAATTGCAAAAGTCCGCATAAAATGCGGACTTTTTGATCCCGTGAATAACCGCTAAATTAGCAGTATATTGGCCAACGCGGCCCAATCACTAGATCGCACAACTCACATAGACAATAAAATAACATGGCAAATCCCCCTTTTCCATATTTTATTTTTTACTACATATAAATTATAGCATAATTTTGGACAATGTCAACAAAATAACTCTGAGAGTATTTTCACAATAGCGCAATTTGGCGATTTGTCGAATACTGTGAGTATTTGCAATGCATCGCGAAAAAGCGTACATTAAGACATAAGAAATAAATACGCGAAAGGATTGAAAAAACATGGCGAGAAGCAGAATGAAAAACGATGTGCGGCGGCTAAACCAAATAATAGGCGCAAACATTAAAAGAGAAAGAATGGCAAGAGGCCTATCCAGAGACGAATTAGCCAAATCTATTGTGCTAACTACTCCGCACCTGGGCCTAATAGAGCGAGGCGAACGCGGCGCAAACATGTACGTGCTAGAGCAAATCTCTACATTGTTAAAAATTACCATAGACAAGCTTTTTGTAGAGCCAGATCTAGAAACCAAGAAAGAAAAAACTAAAGAAGACGTTTACCGCGCCAAAGCGGCAGTGCTGTTGTCTAAACTGGAACTGAAAGAACTAAAGGTAGCAATACAAACCATGAAGGCTTTGGCTAATTTAGACGCAGAGTAAATCTTTACTTGATTCTTATCATAATGAAATAATTCGAAATCGGTCTCGCCTGTCGCGGCAAAAACGCCTGAAACGCCTTATCTCGGCGTTTTAGGCGCTGCTCGGGTGAGACCGTTTCTCATTTATTTCACTATAGATTTAAGAAAAATGGTACCGTACGGTACCATTTTTTTGTGGAAAAACCCACTTTTTGCACCTATTTTTATGCTACGAAAAATTCAAAAGCCCGGTATTACAGGCTTTTTTGAAAATCAATTATCAAAATATTATAGTTTTTTATTATTTTTTTATCAAAAAGGAAATAATGTTGTGGAAGGGGAAGCTTACGACGATTATTTTCTTCCATTATAAAAACAAAAAAACCCGAAAAATCGGGCTTTTTTTTTAAACTATAGTGAAATAAATGAGAAACGGTCTCGCCCAAGCGGCGCCTGAAACGCCGAGATAAGGCGTCTCAGGCGTTTTTGCCGCGACAGGCGAGACCAATTTCGAATTATTTCACTATAATTATAAAGCTGTAAAGTTTTGCCAAGATTTTTTGAGCGCATCAGGAAAAAATTTCCCTTTTTATTCTCTTGGCACAATCTGTGATGGATGTTTTAGGAAAAAATCTATTCGCGGCTCTAAAAATTTGAATTGATGCCCTTCTGGCGCAAAAAAACTGATGGGTTTGTGGATATTGGCCCAATCCCACATTGCCGGGCCAAAGTTGAGGTATTCTGCTATTGCCTCTGTGCCTTCTGGGGCAAAGGGGTGCAGCAGCACCGCGGCCACACGCATGGCGTAAAAGCCGTCTATTAGCGTGGCTGGGCGTAGGCTTTCGTTTTCTTTTGCTTCTTTCATGCCTGCGTCGAATATTTTGTTGGTGTCGCGCAGGTATTTGTCTATAAAATCGTATGCCCGCGAGAATTCGAAGCGGTACATGGCCAGCTGGAAATCTTGTATTAGGGTTTCTGCCATTTGTTTTGTTTTTTCGCTAATTTCGAGGCTTGGCAGCTTGCCCTCAAAATATTGCTGCAAGCTGTAGAAGCAAGAGCGGGCAAGGCGGTTGAACACATTTGTTAGCAGGTTGCCTTCGGCTAGGGTTGCATCGAAGCCCTCTATGTCTCCAAGGTCTTTCGGCAGGTCTACCCCTTGGGCTTGCCAGGCTTTAAATACAGCCTTTGGTAAAAATTTAACGCTGTTATTTTGCAGGGCCATATGGCCAAAATGCATGCGCAGCTGCTCTGCGGTGTAATATTGTAGCAGTTCATCTGCGGCCGGGGCGCGCAGCTTGCCGCTGCTGGCGGCTTTGCTGTTGCCAAAAAACAGATGGCGGCTAGGTATTACCACTGGCAAATTGGCCAGCCTGTCGCGGCCGGCGGCTTCGTTTAATGCCATAAACAGCCCCATGCCCGCGATATCGTAAAAATAAATATTATCCTCGCCAATAAATTGGTACACCTGGGAATCATCCCCAAACCACCAATCATCCCAGCTTTCGCCAGGGCGGTTCAAATCCAAATAAGTTTGAACAAAAGACAACGGCGCCCAAAGGGATTCCGGCCATACCCAAAAAGTTTGGTCATCTATGCCGTCTTTTTCTGGTACTTTAATGCCCCATTTTACATTGCCTGTAAGGCGAAACGGCGTTAACGTAGTGCCAGTGCGGAAGCGGATACCATGCTCACGTAATATTTCGCAAGCGGTTTCCCGGTCTTTTAATGCTTTGAAGGTTAGCACTGCGGATTTTTTTTCTTTCTTTATGTCCGCCGCATGTGATGGCATTTTTTTGCAGGCGGCATACAGCGTTTCTAGCTGCTCTACTTTGCTTATAAGAATCGCCGGGTCTTTCAAAAAATCTTCAATATAAGACAGCAAAAAGCGGCGGCTTATGCCGCGTTCTTTTAGCTGGCTGTGGCGTTTTTTTAAATCTTCGCTAAAGCGTTCCAGGTCAAAATACCAGTTTTTGTTGGGGCGCAGGGTTGGGGTTTTACCAGTTATTACTGATTTCGGGTCTATAAGTTCCTTTGGCGCATACTGATGCCCCAAGGCACATTCATCTGCATAACCTTTTTCAGATTGGCAGCCATTTATGGGGCATTTGCCTTCAACTTGCCTGCCGTTTAGGAAGGTTTCACTTTCTTCGTCGTAAAAAAGCTGAACTTCTTCCATCCGCAAATAACCCTGCTTGTACCATGTATTAAACAAATTTTCAGACATAGCCTTATGGCGGCTGGCGGCTGGTTCTAACGAAGACGCAGCATACATATTCATGCTGCTGCCATATGCCTCAAACATTTCCTTTTGCAGCTTATGGTTGCCCGCCACAAAATCCTGTATGCTGCCTGCAAAGCCATCTGCCTGGGCGGCCTGAAACTTAACCTCTATGCCAGCACCAAAACAATCTGTGCCGCTTACATATATCACATTATCCTTGCCAATACGGTCCCGCAAAAAACGCGCATAAATATCTGCCGGGATAAACGGCCCGCCAAGATGCCCAAAATGCAGCGCCTTGTCGCCATACGGCATCCCACCAGTAATAACCGCCCGCTTAGGAAATTTAACTTCTATCATTTGGAATCCTCTTTCAATAGTGATAAGGCCGTCAGAGGCTTCGCCTCTAGCATCTCCACTTCGTTTTTAATAAGGACAAACAAAAAACTTTGACAAAATCTAATATTAATACTTTACACTATGAATGTGCTTTTATCAAGGGTTGTGGGTTTTAAGAAATGATATTGCGTAGCGCAGCTATTAGCGCTACCAGCGACGGCAGCAAGAAAACCAGAAAGATTACCAGGCGCGCCCTTTGCCGGCGGTGCATTTCGTCTTGTTGTGGGTGGCCGTACGGTACTGGGGCTTCCATTTCTTCGCTAGGGGCTGGTTTTGCATCTATCAGCTCTTTTGCGGCCGGCAGCAGCTTAGATGGCACATACAGCTCCATACCTACGGTAGATCCGCCTGTGTACAGCATAATCACATCGCCGCCGGTTTTCCATTTTTTCATTACAGGGATTTTGTTTAGCTTTAACATAGACTCCAGCAGCGTAGCCTCAAAATGGTCCTTCGCCACGCACAAAAGCGCAGGGGTATCTTCGTTTTCATAATCTATCTCGTACTGGAAATCGTGAGTGTTGACGGTTTTGTGGGCTTCGTCATAACCCACTTCACCGCTGCAGTTACCGCATACTGTAGCACCGTCACGAATCTCTATCCCACATTCCGGGCAAAATTTCATAGTTAACCCTCCTGTCAAAATTTTGCCCCGCTTTTTTCAAATGTAACCCAAAAGAAATCAGGCGGCAGGCCGCGCCGGGTTGGCGAAGCAGGTCTCATGAAAAGCTGGTGCTGGCTGGCCAGGGCAAAGCCCACAAACTTAAATAAAAAAAACGAGCATCCGAAAACCGGAACGCCCGTTTTTTGCTTTACCCCTGACAGGACTTGAACCTGCACGGTCTCCCACCAGAACCTAAATCTGGCGCGTCTGCCAATTCCGCCACAGGGGTGAATCAAACAAAAGATATTTTAGCTTGGTTCTTAGAAAATGTCAAGTGTTGGTGCTGTGTTTTTATTTTGACGAGGAATGACGTGTTTTGGGGGTTTGGCGGGGAGGCTATTTGATTTCAATAAATTATTTTTTGGCAAAACAAACTTTTTTTGGCGGCTGCCGTAAATATTTTTGAAAAGGAGAGGAAGATATGATGAATGAACAAACTTTAGCAACACCTGTGGCAGCAGCGCCTGCCAAAAGCAGCAGCCGTATTATTATAATAGTGCTTGCGGTGCTGGCTGCGCCAATAATACTGCCTATAGCCATTGCGCTTATTTCTGCCATTTTTGCGGTTGTGGTTGCCATTGGCAGCGTATTGCTGGCCTTTGCAATTTCGGCCGCGGCACTTGTGATTTCCGGCATTGGTGTTATAATTGGAACGCCGTTTTTCTTATTCCAGGATTTTGTCGGGGGGCTAGTAATGGGAGGCGGCGCAGTTGCTGCGCTGGGCGTTGGCATACTTTTGTTTCTACTAACTGTGCTGCTGTGCAAATGGTGCGTGGCAGCCATAAAATTTATTTATAATGGAATTTTCGGGAGGATTAGCCATGGAAGATAATAAACCAGTAAACAACGACGGCACACCAACAGAATGGAATGCGCCAGAAGAAACACCAACCCCATCCCCGCCAGAACCGCCAAGGCGCAGGTTCTCGCCGGTTAAGCTGGCAGTGATTCTTATAATAGTAGGCGTACTAATGTACGGCGGCGGCTGGGGCTTAGGCGGCCGCGGCGGCTTCATTTATTTCCAAGGCGGCCCGCGCATAGGCCGCGCAGCACCTTCAAATATTAGGTACGGCGCAGGGGATACCCACACTATTTATATAAACGCAGCAGCAAGCAGCATAACAATATTCCCAACAGATGAACCCAGGCCAAGAGTCGCCTACCCCAACAACCTAGACGTAACCCTAACAGATGTAAACGGCGTGATGACATTCACCGCCAGAGACCCACGCAGGGCAAGAATTTCCTTCGGTTTTAACCACCCAGGCTCGATACGCCTGTACGTACCCAGCCATGTAGATGTGTTTAACATCACAACTTCTACAGGCACAATACGCATGGACGGCATAGACGCAGACGATCTCGTCCTACGCGCCACCACTGGCAGCATCCATTTTAACAACGGTAGCATAAACAGAGGCCGCATAAGCGCAACCACAGGCACAATGCGTATAAACCCAACCAACTCTTATGTAGCCAGCATGTACATGCGTACCACCACAGGCAGCATCCATTACAACGGTAACGCCATCACCACAGGCGGCTTCCATGCCACCACAGGCACAATCCGCGTGACCACAACCGCCGCCGAAACCATATACACCAGCACCACCACCGGCAGCATACACTACAGCGGCACAACCCTACACGAAGGCCGCTTCCGCGCAAACACAGGCACAATACGCATAGACACAACCCTTACAGGGGGCGACATTAACGCGACGACAACAACTGGCAGCATACACCTTAACGACTCCGGCTCTGCCCAGCACCCCGCTGCCCCAATTAACCTACAGGCCAACACCGGCACAATCCGCTTCACCACAGGCCAACCAGAAAGCGCATTTAATATCTCTACATCTGTATCCACAGGAACGATAAGAATAAACGGCGACCGCCGCAGCCAGACAAACCAACATGCAGGCGGCACCCCGCTTACCGCCAGGACAACTACTGGGAGCATCCATTTGAACTTTGGCAGATAGATGATTTAGAGCAAAACCGTCAGAGGCTCCGCCGACCACACCTCCGCCGCCTTTTTGAAAAAAACCTGACAAAAAACTTTAGCAAAAAAATACGCCTGGGAATTTAATCCCAGGCGTATTTTTGTTGGCAGCTCAATGACCTATCCAAAGTTCTTCCCACCAATTTCTAGGCAGGGTGCGGGTATCTACTGCTCCCATTTTGTAGATTTCTTCGTACATGTCTATAGTGAAAATTACAGCGGGTGAATGCCTGGAACGAACTAGTATCATTGTTGCCGTCTCTCTTGTTACCGTCTCCCTATCTACAGCGCCAGTAGAATCGGAAAGCGAGTAAACTACAGGCCTGGCAACCGCCGCGGAAGTATCCTCTACAGATATTTCGTAGCCGGTGGCAGCAATGCTAAACCTGCCCTTAATAGGGGCGCTCATCCATCTGTCATTTATAATCATAGCATACTCGCCCTCGCAAAGCTGGCCAAAAATCAACTCGATGTCAAGAACAATTTCTCTTACACTCCTGGCACTATGCAAAATTGCTATGTCAAACCATAGGATGTCGTAAACTCTCATGGGGACAATACGCCATACGTCGTCAATTTTCTTTACAAGCCTGAACCCTTCGCCTCGCAACATATCATGGTCACTATTATTCTTTAACGCAAACCGCACAGCAACTGTTCCTACGGGGTAGACATCAAACTCTGGTTGCAGGGTTATATCTTGCGTCTGTGCAATTGATAACCTATGCGGCACCCAGACTTCCCAGTCATGCTTATTTAACTCTTCACAACAGTATGTGCCAGTATAATAAGATGGCATCATCATTAGCATGAAAAGGGCAAAAATTAACATACGGCATTATCCTTTCTTGGCTTTGCTTTTACCATAGCCACCTTACGGAGTTTAACATCTCAATTTATGTTTATGGGCTTACCCAAAATGGATACACACTGTTACTCCACCTGCTTTCAGCGGGAATCATTCCCGTTGTGTCAAATTTTTCGTAATCGTCTCTTATATAAATGGTAACAGCGCTATCTATAGTCCGAATACTAAGCCATCGCTGGGTTACTACTTCACTGTTTTCATTCCAGCCTCTAGATTCCGAAACACTGTATATTATCGGCCTTGTGGCTATTGCGGTATCTTCTACAGAAATTTCATAACCTTCGGCGACTATGCTAAACATGCCTAGGACATGGATGCGTTTGCCATCCACACTTCCATCCTTTATTATGGCGTACTCACCCTCGCGAAGTTGACCATAAATCAATCCAATATCAAGGATAATTTCTGTACTACTTCCAGTGGGAAGCTCGATGCCAATATCCCACCAGCTGGCATTATCACCTCGAATTGGAACAACCAGCCAAACATCGTCAACTTTTTTTACAAGGGTGGTGGGCTTTGCATAATAAAATGTATCACTTGCAAAATTTTTTAACGCGAACCGCACGGCAACTGTTCCAACAGGGTAGACATCAAACTCTGGTTGCAGGGTTATATCTTGCGTCTGTGCAATTAATAACCTATGCGGCACCCAGACCTCCCAGTCATACTTATTTAAGTCTTCACGGCAGTATGTGCCAGCATAGTAAGATGGCAACATCATTAGAATGAGAAGGGCGAAAATTAACATGCGGCATTATCCTTTCTTGGCTTTGCATTCACCATAGCCACATTGTAGGGTTTAGCATTTCGATAAGATTCCAGGTCAGCCTAACTGCCAGGGATTGCCGCCCAGAATCATATCCCAAATGGATGCCAATGTGTTTTAAGTGTACCCCACTATCCTGTGCTGTCAACTCACAATTTGTACATATTTCTTACACCTTGTCACTTTGAAGTGGCATACTATATATTACAAAAGCTTGACAAAAACTTTAGCAAGAAAATACGCCCGGGAACTTAATCCCGGGCGTATTTTTTATGTTTAAGGTGCGAAAACCCAATAGTTGGCCTCTCGTAGAGTTTCAGCATTAACCATTCCTGTTGTGTCAAATTCTTCGTATGGGGCTAGGTTATAGATTATTGTGCCATGCTGTGTCCAAATCATTAGCCACTGTAGAGCTTCACCGCTCACAATTTCGTATAACATTGGCCTGCAAACTTCTGCGGCCGTTTCTTCCGCAGAAACATCATAACCCTCGGCAACTATTGCAAACCTGCCTATGGCATGATATGCCCTATCGTATAGCCAACCGTCTATCACAATGGCGTACTCGCCCACGCAAAGCTTGCCATACATAAGCTCTACGTCAACAAAAACCCTGCGGCTCTGGCCCTCGCCCAGCACCATAGCTAAGTCATGCCAAAAAGCCCCATAACCTCTCATTGGAACAACGCGCCATACTCCGTCTACTCTTTTGATGATAGTAAACGATTGGCCATGATAAAAAGATTCTGTATTATCGTTTTCTAGCGAAAACTGCATTGCCACTACGCCAACAGGATATTTATCAACTTCGGGCTGTACCGAAACACTGGACTCAACTTCACATACAACCCTAGATGGCACCCACACTTCCCAATTATGCTTATCCAAGCCCCTGCAGCAATACATATCTGCAGTAAAGCCAGGAAGCACTAGCAAAATCAGAAAAGTAAAAATTAGCATCAGGTATCATCCTTTCTTAAGATCGTGTTACCAAAAAAGCGTAGAACTAAACATTTCTATCTTATTCCAAGTTAATCTAACTGCAACAGATTCACCGCTTGGAGTATGCCCCGTATGAATACCGACAACCCTTCCAAATTGATCGTAAACTGGTGCGCCGCTAAGCGATCCTGCCCTGGAGTACGTACTTACGAAAACATTCTGGAGTGGAGTTCGTATGCTACCGTGCCTTCTCCACATCGTGTGCTGTGGGTGTGCGTTATTGTAATACCCTGTTGCCGTTACGCTCATTCCTTGCAATGCGGCATCATTTGCAGCCATCATGCTAAATATACTTGCCGAAGGCACATTATCATTAAGGATAATAAATCCTATATCGTAACCTTGAGTTCTACTTTGAAACCAATTTCCATGTACAGAAAGATTAAGAGGGAAAAATCCTCCAAGTGGAGATATGGAACCATTTCTGGCTGGGAAAATTTGAACCCAACTTGCCCAGCCGCCTCTATCTAGATCAAACAGGGCATGCCCTACTGTGGCAACGTGCCTATTTCCGTAAAGAAATCCAGTTCCGTAAGTCGCAGGACCCCATGGCCAAATTGTTCTTACTTGAACAATTCCATTGTACGGGCGCATAAGTGTATTTTGAACCATATTTATGCTAGGTGCATTAAAAGCTTCAAATTGAGCAGAAGGCTCTCTTGGAATGTCAAGGATTTGTGGGATTTCTGGCCAATTGCTTTCAGGTACTGCTACTGCTCGGCGTTGCCTGCCTGTATTATACGCAGAAACCTCACGAGTTGCTACATCAAATACAATTATAGCATTTGTCTACAACGCTCTCTTCCATAGCGTAAAACGCTACCCCATGCGACAACAATAACACAACCGCCAAAAGCATTGCAACCATTATTTTTCTTGTGTATTTCATTCTTATCTCCCTCTCTATCATACCCATATTGTTTAACTTCCTACAACCATTACTGTTACTACTTCATTTTACAGCTATTCAACATTAAGTCCACGCCATAACATCACCCCTCACCCCATGTATCCACTTATCAAGACTACGTGTTTCAAGCTTACCCCCCCCCCCCCCCCCCCCCTTCTCCACAATATTTTATTTATATTCTTTAATTTTTTTCCACAAATATCTCCTCCTCCCCCCCCTCATCACACCCAAAACCCTACCCCACCCCCAC
>Ga0123355_10000175_pt1 | contig 78816 bp, 76 predicted proteins | sample TergutEmb28metaG_3_FD_89872 | JGI IMG/M metagenome (GOLD analysis project Ga0123355, IMG submission 89872) | Embiratermes neotenicus P1 segment gut microbial communities from Petit-Saut dam, French Guiana - Emb289 P1 | ecosystem: Host-associated > Arthropoda: Insects > Digestive system > Gut ... | reverse complement strand
TTACTAAAATATATTGACGGATTATTGCCTACTAAAGAGATTATCGAAAAGGGTCTACGCAAAAACACTTCGATTTATCCTGAAATTGCTCTTCGTGAACTTATTGCAAATGCTTTAATCCATCAGGATTTCTCTAAAACCGGAACCGGGCCAACTATAGAAATTTTCGACAACCGAATTGAAATAACGAATCCCGGCACACCTCTTGTGGACTACATGCGCTTTGTTGACAACCCTCCTCGTTCAAGAAATGAAGCATTGGCATCTCTCATGAGAAGGTCTGGCATTTGTGAGGAGCGTGGTAGCGGCTGGGATAAAATTGCCCTAAGTTGCGAAGTTGCACAACTTCCAGCGCCGAAAATTGATATTTATGATGAACATACCAAAGTAACTCTGCACTCTTATGTTCCATTTAGCAAAATAAAACAGGAAGAAAAAGTTTGGTCATGCTATATCCACGCATGTTTAAGACAAGTTGAAGGCGAACAGCTTACAAATGCTTCTTTGAGAGATAGATTTGGCGTTTCTGAAAGCAATAAGTCTTCAGTATCAAGGTTAATTGCTTTGGTCGTTGAAAAAGGATTAATAAAACCGCTCGATCCAAGTGCTGCCCCGAGATATATATGTTACGTTCCATATTGGGCATAGTTTAAGTTGCTGGTAAGTTGCTTGTTTGCAACACACAAGCATGGAAATGGCGTAATTTCAGGGTTTGTTAAGTTGCTGGTAAGTTGATTCTATAAAATTTTAGGCAAGAATTCTATTTCATATTTATAACGAAAGCAAGGGAGCTGACACCATGACCAAAAAAGAATTAGACTTCGCCGTATTCTGTATTGAAAGCATTGCAGAACATTTAGGCATTAACGGAGCAATCGTCTACCAAAAGCTAAAACATGACAGCGACTTGCTGGACGAATATATCATCAAACATTACGATGCACTTCACACGCAAGGCAAAGAGTACATTGTTAACGACATCAACGAAATTATGCGCAAGGAGGGCTTGATACAATGAAACTGTTTCATGGTTCATATCTGCCTGTCGAAAAGCCCGACATATCTTTTTCACGCAGCAATGTTGACTTTGGCAAAGGGTTTTATACCACCCCTATATGGGAGCAAGCCGTTAGTTGGGCTAATAGGTTCAAGCGCAAGCATGGTCAAAGTGTGGTTTCTTCCTACGAAATAGATATAGATGCTTTACCGGATGAAGTCAAAACTCTGACTTTCGACACATATTCAGAAGAATGGTTGAACTTCATTCACGCTTGCAGGAGAGAGAAACACGTTGGCGATTATGACATAGTAATTGGCGGTGTGGCTGACGATAAAGTTTTTAATGCACTGGGGCTATATGAGTCCGGGTGGCTTGATAAGGCTGAGGCAATCAAGCGATTGAAGTATGAGCAGCCCAGCATTCAGTATTGTTTTCGGAACCAGAATGTCATTGATAAGTATTTGAAGTTTGTGGAGAGCGAGGTAATTAAATGATTGCCAACAAGACTATTTTGGGTATTAAGTATGTTAGTGTTATCAGTGCTGTTTCCGCGCGGCAAAATGTTGATTTAAGCCAAGCAATGGACATATTTTATAAATCCTATACTTACCAAGAAATGCGAGAAGGCATCTCCGACATGCACTGCCGCAGTGATGAATACCTTGCAGAAGAGATTTCGATGGAGGGATAATTTTTATGGCAACCAATTTTAATTTCCTTAAAACCGATCCACAATTCGCGACTTTTGCCGATACTGCGGCGCAGGCAGAGCTTGTGTTGTCTATAAGCCCGGCGTTTACCGCCACGGGCAGCCGCTCTGCGCTGGAGTTTGCGGTCAAGTGGCTGTATAGCGTGGATAATTCCCTCGCCATGCCATATGACGATAAGCTCGTTACACTGGTAAACACCGAGGATTTTAAAGATTTGTTGCCATCCGGTCTATTTCCCCAAATAGACTACATACGCAAGCTGGGCAATAATGCCGCACACAACCCAAGCGGCGTTACTGTTGACCAAGCTGCGCTTTCGCTTGAAAATTTGCACAGCTTCATGTGCTTTGTCGCCTATTGCTATGGGACGGATTATGAAGAAGTTGCTTTTGATAGAAACTTAGCTACTGAGCCAAAACTTGTGCATTCAGCACCAGCCACGCCGGAAGTAGACTTCGAAACAATGCTTAACGACAATTTCCCCGTGCGTGAAAAGTTATCGGCTCGCCGTGCAGTTAAATTAAAACAGGGTTATACCGTTAAGCCTATAGACTTTACAGAAGACCAAACCCGCAAGGCATATATCGACGTTATGCTTGAAGATGCAGGCTGGCAACGGGGCAAAAACTGGATTGATGAATATAAAATTGACGAGATGCCTAACAAATCCGGCTATGGCATAGCCGATTATGTATTGCTGGGCGACGATAGCGTACCTTTGGCTGTTGTTGAAGCCAAGCGCACAAGCAAAAGTGCAACTGAAGGGCGCAACCAAGCGGTTTTATACGCAAATTTTTTAGAGAAGAAGTTTGGCCGCCGTCCGATTATATTTTTGACCAATGGCTATGAAACACATATTTGGAGCGACAAATATTATCCCGAACGCATTGTGTCCGGTATATATTTCAAGCGAGATTTAGAAAAAGAATTTAATAAAATGAAAGACCGCAAGCCACTTACAGGCGTAACGGTAAAAGACGAAATTTCTAACCGCTACTACCAAAAAGAGGCGATACAGTCTGTTTGTGATGCTTTTGGTGAGCGTAACCGTCGTAAAGCATTGCTTGTTATGGCTACGGGCAGCGGTAAAACCCGCACGGTTATTTCAATTGTGGATGTGTTGGAGCGATATGGCTGGGCTAAGAATGTATTATTCCTTGCAGACCGCACTGCTCTTGTAACACAAGCAAAACGTGCTTTTCACAACTTAATGCCAAACCTCTCTCTTTGTAATTTAAGCGAGAATAAAGCAGACACCTCTGCCCGTGCAGTATTTTCCACCTATCAAACCATGATGAACTGCATAGACGACACCCGTGACGAGCAAGGCAACAGGTTGTTTACGCCCGGGCATTTTGACCTAATTATTGTGGACGAGGCACATCGCAGTATTTACAATAAGTATAAAGATATTTTCACATATTTTGATGCGCTGTTGGTGGGGCTAACCGCCACGCCAAAAGACGAAATTGACAAAAACACATATGACATTTTTGACCTTGAAAGTGGTGTGCCCACATATGGTTACGAGTTATCGCAAGCTGTACAGGATGGCTATTTGGTAGACTTTATGACCATCGAAACTGAGCTTAAATTTATGACCGAGGGCATTACCTACGACGACCTCTCTGCCGACGAAAAAGAGGAATATGAAAAACTGTTTACAGATGAAGAGGATATCCCGGAGGCGATAGATTCCAGCGCGCTTAACCAATGGCTGTTTAACCACGACACAATAAAAAAAGCGTTGCATATTCTCATGGAGCATGGACAACGTATAGATTATGGTGCGAAAATTGGCAAGACTATCATTTTTGCCAAAAACCACAACCATGCAGAAAAGATTTTGGAAGTGTGGAATCAAGAGTTCCCGGATTATCCGCCACATTATTGCCGTGTTATCGACAACTATGCCAACTATGTGCAAGACTTAATAGATGACTTCTCTGATCCCAGAAAATTTCCGCAAATTGCGGTGTCGGTCGATATGCTGGACACTGGCATTGATGTGCCGGAGATTATTAACTTGGTGTTCTTCAAAAAGGTGTTCAGCCGAGCTAAGTTTTGGCAGATGATTGGTCGTGGCACTAGGCTTTGCCCGGGGTTGATTGATGGTATCGACAAAGAGCAATTTTATATTTTTGACTTATGTGGCAATTTCAGTTTCTTCAAGATGGGTGCAAAGGGCAAAGAGGCCGGTACAGTTGCTACTTTACAAGAGCGTATGTTTAACACTAAGGTTGAAATGGTTTATAAGTTGCAAGAGTTGGCCTTTCAAACAGACGAATTAAAAGCATATCGCATAGAGCTGGTGCAGGAACTTGCAGGCAAAGTTAGTATCCTTAACCGCAACAACTTTGCCGTAAAACAACACTTGCGTATAATTGACAAATTCCAAACCGAAAATGATTTTGCAACTCTAACGTATGAAAATACATTGCAGATAGCGGAACATATAGCACCGCTTATTCCCCCTGCGCAAGATGATATTTCTGCTGTTCGCTTCGATATGCTGGTATATCAAATTGAGCTTGCCATGCTTGCGGGCAAGCCGTGCAAACGAGCAAAAAATGATTTGTTTAAGAAGGCGCAGGAGTTATCGCAGTATGCTACAATTCCGGCAGTTGCCGAGCAAAGCGATCTTATCCAGCAGATTTTGTATAATGCTTATTTAGAGCGAGCCGGAGTAAAGGATTATGAAGACATCCGTATCAGGTTGCGTGATTTGATTAAATTTATCCCGCCGGATGAGCGCACCCGATACCATACCAATTTTGTAGACAATGTACTATCAGTAGAATGGAATGAGTCACAACTCGATAATGACGACCTTGCGAATTATAAAAAGAAGGTCAACTACTATATTACTCAAAACCAGAGTATACCTGCAATTGCAAAGCTAAAAAGCAATTTACCATTAACGCCTGATGATATTGCGGCCTTGGAGGATATTCTTTGGAGCGAGCTTGGCTCGAAAGAGCAATATGATGCCCAATACGGAAAAACGCCACTGGGCGAGTTAGTGCGTTCAATTGTTGGGCTTAGTCTGAAAGCAGCGAATGATGCGTTTTCTGAATTTCTAAACGATGCAGGGCTGGACAGCCGCCAAATGCACTTTGTAAAACAGATTGTGAAATATATTGTGCAAAATGGCATGATGAAAGACCTTGCCGTTTTGCAAGAAAGCCCATTTTCAGACTTGGGTAGTGTAAGTGAGGTTTTTGACAATATGGCGATGTTTGCGAAGCTGCGGACAGTTATTGATGGAATCAATAAGAATGCTGCGGCGTGATGTTGCTTTTAAGAGGTGAACAACCATGACCCATATGCTAATAATCGAAGATGACGAAAACCTGATGCGGGGTATAGCCTTTGCATTTGAAAAAGACGGGTACACAATTACAAAAGCCGCAACCTTAAAAGAAGGGCGCATATTTTTTGAGCAAAACACAGTAGACATTATTATTTTAGATGTGGGCTTGCCTGACGGCAATGGTATAGACCTGTGCAATGACATTCGCAAAAAGTCTAACATTCCTATAATTATGCTTACGGCTTGCGATATGGAAACAGACGAAGTCTCCGGCTTTGCTGCCGGGGCAGACGATTATGTGACAAAACCATTCTCTTTGTCTGTACTTAGGGCGCGGGTAGAGGCCGTTTTGCGTCGGCTGCAAGCCAAAGAAAACGCTAATGTGTTGTCTGGGGGACTAAAGCTGGATTTGAACCTTTGTAAGTTGTATAAAGGCGACAAAGAAATCCCTATTAGTGCAACAGAGTTTAAGCTGCTCAAATTTTTTATGGCTAATGCAGGGCAAGTACTTTCTAAAGAACAGATTCTTGCCGCATTATGGGACAACCAAGGGAACTTTGTAGATGACAACACTCTACCCGTAAACATTAGCCGGTTAAGGGCAAAAATTGAGGACGACCCTAAAAAACCGCAAGTAATAAAAACTATCCACGGACTGGGGTATGTATGGGTAAAGGAGTGAGGGTATGGCTGTTAGTATAATTTCTGCCATCCTGTGTGCGATAATTGTCTCACTAACAGTTTTTCTCTGCAGAAAATACGTGCTAGATACCTTCAATGCCATAGACAAGGTATTTGACCGTGTACTCGCAAAGGATTCCTCTTTGCTTATGGAAACAACAGGGGAAAGGCGAATGTCAAAATTCACTTACAAGGCCCACCGTATTGTAGAAATGTGTGTTCTTGAAGTTGCGCAAACAACCGAAGAAAAGGAAACAATACAAGGGCTTATTGCAGATATGTCACACCAAATGAAAACCCCATTGTCGGGCATTTGTATGTATACCGATTTGCTGCAAGAGGGCAATACAACCCTAGAGGAACAGCAGGAATTTTTGTCCCGCATAAAATCCGGTACGGAAAAATTACAATGGATAATGGATGGTTTAATTAAAATGTCACGGCTGGAAGCCGGAGCTATTCAGCCATCCCTCATAAAGGCCGGGATTAAACAAACAATTTCAGACGCTATTGGCAGCGTTGCGGCAATGGCATCGGGCAAGGATATTAATATATCTGTTACAGACTTTGAAGATGTGACCCTTTTTCACGATAAGAAATGGACTGGGGAAGCTATTGTAAATATCTTGGAAAATGCCGTTAAATATTCTAAAGCAGGGGGCGAAATCAACATTTCTGTCGAATCTCTCCCCCTTCATACAAAAATTGCAATCACAGACAATGGCATTGGAATAAATAAAAGCGACTGGCATTTAATTTTTAAGCGGTTTTACCGCGGGCAAAACGTAAGGGATAACGAGGGTGCGGGCCTTGGGTTGTACCTTGCATCCCTTATAATGCAGAAACAAGGTGGCTATATAATGGTGGACTCTAAGCCCGGGCAGTACACAACACTTTCTCTATTTCTGCGCACATAGTTTTTTTGCTTACAAAACTGTAAGAAATAAATATCCCCATGTAAGGACATTGTAAGGTTTACAGCTTACTATGTCCTTATTATTTTGTATAAGGAGAATCATCTATGGCAATTTTAACAGCCCGCAACCTAAAAAAGCACTACGGCACCACTCCAAACCTGGTGCGCGCCTTAGACGGCGTCGATATTGAAGTAAAAGACGGCGAATTTGTGGCAGTTGTAGGTCAATCCGGCTCTGGCAAAAGCACTTTGCTGCATATGCTTGGCGGCTTAGACAAACCCACTAGTGGCACTGTTACCGTAGCGGGCCACGATATTTCAAAAATGTCTGACGAGCAGCTGACAATATTCCGTAGGCGCAATGTAGGCTTTGTGTTTCAAAGTTTTAACTTGGTGCCTATTCTTAGCGTGTACGAAAATATTGTATTGCCAATCGAACTTGACGGCAGCACCGTTGACCAGCCATTTGTGGACCAGGTTATTAAAACATTGGGCCTTGAAGACAAACGAAATGCAATGCCCAATCAGCTTTCCGGCGGGCAGCAACAGCGGGTAGCCATTGCCCGAGCCCTTGCGGCAAAACCGTCAATTGTCCTTGCAGACGAACCAACGGGCAACCTGGACAGCAAAACAAGTCAAGATGTTTTAGGGGTTTTAAAAACGACATCTGCCCGGTTTAAGCAAACAATAATGATGATAACCCACAACGAACACATTGCCCAGCTTGCAGACAGGGTTATTCATATAGAAGACGGGCTAATAAAAGGAGCCGGTGGCAAATGAAAAATAATAACCGGGGCATTGTCCGCAAAATAATAAGCCGTACACTTAGTACTAATATAAAACGAAACTTTTTTATCACAACGGCAATTGCCCTTACGGCATTTATGATAGCCTCTGTTTTTAGTGTGGGCATGGGGTACTACCAGAACATGACTATAATGCCTTTCCGTTTTGAAGGCACACGGGTTCATGTTGGTTTTATGGGGCTTGACCAAGAGCAAATAGAAACTATCCAGCGTACAAACTCCGTAAGGCACATAGCCTTTGGCACTCCCACTTCTGACCCGGTTGGTATGGCAAACTTGCTTAGAGATGACGATTTCGGCAGTCATCCATTCCAAGGTGTTACCATGCTTTACACCGACAGAAGCTCTTGGGATCATTTTCAAACCCCAACGTTTACCAATGTAGTAGGCCGTTATGCTATGGCAGAAAATGAAATAATGCTTTCCCGGGCAAAATTGCAGCGCATGGGAATAGAAAACCCATACGTGGGCATGGCAATACCCCTGGAATTTATCATTCACGAATCGCCGGATGAAATTCTGCATAAGACATTTATACTATCCGCCTTTTATACAGAGTTTGTAAGTGTCCACCCAATGGCAGGCACGCCTATATTTGTTTCACAAGCTTTTGCGGAAAGGCATGGGCGGTACATTCCAGAAAACCTTGCAATAAATATTATTTTCCGCAATCAAAACAGAGCTAACCAATACGCCAGACGGCTTATAGAGTCCTTAAATTTACGGGATGGGCAAACCTACGGAATACACCCCGCCATCTTACGGGAAGTGCAGGTTAACACAACAACCATGTACACAGCTATGGGGATAATTGTGGCATTCTTAATGTTTGTGGGTTTCTTGCTAATTTATAATGTAATGTTTGTGTCTGTGTCCAAAGATGTGCGTTTTTATGGGCTACTAAAAACCTTAGGTACAACCCCACGCCAGCTTAAGCGCATTGTAAACGGGCAAGTACTGCGCTTGTATGCAATTGGTTTGCCCATTGGCCTTAGCCTTGCCGCAGCAATTTCTTTTGTGTTGGTTCCGGCTTTTATGTGGGATAGTGCAGTTATCTCGTTTTCGCCAATAATATATGTAGGCGGGGCGTTATTTACATTGCTTACAACTTACTTAAGCGCATTTACATCTGCAAAAAAAGCGGCAAAGGTTTCGCCAATAGAAGCCGTTAGGTATTCCGGCGAGGTTAACGTCCGCTTAAAAGCCCGTTCGTCTGCAAAGGGCAAACCATGGCGTATGGCTTGGCGCAATACTTTCCGCCAGCGCAAGCAAGCCACAGTAGTGCTTATCAGCCTGTTTTTAGGTATAACAGTATTTACCGCAATTATGACAATTGTAAACAGCTATGATATCGACAACGAGCTTGCCGCCATTCACACACATGACTTTGAAATTGGCGGTATCACCAAATTCCCCGGGCTTCAACCCTTCGACCTTAATTTTACAAATACAATCGCCAATATACCCAATGTGACAGAAGTTTACGAATTAAACATAGTTGCAGGCAGAATTCCTGCATTACAAACCCTGGGCGGTATATATGCTATAGACACGGCATGGATGTTACTGCTATACCCAGGTTTAGATGTTGCGGCCTTTGAACGGGGAGAAATTGCACTATTAGACGGCAGCTCGCCAAGCATTGGTAACCGTATAACCAACGAGGCCCTTAGTCCAGGTATGGTAATAGATATCGAAATTGGCGACGAAGGGCAAACCATAACAGATATAGAGATAAGCAGCGTTTCAGAAACACGGCTGGCTGGTGCAACTATTGCCAGCCCACAATATCTGCCCATGTCTATAATTATGTCCAACACATTCCTGCAGCAGAAAATTGACAGCGACATGCTTTATGTAGCCCTGGGCGTAAATGTGCGCCCGGGCACATGCAGCCAGGTAAATGCATATTTGCAAAACATGCCAGGGGAAGAACGGCACATTAACTCACGCTATCAGTCCCGCCAGCGCATGGAAGAAGAACGTCTGATAATGTTTGTGTTAGGTGTGGGTATTTCTGCAATATTGGGTACCATTGGCGTGTTTAACTTCATTAACGTAATATCCGTGGGGTTGCTTGTGCGCAAACGAGAATTTGCCGCCTTGGAAAGTGTAGGCATGAGCCGTAAACAAATGCGAAGCATGCTGCGCTGGGAAGGGGCCGTTTATTGGATGTTAACCATTGCGGCGTCACTAACTGCCGGTACCGGAATTGCATATTGGCTGTTTTCTCTAATGAGCAGTTCTAACCCCACAATGTTCCCGGGTTTTGTGTATCCAATTTTGCCCATTGTAGCGGCCTATGTAATAATTATAGTTATTTGCTCTGTTGTGCCAGAGCTGGCTTACAAGGGCATGAGCAAAATGACCTTGGTGGAACGGTTAAGGGAAGCGGAGTAAAGGCCCGAAAAAGGCATTTACCCTTACGCTCCAAATCAATTGATGATTGCCGCAAAAAACTGCGGCACTAATCAATAGTCGCTAAGTGGTAAATGCCTTTTTCTTACTTCACAAGACAAACCCTTTTAAATGCCGATATTAACAGCATTCATTTGTTTCGTAACAATCATAATCCATTGTTTCGCAGCAAACAATTGCCATACGCGGGGGTATTGGCCCGCCCGGACCCACCGGAGGATTGCTAACACCTCCGCCACCATCGTTTGCATGTAATGTTGCGCCGGGTGTAAGCATTAACACTAATGCCAGCACCAGCCCGATTATACGCTTGGTCATACAACACCACCTTTTTGCATTTTTTCAAGCAATTCATTAACTATTCTTTCAATCGTTAGAGCCCGGGAAACTGTTCCAATACCTTTTCTCTCGTATTGTGTCTTGAGTGCGTAGCAGTAGTCTAATGCCGGAATTACTTCGTGCTTTTTAAGCAAATGTGGAATCGTAACTTCTACGATATATTCCTTCGATTCACGCTTGCTAATTGTTGCCAAGTGACTCAGCGATTTAAATAGTATTGTATAGTTTGCGCTGTCCTTTGACAAGCCACTTCCTTTATTTAACAAATCGTTATGCTTTGTATTACTCCCCATGCCTATGTAACACCTAGCCATTAGGTATAGGTTCTCTAAGTAAAGGGCAGAGTTCTCGTCTATATAGGGTAAAGCTTGGTTTAAGTACTCAATTGCAGTGCCCCAATCCCCGGTTTGTCGGTATAAAAAACCATGGTTGTGTAAAGCCATGCCAGTACGCTGCCTATCATCTATAGATGTTATATATTTAAGTGCTTTCCCCAAATATAGTTTAGCTCCCTCAAAATATCTTAATCTTGCGTATTGATGCCCAAGCAAGTTGTTCACTTCAAATTGAGAAACGATGCCTTGGTTTTCGCTGTATAAATCATAATCTTTTTCCAAAAACATAATGGCAGATACAATATACCCCAGTTCAGATAAACAATATGCTATTGCATAGTGAAGAGAAATGTTTTCTTTGAAAGACCCCTGCATTACGCTTTTTGCTTTCTTGAAACTTTGAAAAGCGTCTTCTTTATCACCTGTGCGTAAAAAATACGTCCCTTTAGTAAAATAATATTGGTATAAAATATCATTATCAAAAGCATCTGTCTGTGTGTCATATTTTGATAAAATTGTTTTTATAGACTCCAATTTACTTTCAGCTAGTAAAAGGCGGCATTTTACCATGTCGAAATAAGCGTTTAATTCTTGGTCGAACGGAAGGTACGTAATAACACTAAGCTCAGAAATTAGTTTGTTTGCCTTGCTAAGGTTTCGCTCGTCAATTAGTGATTTACATAAAGAAAGTTTATCTTTAAAACTTTGCCTTTCGATAGAATTAAAAGGTGCGCTTTCTATTTTTAATGCTGCCTTCACAGCAAATATAAAATCTGGGGGAACACCGGAATCGTCACCGTTTTCAATTTGCGACAAACGTCCGTTAGTATATGCAATTTCATCTGCAAGGTAGTTTTGTTTCACCCCCATGGCTTCACGCACTTGCTTTATTTTTTCACCAATGGAAAGTTCTGCTCCAGTTTTCACTAAAATCACCCCAAATGTCAGATATATAGGCATAAAAACAAATAAATATGCGCAAATGTATAAGTAACTATGTTAAATAATAACATTAACAATAGCATTTGTCTATATAGTTTCATAAAGTTTTTGTGGAAATATGTGGGATTTTGATGGTTTGTTAAAATAAAAAAACAAGCCCGTATAACATACAGGCTTGTTTTATATGCGATTTTTAGGAATTTATGAGGTTTTTTAGAAGAAAAACATAAAGGTCTGTTTGTCCAGCAATAACTTTGCTAACGGGTTTTCCTGCACCATGGCCTGCAGATTTTTCTATCCTTATTAATATTGGGTTTACTCCTCCATCTGCAGCCTGTAACGTTGCCGCAAACTTACGGGCATGACCCGGGATTACTCTATCGTCTGTATCGGCTGTCATAATAAGTGTGGGCGGGTATACCGTGTTCATTTTTACATTATGAAGAGGGGAGTATTTATATAAAAAGCGAAAATGATACGGGTTTTCAGAAGAGCCATACTCTCCAACCCAATAACGCCCGGCTGTAAAGTGGTGGTAGCGTAACATGTCTATTACAGGAACGCATACAAGAACGGCACCAAATAGTTCCGGGCGTTGTGTTAAACATGCTGCTGTCAGTAAGCCCCCATTAGAGGCACCCTCTATTGCCAGCTTCTTAGGATTGGTATAATTCTCATCAATTAAGTATTGTGCGGCGGCTATAAAATCGTCAAAGCAGTTTTGTTTTTTATCTAACATGCCTTCCTGGTGCCATTCTTCTCCAAATTCAAGCCCGCCACGTATGCCAGCCGTTACATAAACTCCGCCATTCTCTAACCATAAAAGGTTTGATGTGGAAAAACTCGGTGTCAGACTATAACTAAACCCGCCATATCCGTATAGAAGCGTTGGGTTATTTCCGTTTAGCTCAAGGTCTTTTGCATGGGTTATATACAGTGGAACCTGCGTACCGTAATGTGACATGCAATAAACCAGTTTTGTTTCGTATTTATCAAACTCAAAGTCTATTTTAGGAGAAAAAACAGTAGTTAGTTCGTTTGTGTCAAAATCGTATTTAAAAACAGTGCGTGGGTATAAAAAGCTGTTGAATTGGATAAAGCACTCTTTTTGGCTGTTTTTGCCTGAAATGTTTACGATAGAGCCTACTGGCATTTCTATTTCTTTTAAAAATCTGCCGTTTAGATTATAGACCAGAATGTATACGTTGGCATGTTGCAGATAGTTTATCAAAAGATGTTTATTCGCAATTTTTACATGCTCAATCATATAGCCTTTTTCCTCAACAACTGTTTGCCATTTGCCTGTGCCTGTTGGTGTTAGTTCAACAGATAAAACTTTACCCATTGGGGCGTCATCAAGGGTAAATATATATGCTGTATTATTAACTGCACCTATTACATCGTATCCGCCTTCAATAAAATCAGGGGCTATGGGCAGCCATTCGCAATCCAAGTTTGCTAAAGGCTTATAGAAAAGCTTATTTGTTGGCAGGGTTGTACCCGGGCTAATGCTTAAAAACAGCCACTGTTTATCTTCATCGGTAAACACACTAAACATCCATTCGGGCTGTGTATCGTCTTTATAAATTAGAGTATCTTCGCACTGTTTTTGACCAAGGGTATGAAGATATACCATCGAATTTAAAGCCTTGCCTCCAAGAATTTCACCCTTTTCCGGTTGTGGATAACAGGTATAAAAAAAACCGCCATCGTCCGGCAGCCATGTGATGTCGCTAAACTTAATAAAATGCAACAAGTCGCCGCAATCCTGCAATGTTTGCAAGTTAAATACACGAATTTCCTGCCAGTCGGAACCGCTTTTAGATAGAGTATATGCAAAAAAGCGGCCTGTAGGGCTGAATGACCTTGCCCCAATTGCCACTGTTCCATCATCGCTTAAAGTGTTAGGATCAAATACTAGTTCGCCAACTTGATCTAAAGTGGGCGAGCGGTACAATGCATGTTGGTTTTGCAAGCCGTTGTTTCGCCATGTGTAATAATAACCACCATGATACGAAGGAACTCCGGCTTTCTCGTAATGCCATAATTCAGACAGGCGAGAATGTATTCTATCTCGTAAGTCACAAGAACCAATATACTCTTCAAAATCTTTACTTTGTTCTTCCATCCATTTCTTAACGCCGGGGCCGTTGTCGTCTTCCAGCCAGCGGTAAGGGTCCGCTACCGGTGTTCCGTGGTAATTGTCTACTACATAGTTGCGTCTTGTTGTTGGTCGCGAAGATAATTTTTTCATTTTCTTTCCTCCCGTTGAATAATTTGTTGTAGATAGTATACTTTTGTGATGGGAGTGTTTTATTTAGTGTATACAATTAAGTGCTTTACACACTAAACAAAAAAATGTGATGATTGCGCCGTTTGTGGCACATATGGATTTACACGGTCAAAGGCTTCTTCATTTGTTTTTCTCCGTTTCAATTAGTCCTTGTAGTTTTTCCTGCAAAACAGCAAACGACGATATATCTTCTAATGATTCAAAATTTCCATCTATCGTAGCATGACCCCAAGCGTGAATGGGAAGCCATGTCATACACAAATCAACAATGGCTTGCACGGCATAATTGCCGAAATAACCTATCATATACGGTTTTTCAAAGCAAAATAAGGCACTTGCAATATAGGCTTGTTCATACATTGCAGGTGCAAACATAGCATCTGCAAAATCAATCAGATAAACATTCAAATCATCATCTTTAGTGTAAGCAATTCAATATTGACCTTTTTCATAGCTTCGTATTGGTGGCGATAAATGAGTTCTTTTTGGAATGAGCCAGCCCATATATAGTTATAATGCGAATTGGCTAATAACTCAAGATGAAATTTATCTGCTGCCAAAACAGTAACCGCAAGCAAAGCCCATAAATATTGCCAGCTTTATAAAAAAACAAACCCCACTTCATATGTGTTGTGCTGTGAAGGGATGATATAACGCAATAAAATTATCGCTTGCATTTCGCTATACAATTGCCTACAATATGATTGAATTAAAAATTTTATCGGGAGTGAACACAATGACAAAAGTTTCTAATACAAGAACTTCCAACATTTATGCTCGTGTCGAGCCAGATATTAAAGAACAAGCTGAACAAGTTTTAGTTCAATTGGGTATCCCCATGTCAAATGCCATTGGTATGTTTTTACGTCAAATCATCATGCACAAGGGTATTCCATTTTCCATACGATTACCCGCTAATGAACCTGTTGCCTTTGGTGCTATGACCTCTGCCCAATTAAATGCCGAATTGGAAAAAGGTTATGCTGATATTGTTGCTGGTCGTTTACACGACCTTGACGATGTTGTCGCAGAAATGGAAAGGGATTACGGCATATGATTTACAGGGTTCAACTTGCTGAACAGGCAAAGCGTGACTTGTGCGGCATTTATGAGTATTTTTCTTTTACCCGGCAAGAACCGAGGCTTGGAAAGAAAATCAAACAGCGAATAGTAGAAAAGTTAAGTTCGCTGAACGAAATGCCTCACAGATACCCGGTCTATCAAGAAGAGCCGTGGAAAAGCATGGGACTCCGTCAAGTTTTTGCTGGAAGTTACTGCGCTTTTTATCTTATAACAGAAAATAGAGTGCAAGTAGCCCGTATCATGTATGGAAGCGTGGATTTAAGTGCCGCCTTGAACGAAACGGCATTTGATGACCATAATTAAAGCGGAATTACTTCATCATGAAGTTGACTAAAAAGAAAGAGGGCGCACTTATGTACCACCGAGTGGTATGTATCAGTAATGTGGAGTATAGGAAAAGACAGTATGGCGAACAACCTTGGATGGTGCAGGCATTAGAATATGAGAAGGACTCAAAATATTTTTTCTGCTCTGCAACAGAGTTTGAATAAAATGCACTTATCGTCTTGAGTCTATTATTTCCACCCTTAATAGCGTACATCATAGGCTTTACTCGCATTTTGGGGGCATGGTGATGATAAGTTTGACACAATGCAACAGGGAAGATAGGTGTAAATTAGGCAACTTTGTTGTTTTATGCAAAAATTATTTGCAACAATAAATGTATCTGTTATAGTAATTGTATAACAATCTGTTTGTAAAGCATAAAAAACTGAACTGAAAAGATACAGCTAATGTCCCAAATGTCTGAAGCAGAAAAGGAATATGTGCTTGATATGGCATGGGGTTTGCTTAAGCTTCATTTCTTCAGGCTCTTATATCATCGTGATTGTGGGCACATTTTGTCGAATGAACTTTGTTGACATTTTAATCTGAAAATGTTATTCTTTTCCTATAAAAAACAGCTTTATGCATGAAGGTTCCCTGTGCATAGGGCAATAAACTATTCGGTAGAGGAGGGATTTTAAATGCGCAAAAAGTACGTATTAGCTATGATTTTATCGCTCGTTCTTGTTCTAGGTGCTGTTGTTCCGCTATCTGCAATGACACGCACGCCAGTACAAAACAACTGTCACGCACAATCAATACATGGCTGTTGCACGACACGGTCAATCCCGTATATGCACATTTGCAACGATGATTGCGCCCATGAGCTTGCCAATTCCCTTCAGTTGAGCAATACTGATACTTTTATAATTACTATTCTTAAAGAAGAAAACTACTGCCTTGAAAGCATTCTTAGAACACATGTATTATCGTGCGATAGATTTGGATTAGGTGATGTGAATGAATTTACCATATCCAAATTTGTCATTACTGCAGATGATATTCTAATGGATTGGGATACTATCATGCCATTTTTCACCTGTTGCTCTAGTCCCACTATGAACAGAATAATGTCACATGAGGTCCATATTATCCAACATGACCCGCCGCCAAGGCGATGCATCGCAATTAATGTTACGCACACTTTCCAATGTCAAAATTGCGGAGCAACCGATTTTTTTACTGATAGATTTGCTGGGTGCGGAATACTGTGATATTAAGATAAAAGCATTGAGCGAATAGTTGGGTTGTGAATATATACTTTCAAAAAACACACACATAATATACTCACATACTATTTTCCAACTGCTTCCCCGTTTTACATTTTTAGCGTTGAAAGGCGTTATATTAGATGCTAATCTTTTTTTGCTATCATATACAGAGACGCCAACAAAGAAACTAAAAAGGAGAGGTTTATCAATGAAGAAAAAAACGACACTAGCGATTGTCTTATCTCTAATCATGATTTTCAGTTTAGCAATAACATTAAACGCACAGCATAGCCGAGACAACATTCACAACTCTTCGCACATACACAGCTGCTGTACGACACGCACAATCCCATGTTTTCGATTAAGTAATCCTGATAGTTTTACAATTATAGTCCCTGAAGAAGGAATCTACTGCTTTGAAAGTATTCTTATGGCAGAAGTTAAAAATCAAATAAATGCTCATCTTAACGTATCATATTCATTTACAAAACCTCCGTCCCAATTTCCAATTGTGTATGATTACGATGAGAGTGAGGTGTATATCTATCCTTCCTCAGAATTATTGTTGTATGATAGATTAAATAGTGTGAATGAATATGCTATGTATAAACCCACCATTACTATCGACGATGCTCTGGTAGACATGGATGCTGTCATGCCATATTTCACATGTTGCGCTAGTCCCACTATGAGCTTTCTCTTTACAACAATATTCCACACTGTGCAGTTTAGTCCGCCGCCAATAACATGTCTGTGGATTAATAATACACACACTTTTCAATGTGTAAATTGTGGAACACTTGCCAATCAATTTGTAAGAGATCCCGGGTGTGGGACCGGTTCAAATTGCTGGTTTTAATGCTTTGTATTATGAGTTAATTTTTCGATGATTAGTAAGATGTAACTGTCAAAGCCTATTGCACAGTTTTGTCATGGATTTAATTATCGGCTCATGTTATCTAGCACAATTTGTCCATTAAAAATCCTTGAGTAAAAAAGCTTGATATCGGTTCCTTTTACATGAACCCGCCATCAAGCTTTTTTATTAATACAACTATAAAAGCGAAAATATTTGCAGTGCGGCACGATAATACAGAGGGCTGTCTCGCAGGGCAAAAAGGGCATTTTCGGGCTTAGTGAGGCCGCTCAATTTTTAGCATAAATTGTGGCGGCTTTGTTGTTGTATGGAAAATTATTTACAACAATAAATGTGTCTGTTATAGTAATTGTATAACAGAAATCTGTTGGATAGAAAACAACTCCCCATATAATGGCGACTAAGAAAGGAATTATTCCATGCTAACCATTACAAATGTAAGTAAGACCTATGGCGGCAATAAAGTAAAGGCCGTTGATAACATTACGTTGGATGTAAAAAGTCAGCAAATTTTAGGCTTTATAGGCCCAAACGGTGCGGGCAAAACCACTACAATGAAGATGATAACCGGTGTACTTACCCCAGACGAGGGCACAATTTCCATAAATGGGTACGACAATGTTGCAGAGCCGCTTTTGGCAAAGCAAAGTTTTGGGTATGTGCCGGATTCTCCCGACATGTTTCTGCGGCTAAAGGGCATGGAATATTTGACATTCATGGGCGACATGTATCAGGTAGACCCGGATACTCGATATAAAAAAATTATAGAAATGGCAGAAACCTTTGAAATGACAAAGGCTTTAAATGCCCGGATTCAAAGCTATTCACACGGAATGCGCCAAAAAATTATTATCATGGGCGCGCTTATGCATAACCCGGCAGTTTGGATTTTAGACGAGCCTTTAACAGGCCTTGACCCCCGTTCGTCTTTCCAGTTGAAAGAGATGATGCGGCAGCACGCCCAGGCGGGCAACTGTGTACTTTTTTCTACACATATGTTAGAGGTTGCAGAAAAATTATGCGATAAAATAGCTATAATTAATAAAGGGAAAATAGTCTTTTCCGGCGAGCTAGAAGAGCTTAAAGGCCAATATAACCAATTATCTCTTGAAGAAATATTTATGGAGGTGACAGCCAATGCGTAAATTGCGTAGTCTTTTTTGGCTGTTTATAAAAACCACCATAGGCAATGTTTTAAATATGCAAGGGAGTAAATGGGTTGGGCCTGTTATAGTGGTTTCGCTGGTTATAGCGTTTGCTGCAATGATGTTTGTTGTATACAATATATTTGGCGGGATGTTCGAGTTTTTTGCCGCTTACGGGCATTTGGAAGTGGCGGTGGGTCTTGGGCTTAACATGGGTGCCCTTATCATTTTTGTATTTTCTATGATGGCGGCCCCGGCAATTTTCTACTTTGCCAAAGATGTCGAATATCTTTTGCCCCTGCCTATTAAACCAGAGGTTATTATCGGGGCGAAGTTTGCCATGGCCTTGCTGTTCGAATATATCATAAGCCTAATTATTATGGTGCCTGTGTTCCTTAGTTTATTGCCTCATGTTTCTGCCGGTGGCTTGGTGGTTAATACTATCATTACTTTTTTAACCCTGCCCATTTTGCCCCTAGTGTATTCAACTGTGTTGTGCATGGTTCTTGTGGCGTTTTTTCGTATTTTTCGCAACCCGGATAAATACAGCCTTTTCATAGGTGTTTTAGCAATGGTTTTAGGCGTTGGGTTTTCTATGGTATATTCCCAAGTATTTATGGTGGACATGGAGGCCCTCTACGATATGCTTATGGGCGCACCGGTGGTATTTGCTATGAATGTTGTGTTTATAAGCAACTCTGCCGCCGCACGGGCACTGACCGAAAATGGGATTGTGCTTAACCAGATAATTAATGTGGGCGTTACTGCCCTTGCCCTTATAATCTTTTTTGCCTTAGCCAGAGTTTTATATTTCCGTGGGGTTGTAGGTCTTTCGGAATCTGGCGCACCTGCAAAAAAAATGACCCGGGATGATATTAAGCGTCAGTCCCAAGGCCGGGGTGCTTTCAGGTCTTATTTATCTAAAGAACTTAAACTTTTATTTCGTTCCCCTACAGCTTTTTTAAACTGCGTGCTTTCCGCCATTATTGTGCCTGTTGTTATTGCAGGTTCCGCAATTTTTAGTGCGATATCTGCCGGGGGGGACGCAGATATGATTGGTGAATTATTGGCCCTTGTAGATTTTAATAACCCGCGCATTGCTGCTGTTGCTTTAGCCAGCATGTGCGCTATTGGTGTTTTGGTAGCGGGGATGACAACTGTAACCGCCACATCAATTTCCCGTGAAGGGCGTAATTTTTTTATTATGAAGTATCTGCCCATATCATACCGCGACCAAATTAATGCAAAGGCTGCTTCAGGTTTTACAATAATTATCCCGGCAATATTGCTTATTCTAATCCCGCTACAAATTTTTATGGGTGCCCCGTTGCTCATTTTTATAGGTGGCACGATTTTGGCCTTTTCCGGCGCAGTATTTTTAAATTATCTGGGCCTGCTTATCGACTTGGCAAAGCCAAAACTGGATTGGGACAATGAACAAGCAGCGGTTAAAAATAGCGTAAACGTATTAATTATGACTTTGGGCGGAATGGCTCTGACCGCAGGCATTGTTGTAGGAGGGTTCTTCTTACTGCATACCCCCATTTTGGCTTTTATTGTGTTGTTTATAATAACAGTTTCCTTGGCAATTACAATGTATTACCTTGCCATGACCAGGGGCGTAAAATTGCTTAAAGAATTGTATTAACATCTAAATTAGGAGGTGCCGCAATGTTAATTGAAATTGACACAGGAAGCACTGTGCCAATTTACGAGCAGTTGCGCAACCAAATAGTGCTTGGCATAGCATCAAAACAGCTTGCCCCCGGTGAGCCGCTGCCATCTGTGCGGCGGCTTGCGGCGGATTTAGGTATTAACTTTCATACGGTAAACAAGGCATATACCATGCTGTGCGAAGAGGGCTATATTGTAGTAGATAAGCGAAAAGGGGCATTTGTATCCCAGCCCACACAAAGTGCAGAGGATTTTCAATGCTCTCTTTCTCAAAAGCTGCGCTTGTTTGTTGCAGAAGCGATTTGCCATGGGATAACCGAAAATGAGTTTGTCGAATTTTGTACAGAACATTTTAATCTTGCAAAAGAAATGTGATAAGAAACAGTAGGCTTCTTGTGTGCAAGAAGTCTGCTGGCGTAACCAGGGAGGCAGCACATATTGGATGTTAATATTTTGATGTTTGTAATCAATATTTTTGTTTTTGTATTTGGCGGCGGCATGCTTATGATTCTTCCGCAGCTAACCAGAAAGTCCTATCTTTTTGGTGTTAAGATACCTCAGGAAGAAGCCAATTGCCCGGAGGCCATAGCCATGAGGAAGCAGTATGTCCGTACCTGCTTAGTTGGCAGTTTCGTGCTACTTGTCATATGTATTGTGCAATTTGTTTTTGCGCCGGGTTTTACCGCTTTGGCAACTATATACTTGCCACTGCTTATTATCCCTTTACAATTAGCAGCTTTTGTTCCAAGTTGGAAAAAAGCTGTACTGCTAAAAGCAGAACGTGGCTGGCAGGTTTCTAGCTCCGTTTTTGCGGATACAGGCTCTTCACATACACGAGGGACTTTGTCTGCTCTGCCTTGGAGTTGGTATGTCATAAGCCTTGCACTAATTATAGCCATGGTTATTTTGGCGGTAGAAAGATACCCATATTTACCCGAAATGATACCAGGTCACTTAGACGCAAATATGCAGCCAACCCGTTATGTACCCACCACGTTAATCAGTGTTTTTACACTACCTATTGTGAATATTGCAACCCTTATAGTTCTTTTTTGTGTGGGAATGGCCTTTGAAAAAGCCAAACTGCAAATTGACTCACATGACCCCCGTGGGTCGTTTGTCCAACATCAGAGATATCGTAAACGGATTGGCAATGTCATTGGTTTTCTTGCCTTTGTGTTGGTGGTGTTTATGGGGACTACTTGGCTTCTTATGATTTTTCCTGTGTCACCAGAGATGGGAAGGAATGTTTTTTGGGGTAACATGGTATTGTTTCATGGGGCTATTGTTGCGTTTATTGCGACAAAGGTTAAATCCGGCCAGGGCGGTTGTAAAATTAAAGTCGAGTTAGATGATACAGAAACCCTGTCTCATGATAAAACCCCTTCCGTAAAGCCAAAAAGGGTAGGACGCGGTGACGATAGATACTGGAAACTGGGCATGTTTTATTATAACCCAGATGACCCTGCATTTGTTGTAGAAGATAGATTTGGCACAAACCTTGGGCCAAACTATGGGCGGGTGCCGGTAAAAATTGCAGTGGCATTGTTTGGTATAGGGTTTGTGGTGCTATATGTGTGGCTTACTATTATGATGACTTCAGGCACATTCTAAGGTGAATACAAAAGTGCTGCCTTTGCCCGCTTCGCTTTTTAATATAATAGTTTCGCCATGGGCACGCACAAACTCTTTAACAATAGAAAGCCCAAGACCGCTACCCATTTTATCTTCGTTGCGGGAAGGGTCTCCTTTGTAAAAGCGGTCGAATGCCCGCTTTTGTTCCTCATCGGTCATACCGCTTCCGTTGTCTGCAACAGATATGGTTACCTTGCCGCTGGCAGTAGTGGTTTCCACAGTAATTTCGCCATTTTCTGGGGTAAATTTTATTGCGTTGTCAATCAGGTTGTACATGACCCGGCGTATCTTTTCTTCGTCTGCAAATACAACATCCTTTGGATGGGCAAAATGGCTGGTAATTATAATCCGTTTATCCAATGCCCGCTGCTGAAAGCCCAAAATTGTATTACGAATTAACTCGTTAATATCAAACTCGATTTTATCAAGTTCCACTTCTGCATCTTGTATGCGGTGGATGTCTAAAATATTGTTGGAAAGTTTGATTAGTCGTTCAGACTCGCCCATTATTATATTCATATAATGGGGCTGTTGTTCCGGTGGGATGGTTCCGTCGCTAAATGCCGTCAGGAACCCCCTTATAGAAGTAAGTGGCGAGCGCATATCGTGGGATAGGTTGGCAATAAACTCTCTGCGAATGCGCTCTTGTTCTTGTAAACTTTCTGCCATGCGGTTAAATTCATGTGCTAATTGCCCCACTTCATCTTTACTGCGGATAGGCAGCCGCTTATCTAAGTCGCCCCCTGCAATTACGCTGGCGGCTTCATTCATTTGACGAAGAGGGCGGCTAATTGCCTGGCTGGATATATATATGAGTAGAAACGCAAATGCCCCCGTTCCCGCAAGGGCTATCAGGGCGATGCGGTACATTGCGGCAATCGCATTTTCTAATTCTGCCATAGAAAAACCCACTAAAGCCGCACCCGCAACTTGATCGTTAAGCCAAAATGGATACCCAACAATTAAAAGCGGGGCAAGGGCCGGATGGTCGTAAATGCCAAAAACTGTTACAACTTCGCCCTCCATTAGGGGTATAAGCTCTGTCACGTATATCCATGCTCCAACATCACCTATGCCCGAGGCAAATTCAAGTTCAAACTCAGCATTAATTATCATTACAGATGCGTCGGTATATCTGTGAATGTTCATTATTTCCATTTCAAAAAGCTGTTGATTAAACATACCAAATATTTCGAAATTTTCTACAGAACGGGCTACTCGCTGGGCAAGGGTAGTAAGCTCTGTAATTTTTTGTTCTGTAAGAAAGCCCCGGATGCCCTGAGTCAAAACTAAGGCCAGCAAAACAAAGCTGATTATAAGTGTACTTAAATGAATAAGTAACTGCTTCCAAAAAATGCGCATATTTACACCTCGAAGCTAATCATGTACAATTGACGGTACTGACCTAGATTTTGTCATAAGGAGACGGATATGTCCACAAAAAAAGTAAAAAATAAAAAAACTAATAGCGGCTTTAAAGATATGTTGTATGGTGTAATGCTTGCGATAATCGTGGGCATAATGCCTCTTATAGTGCGGGTAGCGGCGCGGCCCTTGCCGCCCGAGTTAACAGACTTGTTTTCTGCCACCCATCCATACGGGTATCCGGATGTGTTTTCCTATTGGAAGGCTTGGTTTATAGCTGCCCCGGCGATAGTTATGGGTTTTTATTTTATTGCAGACTGGGTAACAAGCGGAAAAAAGCTAGGGGAAATTAAGCCATTTTTATTGCGCATGCCTATAATCTTGTCAATTATTTATCTTGTGTTCGTAATTATTTCTGCCATAGCATCCAGCTATACTCATACGGCATGGTGGGGCACCATCTCCCGTGAAGAAGGCGCATTAATGTGGCTGGTTTATTTTGTTGTATTTATAGCGGCAATGTTTTATGTGCGTGAGCCTAAATATACAAAGCCTATATTGTGGGGGCTTGCATTTTCTTCTATTTTAATGGGTGCGGTTGGTGTAAGCCAGCTTATCGAACGGGACTTTTTTAATACAGCCCTGGCGGAGCGGTTGGTAGTGGCTAATACTCCGGGCATAGAAACCAATGGTTTTGGTGCTGTGTTTACCATAGCATACGGCACATTGTTTAACCCTAACACATTTGGTAAATACACGGCTATGGTCGCCCCGGTGCTGCTTATAACCGGCATTGTTTACGATGGTAAACGCCATACAAAGGCCATATTGGTTTTGGGTGGTGCGTTAATGCTTATTGGTGTATTTGCAAGCAGTTCCCTTGGTGGGCTTATTGGTATTGCAAGTGCCACAGGTGTGCTGGTTGTTGCCTATGTATGCGGTTTAATTTATCGCAAAGTAAAAAACGAAGATAAAAAAATAAATATGGCCCGAGTAGGGTTAATGTTTGGCGGCATAATGGTGGCTGTGGTACTCTGCCTCTTGTTTGTGCCGCCCCTTAACAACCGCATAACCACATTGTTTTCACGCTTGCAGGAGGCAGCCGCCGCAGAAACTGCAACCCAGGATAGGTTTGCCTTTGAAAACGACACCATTTTTGCATACCGTGGAGAAGAGAGATTATTTTCTATGACTGTACACACTTTGGATTTGGTAGATAGCTGGATGACTGTACGTGACGGTACAGGACAGGAGATTGCCCCCGCCAGCCAAACTCTTTTAACAGACACAGGAGCGGCAAATTACACATTTTACATTCCCGGTTTCAGGACATTATTTGTCACACGGTTTTTAGATGCATTTGCATTAATGCCGGAAGGGCAACTAAGCTCATTTATTCTAACATTAGAGGATGGGCAGTTGTACGGAATATCCACACGCAATTTAGACGCCAGAATAGACCTTGCGGAACCTATACCTGCCTGGGGTTTTGTAGGCCGTGAAACGTGGGGTTCCAGCCGTGGGTATATATGGTCACGTTCTTTCCCCCTAATGCCCAGTCGCACTTTAATTGGCAGCGGCCCGGATACTTTTATAAATGTATTCCCTCACCATGATATGGCAGGGCTGCAATTATCATTTAATAACCCCTATCAAATTGTAGACAAGGCTCATAACTTATTTATTCAAACATGGATTGGCACCGGTGGAATATCTGCAATAGCACTATTCGCACTGTTTGCACATTATCTGCTTATAACATTTTGGAGTGTGATTAAGTCAAAGGGCGAGACATTGTTTTCTTATGGGTTAAGGCTTGGGCTTTTAGCCGGTATCAGCGGGTTTGTAATGTCCAGCATGGCAACAGACAGCACAATTGGTTCTACAGGCGTATTTTTTGTATTGCTTGGTATGGGATACGGCATAAATTCGCACTTAGAACAACAGCATAAGACCGCCGATAATAAAGCCCAAAACACCCCCGAGTAAAATTATCAGGCGCAATTCACGCCCTGCAACGCTTATGATTAACTCTTCCGCTTCGGCAACATCAAAAGCGTTAAGCTTATTTTCTATCATGGCCTGAACGGGCATGTTTTTTGCAATGTATGCTGCTAACATTTGTAACACGCGGGAAACTGCGTGTTTTTCTTTTTGCAAAAACGCTGTTAGCCCATCCCTAATATTTATTGTATACAACTTTTCTGTTATTGCATCTTGTGTGGCCTTATGTGAAAGCAGAGCATCTATGCCGGTGTGCAGCTTTTCACGAATGAAATCATGATTTTCCGGGTTTGACAGATATTCAAATAAATTGTTTTTTATACTGGTGTAAATTTTCTCTTTAGAGATAAATATTTTTGCAATAGAGCCAAGGTTTTCATCAATTACTTTATAGGTAAGCTCTGCCAGTTTTGCATCCAACTCCGGCATAGATTCTATTAAATTGGGAACAGACTCCAGGGCTTGCGGCAATATTTTATCAACCAGGGTTTTTATGTGCCGGGCAATGGGGGCAGTGTAGGTGTCGGGGGTTTCTATTCCCCAGACTGTCAATGCTTCACCTATGGTCATGTCCGGCAAAGGCCAAAGGGTGGGGTTGGAAAGCCCTTCTGCCAAGACATCCGGCGTAAGCAGGCGAGTGCTTATTGCTTCGGATAGTTTTTCTGTAAGGCGGGCACGCTCTTTTGGGATAAGACCAGGTGTAAAAGGAATTCGTATACCAAAAATGTACTTTGCAGTGTGTGGGCGAAATAGCATTTTTATTGCCAGCCAGTTGGTAGAGAGAGCAATAATACCACCTAAAAAGGGCGGGATAAGAAAACTTAATATGTTCATAGGTTCCTCAATTCTATATGAATGGGGTGCTGCGATATCAATTTATTCACATTATTTAGCATCTTGATGTATAATGACACCTGGAGGTGTTAGTTATCAATAATTTGGATATGCATTTGACAACCCGTGCCGGTGTGCGCGAGGTTGTAGAAAGATATGGGCTTGCCGCCAAAAAGAAGTTGGGGCAGCATTTTTTGGTGGATGGGCATGTTTTAGAAAAAATTTTAAAGGCTGCAGATGTAAATAGTAACGATGTTGTGTTGGAAGTTGGCCCGGGTATTGGCGGGCTTACTCAGGGGCTTGTAAGCCGTGCAGGGCATGTTGTTGCTATAGAATTGGACAAGCAGTTAATCCCTGTGTTGGAAAACCAGTTTGCAAATGATAATGTGACCGTTGTGCAAGGGGATATCTTGCGTGTAGATTTACATTCAATTCTTGCACCGTTTACCGACCTTAACATTCCCAATAAAGCTTCTTGCCATGTTAAGGGCTTAAATACTAAAGTCTTAAATATTAAAGTCGTGGCAAATCTTCCTTACTATATCACAACGCCGGTTATTTTGTATTTGCTGGAAAGCGGCCTGCCAATAAAATCTATCACAGTCATGATACAAAAGGAAGTGGCCCAGCGTATGGCAGCTTCCCCCGGCACAAAAGATTATGGCTCGTTAACCCTTGCGGTACAATATTATGCCAATGTTAGCATTGCGGCCTATGTGCCTGTCAACTGTTTTATGCCCCGCCCTGGGGTAGATTCCGCCGTTGCGCATTTGCAGATATTAGACAGCCCAAGAGTAGACGTAGATAAGGAAGTTCTGTTTAAAATTATCCATGCAGCTTTTAACCACAGGCGTAAGACGTTAGTAAACACCTTAGATGGCGTAGGCTTTGGCAACGGCAAAGAAGATTTGGCAAAAACTTTGGAAAGCTGCGGTCTTAACCCACAGGTGCGTGGGGAAGCATTAAGCATTTACCAATTTGCAGAATTGGCACAGGTTTTAACACAGTGAATGGATTTGCACTAAAAATAATTGCACTAATTACCATGATTATCGACCATATGGGCGTAGTTTTTCCAGAAACTTTTGGTTTCGAATTTAGGGTTATTGGTCGAATCGCTTTTCCCATTTATGTGTTTTTAATTGCTCAGGGCTTTAGGCATACAAAAAATCCGATAAAGTTTCTTGCACGGCTATTTGCCTTTGCCATTATATCCGAGCCTGTTTTTGATTGGGCATTGCGTGGTGCCAACTCATTGGGTGACGTAAACTTTTTTGCTAACACAAATATTTTTTATACATTGTTTTTAGGCGGTGCCGCAATAACTGCCTATAAAAAGATACGTGAAAAATTGCACTGGGTTGTGGCTGCTTTGCCGGTGCTTGTGTTTGCCTGGCTTGCAGAATACATTTTTACCAGTGATTACGGCGCATACGGCGTAATATTTATATTTGTTATGTACTTATTGCCATTTGATAATTTCCCTCTTTACAAGGGGATTGATAGTTATAAGAGATTTGCAATTATCTCAATGGCTTTATTGTGCCTATGGCAACATGAATGGGTGTTTACGGATGCACTTTTTTACGGTATAGCAGACGTTCCCCCCATTGCATGGATGTTAATTCCTGTAACATTAATATCTGTTTTACTAGTGGCATTTTACAATGGTAAGCGGGGCCCAAATTTCAAATGGCTGTTTTATTGGTCGTATCCTGTGCATTTGGTAGTATTAGCTGTGTTGTTTAATTTATATTAAGGGGAAATAAAAACCTGCCATAGCTTGTGCCGTGGCAGGTTTTACATATTGTAATTAGATTAGTCGCGATTATATTTTTTCTTAAATCGCTCAACACGTCCACCAGCTTCAAGAAGAAGTTTTTGACTGCCCGTGTAGTAAGGATGGCATTTGCCGCAAACCTCCACAGTAATTTTTTCCTGTGTAGAGCCCGCTACAAACTCATTGCCGCAGTTGCATCGTACTTGTGCATCATAATATTTCGGATGGATAGCCGCTTTCATCATTTCACCATCCTTTCTTTGAGTAATTTGCTGCATTCATAAGTATATCATACTTTTGTACCTATGGCAAAACAAAAGTAATAAGTCAATTAATGGGGTTAATATCGTTACGCCAACTTAATGGCTTTGGCAAGCATGCATAATTGACAAATCGGACAATTATGTATATATTAGACAAAAATGAACTTTTCGGCAGGAGGATCTAAAGTGGAGGTAAATAAAAAAATCGCATTAGCAAAAGAAGCAAGCAAGTTCATCACAGCCCATGTCTCAAATATATGGCCCGGGTTTACCCCCATTCCATTTATTATTTATGATGACGTAAGCCAAGTGGCAGTAGGGGCAAAATGGCCCGAAAGATACACCCGGTATGAAGATGGCATATGGGTTGCTTATGGGCATGATCCGGAATTGTTTGCAAATACCGTTATTGGATACCATGGCATTCCGGTTGCAATATGGGACACCCGGACATGGCCGGACAGCCCTAAAATCTCACATGTAGCCGGCAGTATCGCCCATGAAATGTTCCATTCTTTTCAGCATGCCTTTAAGTGCCCTGGCCCTAACGATTTAATATTGCCCCAGTATCCTCATAGCAAACACTCTGTTTCCCTGGTAATTGAAGAAAACCAGTTGCTTACTCAAATAGTTGCAAACCCCAGTTTTGCCCGTGAATGTATTGAGAAAATAATTGCTTTACGAAAACAACGGGAAATGGAAATTGGCGCAGATTTTATGGAATACGACACTGGTTGCGAAAGTTATGAGGGTACATCGGCTTATGTAGAAATTAAAATGGAAGCTCTTGTTGAAGGCATAACTGCCTTTGAGGCTGTTACTCGTTCTGTTTATGCGCCTTTTATAAAAGAAAGCGGCGAAATATTAAACCGTTATCGCGCCCGCTGTTATGTATCAGGGCTAATACTTTGCTTGGCATTAGATGCCATCTGGCCCAAGTGGCAAGCCTCATGGCAGGAATCCGGCAAAACTATCTATGATTGGATAAAAGATAATTTAACATTAACAGAGTCTGAAGTGACTGCAAGCCCTGCAAATTTGAAAACTGCCCACGAGTTGCTTATAGCATATGAAAATGAAAAAGAACAGAAAATAAACGATTTTCTTAATCAGCCTCTAACATCCTTTGAGGATGATGTTAAAGTAACGCTTTTTGACCCCATGAATTTAGTTTGTGCCAATAACCGTTGTTTGCATAAGCATGGTAAAATAAAACTGGGCGAAAAAGAGCAAATGGTTACAGAGCCATTTTTGGTAGAGTACGGGGATAATATTCTTGATGTGAAGCGTATTCTTATACCAAATGCAGCAATTGAATAGGAGGTCTAATAAGTGCTTTACACTGTAGATAAAGTAGCAAAGATGTTGGACATGCACCCCCGCACTGTTCGCAGATATATTGAAAAAGGCCAACTTCGCGCCGAGCGTATAGGCGGCAGTTGGCGTATATCAGAGGAAGCTTTTGCAGAGCTATTTAATGCGCCGGAAACAAAAGAAGCCATTACAAAACACATAGATGAAAAATCTGAAAACATGCTGGAGCAATATTTAAAAGGGAAGCATAGGCTGCAAAAAGATAATTTGGTTATGATGTATGTTTTCGTTTTTAACCCACAGGAAGAAGCATGGGTATTTGCAAAACTTTCGGACATGGTGATGGAGTTAAACCGTCTAGGGCAAACAGAAGTGTTTGATTACACAATGTCAGGAAGCGAACAGGGGTTGTGCCGCCTGACATTGGTTGCAACCTCTACGGTATTACAGGCAATTATTAAGGAGTTGGAGAGGCTTAGAGTGGTAAACTAATGGGGCACACCTTATCCTGCAAACTGGCTGTTATACAATTCGGCATACATGCCGCCGTTCTTTAGCAATTCATCATGGCTGCCCGTTTCTACAATTGTCCCGTGATCCATTACCAAAATCACGTCTGCATTCTTTATTGTAGAAAGTCTGTGGGCAATAACAAAACTGGTGCGCCCTTGCATTAGTACGTCCATGGCTCTTTGTATATGCAATTCTGTACGAGTGTCTACACTGGATGTAGCTTCGTCAAGCAACAGGAAGTAAGGGTCTGCCAAAATGGCTCGTACAATGCATAATAACTGCTTTTCCCCCTGTGATAAGTTGGCATTTTCATCGCTCATAACGGTGTCGTAACCCTGGGGTAATGTTCGAATAAAGAAATCTGCCCGGGCCATTTTAGCGGCCTGCACAACTTCCGCTTGGGTAGCTTTGTTATCCCCGTGCCGTCCATATGAAATATTTTCTTTAATTGTGCCGTCAAAAATCCAGGAGTCTTGCAGCACCATTCCAAACAGTGACCGCAGGTACTGCCGTTCGAAATCACGTATATCCACGCCATCTACAGTTATTGCGCCGCCTTGTACTTCGTAAAAGCGCATAAGCAAGTTTACCAGTGTAGTTTTGCCTGCACCTGTCGGGCCTACTATGGCTACTTTTTGTCCGGCTTTTACGCTAAAGCTTACACCGTCCATCAATAGTTTTTCTCCATAGCCAAATTGCACATTATCAAAGGCAATATACCCCTGCGGGTCATTTAAGCGGACGGGAGTTTCACTGTCACAAGGTTCTTCTTCCTCGTCCAAAAGTTCAAATACGCGTTCGGCAGAGGCTATTGCAGATTGTAAAGAATTTGCTACATAGCCCGCTTCTGCCATAGGTTCCGACGACATACTTACATATTGGAAGAATTGTTGAATTTGCCCAATAGAAATATTGCCGCGTATAACCTGAGTTGCACCAATACCTGCAATTAATACATACCCTATTTGGTTAAACAGCCGGATAATTGGCATAATCGCAAACATAATAAACTGGGCTTTTCTGTCGTCTTTATACAACTGGTCAATTGCCTGGCTTGTATTGCCGATGGCTTCCCCTTCCAGGTTAAATGTCTTAACCTCTACCTGACCGGAAAAATATTCTTCAATGCGTGTGTTAAACACACCCAAGGATTTTTGGCGGTTTGTGAAATACGTGTTGCTTACAATACTTACAATAGCGGTAATTATTATCCCAACAAATATTGCACCAATGGCGATTAGCGTCATAATCCAGTTGATGCGGAACATTAATATAATCGCACCGATAATAGTAAGAAAGGACGTATACAAGCGCATTATTGCGTCCCGCATAATTTCTTGCAGTCGTTCCAAGTCGTTGGTTACCCGACTTAGGATTTCGCCTTTTTTATGGGTGTCGTAAAACTTTAGTGGAACACGGGCAAGTTTACGGCTAACTCTTTCACGTAAACGTAATACTAACTTTTGTGAAACCTCTGCCATTACATATTCCTGAAAATAGGAGAATATGGCACTTACAACGTAAATGCCCATAAGCAGTAATATAATTTCCCCAAGTAGGGAAAAGTCTATACTAATTTCACCGCCATGGAACAGCGGTACAATACCATCAAACAAAGTGTCTATGGCTCGCGCAAAAATATGAGGGGCACGTAAACTTAAAATAACCGCAACCGTGGCAAATGAGAACGCCGCCATAAGCTGCCATTTTTGAAACCCAAGGGTTGAAACCAACCGCTTCCAAGTTTTCCATGCGTTTTTTGCCTTGTCCGTAGACATGGACATGTCTGCGTCCATAATATCATAATTTTTATTATCATCATGGGAGTTCATTAGATTTTCGGCCCCTTTCATTCTCCAGTTCTTCTTCGCTTAACTGGGATTTTGCTATGTCTAAATAAGTTTCGCAATTTTGCAATAATTCCCGGTGTGTGCCACGCCCAACTATTCTGCCTTCGTCTACTACAAGAATTTGATCTGCGTGTTTTATGGTGCCTATGCGCTGGGCTATGGTTATTACAATGGAATTATGGGTTATGTGTTTTAACGCTGCCCTAAGTGCCGCATCTGTTTTAAAGTCCAATGCGGAAAAACTATCGTCAAACACGTAAATGTCGGGCTTTTTCATAAGCATGCGGGCAATGGAAAGCCGCTGCCTTTGCCCGCCGGAGAAGTTGCGTCCACCTTGGGCCACGGTGGCATTAAATTTCTCTGGAAGTTCATTAATAAAATCGCCGGCTTGGGCAATATCAGCGACATCCATCATGTCTTGCTCTGTGGCATCTTTATTGCCGTGGCGCAAATTACTTGCAATTGTCCCGCCAAAAAGGAATGCTTTTTGCGGTACAAAGCCTACCATTCTGCGCAGTTCTTCTTGGGGAATGTCTTTTATGTTGGTGCCGTTTATCAAAATTTGCCCGGTGGAAGCATCCAGTAAGCGGGGCAACATACGCGCAATTGTACTTTTGCCGGAACCTGTGCCCCCAATTATGGCAGTGGTTGTGCCTTGTTCGCACACAAAATTAAGGTCCTGCAATACGGAATTTTCTGCATCTTGATAACGAAACTCTACATTAGAAAACTCCAGCCTCAAGCTTCCGTTGTGACTGACATGGTCTTTACCGTCGTTTATTTCAGGTTTGTAATCCAAAACTTCCCTAATGCGCTTGGCACAAACCATTGCACGGGGGATAAATATAATGGCAAAAACCGCAAACAATACATACCACAAAATATTCATGCTGTATTCCATTACGGCGGCAATATCGCCAATTTGCATATTGCCGGATTGTATGCGCACGCCCCCAAACCATACGATGGCAACAATGGCAAGGTTCATCACAAGCAGTACAACGGGGAAAATAGTAGCGAAAATACGGTTTATACGGATATTTAGGTTGGCAAATTTGGAAAATGATGCGTCTAAGTGGTCACGCTCAAGTTTTGTGCGGTTGTAGGCCCGTATAATGCGGATACCCGATATAAACTGGCGCACCTTATCGTTAATTTTATCCAACCCCTTTTGTACTTCCGCAAACACAGGAAGGACAATATACGCCACAATACCTATAAGGGATAAAAAAACAATGGTTGCAATAGCCACAATAAGAGCCATGTAAGGGTCACTTCTAAACGAAAGGGTGATGCCCACAACCACCACAAATGGGGCGGGCAGCAATGACTCAAATATCATGCTTAATGTAGATTGAAGCTGTTCGATATCATTGGTGGCGCGGGTAATAAGAGACGATGTATTAAAGTGCCTGTAGTCCTGATAGGATAATTTTTGTATGTGGGAGAAAAGCTTTTTACGGGTACTGCGGGCAAAGCTTGTGGCAACCCAAGCAGAAAAATAGGTACGCATTATAGAGAAGATACCCGTAAATATGGCAACGCCAAGCATTAACGCCCCTGTGGAAAATACATAATCCTGGTCGCCCATTAGCACACCATTGTTAATAAGCCGCGCTGTAAGCCGCGGCAAATACAACGTACCTGCTACCTGTAGTGCCAAAAAAATTAACAGTAATAAAATTTTACCCATGCCAAGCTTTGCTTGGCTAAATAGTTGAATCACGAAATTGCTCCTTAATATTTTACATTTGGCGAATACCTTTAGTTTGTCACGCCTCTAGGAATTTATCACAAGTGATGATAAACTATAGCATAATGCTAGAGTCAAGACAAATGAACAAATAGTTATTCAAAGGGGACTACAATGGACAAAAACAACTTGCTTACAATTGGTGAAATGTCAAAACTTGCAGGTGTGAGTATATACTCCTTGCGTTACTACGAGCGCATCCAGGTGTTAATCCCCGCTTATATCGACCCGGATACGGGTTACCGTTATTATTCTTTTGACCAAATAAATTTGCTTGAACTTATCGGTTTATGTGTAGAGTTGGATATTCCCCTAAAGGACATGCCTAAATTTACTCAAACCGATGATGTTGTAGATGCCCGTGCTTTTATTAACGAAGGTAAAAATATAGCAATAAAAAAACTTAGTGCCATAAAACGGGGAATGAGATTTTTAAAAGATATGGAACGGCAAATAGACATTGCAGAAAAATACAAGCCAGGCCATATATATACCCGCTACATTCCAGGAAAAATATTTTTTGCAAATAAATATACAGCCCCTTTACAAGACCTTGACCCGGCAGATATGGCTCGTGTTTTTTTTGATATGCCATTTGCAGAGGACGAGAGCTATACCGAGTTACCCGAGTATGGCATCATGGGAGAGTTTTCGCCCTCTGGTGCAGATTTTTACGGTTTTGCCCAGCTTCCTGGGGCAATAGAAGATGACAATGTAAAAATAATACCACCAGGGGAGTATTTTTGTGTGCTGGGTCAAGAAACCCAAATAGAAAAAGCCCCCGAAATATTCCGAGGGCTACTAAGCGAAGGAAGTTCTTTCATAGCAATAGAAACAGACATATTTGCCGCAAGGTACAAAATATATCAGCCCATGCAGGAGTTAAGAATCTTGATACTATAGATTTGCAACCTTATTATTGTTTCCTCCCAAATTTCAAATCCTTACTCGTATGTCAAAACTGTTCGGACATCCTGCCCATTAAGCACGGTGCGCCCACCAAGGTCGCCTAATTCGATAAAATATAAATGTGCCACAATAATGCCGCCCATTTCCTGTACCAAATCTACAACGGCTTTTGCGGTGCCCCCTGTTGCCAAAAGGTCGTCTACAATAACAAAACGCTGCCCCGGGGAAATGGCATCCTTGTGTATTTCAATGGTCGCATTGCCGTATTCCAGTGCGTATTCTTTTTTTACAACTTCTGCGGGCAATTTGCCGGCTTTACGCACAGGAACAAACCCTTTTCCCATGTTGTACGCCATTGGCACGCCAAAAATAAACCCGCGGGATTCCGGCCCCAGAATAGTGTCAAACTCTAACCCTTTTGCAAGTTCTGCCATAGAATCAATTGCGGTTTTAAGTGTTGCTGAGTCTTTTAGCACAGTTGTAATGTCCCTGAATAAAATACCGGGAATTGGAAAATCTTGAATTTCCCGTACATGTTTTTTTAAATCCATAGCACACCTCAATTAAATTGTAGTTCAGAATAATACACGATGCAGCGGGTAACATAACATTATAAACCAGGAAGGAGGTCGATTATATGATAAACCCGCATATTAAGTGTAACGTAAAAAATTGCAAGTACAATGACAAAACAAAACATTGCTGTTTAGATACCATTGAAGTAGGGAACTCTTGTCCTTCTCCGCACGAAAAACGCGAAACAGAATGCGATAGCTTTGAAGACAGCACTTGCTAAATAATGTAATAAATGTAAAGCCCGCTTTAACACGGGCTTTTTACATATTATCATTCAATTTAAGCATTAACCCGTATAAAACCTACTACTTCGCATATTCAATAGCGCGTGTTTCACGTATTAAACTAACTTTTATTTGTCCCGGATACTCCAGTTCGCCTTCTATACGCTTGGCAATATCACGGGCAAGAAGGGTAAGCTCTGCATCGCTGACAGATTCCGGAATAATTACAATCCGCAGTTCACGCCCTGCTTGAATGGCAAAAGATTTTTCTACGCCACTAAAGCTGTCTGCAATAGCTTCCAAGTTTTGCAAACGTTTGATGTATGCTTCTAAAGTTTCCCGTCTTGCTCCCGGGCGCGAGCCAGAGATAGCGTCTGCGATTTGAGTAATTACGGCAATTATATTGGTTGGTTCAACATCGCCATGATGAGCTTCTACTGCGTTTACCACCAGTGCCGACTCTTTATATTTTTTACACAAACTTGCGCCGATAGACACATGAGAACCTTCTACATCGTGGTCAATTGCTTTACCAATGTCATGTAATAAGCCTGCACGTTTTGCCATTTTTATGTCTGCGCCAAGTTCGGCAGCCAAAAGTCCGCACAAATATGCAACTTCGATAGAGTGTTTAAGCACATTTTGCCCATAGCTTGTACGAAATTTCATTTTACCAAGAAGGCGCGTAAGTTCTGGATGAATGCCATGTACCCCTGTTTCAAAGGTTGCGGCTTCGCCCTCTTCTTTAATTTGCACTTCTACTTCTTTGCGGGCTTTTTCTACCATTTCTTCAATGCGTGTAGGGTGAATGCGTCCGTCAAGCACTAATTTTTCTAGGGCAAGACGCGCAATTTCGCGGCGCATTGGGTCAAAACCCGAAAGTATAACCGCTTCCGGTGTGTCGTCAATAATCAGATCAATACCCGTTAAAGATTCCAGGGCACGGATATTGCGCCCTTCTCTGCCTATGATGCGGCCTTTCATTTCATCACTTGGCAGGTTTACTACGGAAACTGTACTTTCCGCAATATGGTCTACCGCGCAGCGTTGCACGGCACTTGCCAATATATCCCTAGCTTTTTTGTCCGCCTCAGATTTTGCTTTTTGTTCTATTTCCCTAAGGAGCTTTGCGGATTCAAACTTAGCTTCTTGCTCTATGGCAGCAATAAGTGTTTGTTTGGCTTCTTCCGCTGTCATTTTTGCAATTCGTTCAAGTTCTTGTTGTTGAATTGTTACAATTTTTTCAATTTCGGCTTGCTTTGCTTCTAAATCTTCACTTTTTTGTTTAAACTTGTCTTCCCTCTCTTGCGCTTTTTCAATTTTACGGTCTAACACTTCTTCTTTTTGTAACAACCGTTTTTCTAAACGCTGTAGCTCGCTTCTGTGTTCTTTTGCATCTTTTTCCGCTTCATGCTTTGCCTTGATGCTTTCCTCTTTTGCTTCAAGAAGCATCTCTTTTGCACGCGCCTCTGCAGTGCGCTTGGCCTCCTCGATAATATTATCTGCCTGCTCTTGTGCAGAACCTATTTTGGATTTAGCAATTTTTTTCAAATAAAATACTGCAGCGAAAAAACCAATAATACAGAATACAACAGCTACAGCGGCAGTTATTGCAATTACTACTGCCGGTGACATATTACACCTCCTATATATTAAGCCCTTTTTGGGCGTATTTAACATAATAACTTTTTTAAGATGTAGTGTCAAATAAAATGTCAATAGACCTACCTAATATGAAAGCGTTAAAGAAATTTGAAAAAAATCTGATTTTGTGGGATACTATTAAAAGGAAATTAACTTTATTGCCCTTACTTGCCAGATAGCACTTTGTTACAGTTGAGTTTTAGTGGATATTGGTTAAATATGGGTTCATTTATCCGATTGTTGGGCATACTAATAGGCAGTAGACGCATCTTTGCAGAAAGAGGCCATTAATTTATGTTTAAAAATTACTTAGGTATCGATTTGGGCACAGCAAATACACTTGTTTTTTCTAAAGGCACAGGAATTATATTAAACGAGCCATCTGTTGTTGCAATAAACACCGTTAATAAAAAAGTAATGGCAGTTGGCGATGCCGCAAAACAAATGATTGGGCGCACACCGGGCACAATAGTGGCAATTCGGCCTTTGAAAGATGGGGTTATTGCAGATTTTGATACAACCCGTGATATGCTTCGCTATTTCCTAAAAAAAGCAAGGGCGGCCCGTACGTTTTTTCGTAAGCCATTTGTTATTATTTGCGTACCTTCCGGCATCACAGCCGTCGAGCGGCGTGCAATTGCAGATGCAACCATTAAAGCAGGAGTGGCACCCCATAGTGTTGCATTAATAGATGAGCCAATGGCGGCGGCGATTGGCGCAGGCCTTCCTGTACACGAGCCTACCGGCAGTATGATAGTAGATATTGGCGGCGGTACAAGCGAAATTGCTGTAATTTCTTTGTGTGGTGTTGTTGCAAGTAAATCTATACGTGTTGCTGGGGACGAATTCGACAGCCAAATCATAAGCTATGTAAGGCGCGAATTTGGTTTGGCAATTGGCGACCGCACAGCAGAGGACATTAAAGTAAATATAGGGTGTGCATACGGAGCAAGTTCCATGTCTACGATGGAAGTGCGTGGTCGCGATTTAGTTTCCGGCTTGCCGCGCACAATAACATTATCGGAAATGGAAGCTCAACAGGCTCTTGCGGAACCTATAGACAAAATAATTGACGCAATAAAATTTACATTAGAAAAAACACCTCCGGAGCTTGCCAGTGATATTATGGAAGTAGGTATTGTGCTAGCTGGGGGCGGGGCGAACTTAAAAGGTCTTGACGAGTTAATATCCCGGGAAACAGGAATACCCGTACACAAGGCACATGACCCTTTAAGTTGTGTTGTAATGGGTACGGGGCTGGTACTAGAGCATTACAATCAATTGCGTAACGTATTAACTATCCATAGCAAGGGCAAGGGTTGATGATATATGATAGAACTTTTTGAGCGTCATAAGCGCATCTTCCTTCTGTCAGGTATCGTAATATGTATTTTGGCAATTATTTTAACTATAAACCCTTCTGCAGGGTCAAATATTCTTGCACGGGGGTTATCCCACATTGTTACGCCTATGCAACGCGGCGCAAGTGCCGGCATATCCTGGGTGCAAAGGCATTTTGCCGCAATATCCAACAGCCACCAGCTTGTGCAGGAAAACCTTAGGTTGCAACAAGAAAATAGTATTTTACGTTTCGAAAATGATAGACTTCAGCTTGCTGGAGAGGATATGGCTCAGTTAAGCTCTATTGCTAGTATGAGACAGCGTTATGCAAATTTGCCAACAGTTGGGGCATGGGTAATAGGCCAAAGCACAACCGCATGGCATCGCCGTTACACTTTGGATAGGGGCACAGATGACGGCGTTGCAGTTAATATGGCTGTAATTGGCGATGGTGGGCTTATTGGTGTAATACGGCGGGCAGACCCAGGCAGTTCGCATTTTGTATCTATTGTAGACAGCGAATTTTCTGTTGCGGTAACCAGTGTCCGCACAGGCGAGATCGGTATGGTAAGCGGCGATATTCGGCTTATGCAGCAAGGGTTAGTCCGTATGAACCGCATAGAGGCAACGTCCCAAATTATGCCTGGGGACGAAGTTCGTACATCTACACACAGTTCTATTTTCCCACCTGGCATTCTGGTAGGGGTAGTGGAGAGTATTCATCCCAACCCGGACGGGCACACACGTCATGCAATAATACGCCCTGCGGCAAACCTGGACAGCATAGAGACAGTATTAATTGTTATAGAAGTTTTTGGAGATGGAAGCGTGACTCAAGACGATTTTATCGTTACCCAAGGGGATTAAGTACACCGGAGGATATTTGCAAATGCGCATACTGGTAATAGTGTTGCTGGTTTTAGTTAATTTTGTACTGCAGTCCACACTGTTCCCTTATTTTGCAATTTTGGGCGTAACACCGGACACAGCCTTAGTATTTATTGTTTGCTATGCTATATTGCGTGGGGAAATAGAAGGCGCATTATTTGGGATGTTTACAGGGTTGGTTCATGATGTTTCCGGTGGGTTTTTTATTGGGATATATGCATTACTTGGGTTTGTTGCTGGGTATGTATGCGGCAAGCCGTTTAAAAATTTTTTTAAAGACAATTATTTTTTACCCTTTATAATAGTGGTTATAGTAAGTTTGATTTATCAGTTTGTGCTATACGTTACAACAATAATGTTTACAGGACAGTTGGAATTTTTGCATTATATACGCACAATAATTTTGCCAAAGACAATTTATACTGCATCACTTTCTATCCCGCTGTATATCCTTTTGCATTATATGAATAAAAAAATCGAACTACATGAGGAAAGATTTTCTGGTTTATTTAAAAAATCAGATGGAGATGAGAAAGAATGAGATATGACCTAAAAGACCTCCTAAGGGATGCCAGCACAGCTTTATATCGATTCTTTTCGCACCGCTTGTTGTGGCTTTTAGTGGTTATAGCAGTGTTGTTTTATATTTTATTGGCAGAACTTTTTAAGTTGCAAATTATAGAGGCGGAAACATTCCGCTTGGCGGCGCCGGCACGCACCGGGTATGTAACCCGTCCTTTACCTGCCTTGCGCGGCACTATTTACGACAGGCATGGGCGCCCATTGGCGGTTAACGAGCTGGCTTTTGTTGTGAAAATGGACCCTAGCGTTCGTATATCTAACGAAGCACTTTTGGAATTGGCCCTACTGTTCGAACGTAATGAAGAAGATTACGTAGACAGCTTTCCCATATCCCGGGAAGAGCCTTTTGAGTTTATTATTGCCGGTTCTACGGAAGAGCAAATACGCCGTCGCGAACGCCATTGGAAACGTGAAATGACAGTACCTGACCACGAAAATGCCACGGCAGAAGAAACTTGGCACTTTTTGCGGGAGCATTTTGACATATGCCCGGAACTTAGTAACCAAGATGCACGCCGCATAATGAACTTTCGCGCAAAAATTTTCGAGCAGCGTTTCCTTGGGTGGGCAGTAACATACGAGCCTACGCCAATTATTTTTGCATACAATGTATCACCCCAAACTATTGCCGCAGTAGAGGAGCAAAACAACTTTTTCTCCGGTGTATTTATAGATATACAAACCAAGCGGATATATCCTGCGGGCCGGTATGTATCACACATGATTGGCTTTTTGCGTCAAATAACTGCTCAACAGCTTGAACAAAACGAACATTTAGGCTACACTGCACAGGATTTGTTTGGTCGTGCGGGGCTGGAGTTATCCATGGAGCATTCCCTTAGGGGAACCCCGGGCCTGGAAAGGTTCGAGATAAACTCTGCAGGGCGCAGAATTAGTGAACCCGAGCGATATCTAGAACCCCAGCCCGGCAACAGAATATTTTTGACAATAGACTTGGAATTGCAAATAGCGGCTTTTTATGTGTTGGAAAATGCCCTTAGCGAAGCTATAATTGGGCGGTTAACCCAACGGCCCAGAAACGAACCCACTGTTACGTTGCAAGATGTTTTTATATCCTTTGTTAATGCTCACAACTTGGATATCCGCGCAGTTTTGGAAGCAGATTACGATTGTTATGCATACCCAATGCGCCAGTATATCTTAACTCGTTTCCCAGATGCTACTGCCCATACCCTTGTTAACCGCCAAAGGATACAAAGCATAATAACAGAAGGCATAGAGCGGCGGCGTATAAGCCCTGCAAAAATGTTATTAACTCTTCTTGGCACTGGGCAAATTACGGACTCTTGTGGTACAGTAGCTGCAAGGCTAGTTTCACAGCCAAACACCGCCCAAGATGTTCTTATAGAAAAAATACGTGCCCGTGAACTTACGCCTCAATTGTTAAATATCGACCCTGCTACGGGCTCGTTAATTATCACATGCGTACACACAGGTGCAGTTCTTGCAGCGGTAACTTATCCGTCCTTTGATAATAACAGGCTTGTAAATAATTTTGACAACGAGTATTTCACCCATATCAACAGCCTAGACCCTACTAATCCAATGATTAACCGCCCGTTTAGGGAGGCGCGCGCGCCCGGCTCTTCTTTTAAAATGTTTACAGCCACTGCGGCACTGGAGGAGGGGGTTATTGGCCCGGGTACCCGGATCCAAAGCAGGGGAGTGTTCACTGCCGCAGGCAGCCCCACCATACAAACCTGGAATCGCATAGGGCATGGTAATATAAATGTTATACAGGCAATTGCCGTAAGTTGTAACTACTTTTTCGCAGAATCGGCATTTCGCCTTGGTGGACGTGGGACTTCTACAGTACAGACGCAACAGGGTATTGAACTTTTAAATAAGTATATGGATTTTTTTGGCCTAAACGGCCATACAGGCGTAGAAATTGGCGACCATCCTATAGAGCTGCGCCTTAGGGGACATGAAGGCAATACTATGGCCTCCCCGGACTTGCAACGTTTTATATATATGGAGAGGAATCCATTTGCCCCAGCAAGCTCCATTGTTTGGACTGCCGGACAAACGTCTCAAATTTCTATAGGCCAAGGAATGAATGATTACACAGTGGCTCAAATGGTACGGGGTATGGCTGCAATTGCAAACAGGGGAGTAAATTACTACTTGCACCTTGTTGGCCATACGGAAAATTTTAGCGGAAACGTTACTCATCGTACACAGCCGAGGTATACACAAACAGATTTGGAATTTTCTGACTCTACATGGGATGCGGTAATAGAAGGAATGCGTTTGGTTACAGAGCCAGGGGCAAGCGGTACGGCGGTTGGTGCTTTTGCCTCGCTTCGCCCATATATAAGGGTTGCCGGTAAAACAGGTACGGCCCAGCATGGACAAAATAGGCTTTACCATTCTACATTCGGTGCATTTGCCCCTTATCAAGACCCGGAAATTGCCGTTTTTGTAGCTATTCCATTTGGTATTACTACTTCCTACAGGCAGATAGCGGCACAAGTTGCACGGGATACAATAAAAATTGCACTGGGCTTGCACAATGAACCTGAACATCCAGAACCACTTAATAAACTAAGAAGATGAAAACGGCATTGCGTTATATACATGGAGGAAGTTAAAATGGAACATACGCAGTATTTGAGGAGGATCATATAAAATGGAACATAGATCATATTCTAGTGGAGAAATTTAAATGGAACACACACAGTATTTGAGGAGGATAATTATAAATGCTTGCTAAGCAAATTATTACGATAAAGAGCCAAGGCAATGGTGATAGCATAAATATTATGCTGGACGATAGTGTTGATTTTGAAGCACTTACGGAAACCCTTCGGAAAAAAGTGTCCGATGCAAGACAATTTTTTGAAGGTGCAACTGCCAACATTGCTTTTACAGGGCGTAAATTATCGGAAGTTGAAGAACAATTGCTTGTAAATGTTATCACTACAGAAACGACAATGAACGTAACCCTTGTAGACGCCGCAGACGTTCCATTGCCTCCGGTGCCCCGGGCTCCAAGAAAAGCTGCCACCAAAGCCGGGACTGCTGTAAAAGAAGCCAAATCTGTTGCGCCCTCTACCTTAAGTTTTAACGAGAGCAACACTGCTTATTATCACGGAGGCCTTAGGTCCGGGCAAACTATTAAGTATGGGGGCTCTGTTGTCGTTCTTGGGGACGTAAACCCTGGCAGCGAAGTTATTGCAGAAGGGAACGTTATTGTGCTTGGCTCTTTAAAGGGGATGGCACATGCCGGTGTTTTAGGGGATACTACTTGCTATGTATCTGCACTGCTTTTGCAGCCGACACAATTACGCATAGCAAATCTCATCACATATGTACCGGCAGCACCAAAAGGCAAAAAGGAGCCACAAAAAGCATCAATTGCATATGTTAAAGACGGGCAAGTTTTTGTAGGCCCGCTATAAATAAAGATAGTCTTTCGCACTGTGAAAGCAGGGTGCGCCGATGTAAGTCGGCGGAGCAGGGATTTATTCTTTGTGTAGCGAGGGGCTTGGGCGTAGTCCCATCTAATAAGGAGGAGCTATTTAGTTATGAGCGAAGTGTATGTAATAACATCCGGTAAGGGTGGCGTAGGTAAAACCACCACTTCCGCCAATGTTGGTGCAGGGCTTGCCATTCAGGGCAAGAAAGTTGTTTTGGTAGATGCGGATATCGGTCTTAGAAATTTGGACGTGGTAATGGGGTTAGAAAACCGCATTGTGTACGACCTTATAGACGTTATCGAGGGCAACTGCCGTTTAAAGCAGGCTTTAATTAGGGACAAGCGTTACGAAACCTTGTATCTTCTTCCTGCTGCACAAACAAAGGATAAGGATGCGGTTAATCCGGAGCAAATGAAAAAACTTTGCGAACAGCTTCGGGAAGAGTTCGACTATATTTTATTAGACTGTCCCGCTGGTATAGAGCAAGGTTTTAAAAACGCCGTTGCAGGTGCAGATAAAGCAATAGTCGTTACCACGCCGGAAATTTCTGCCGTCCGTGACGCAGACAGAATAGTTGGACTATTAGAAGCGGCAGAAGTGCGTAATCCTTTACTCATACTTAACCGCATAAGGCCGGAAATGGTAAAACGCGGTGATATGATGGCTCTTGAAGATGTAACAGAACTTTTGGCAATTGATGTACTTGGGGTCATACCCGACGATGAATCTATTGTTATATCTACAAACAAGGGCGAGCCCTGCGTAGCGGATCAAAAATCCCGTGCGGGTCAAGCTTTTAGAGATATCGTTAAACGTATGCTGGGGGAAACAGTTCCACTAATGGATTTGGAAGCAGACACCGGTATAATAGCAAAATTTAAAAAGTTTTTTGGATCATAAGGTGGAGGTGCTGATATGAATTGGAATTGGTTTAAGGAATTGTTTTTCTCAAAAGGTTCATCTAAGGATGTGGCAAAAGATAGATTGCGTATGGTACTAATGCACGATAGGGCCAACTGCTCTCCAGATTTATTGGAAATGATAAAAAATGACATTTTAGCAGTTTTGGCAAAGTATGTAGACATTGGCGATATGGACTTAGACATGCAAATATCCCAAGAAATGTCTGATGATAACGAACCTGTATCTGTGTTGTGCGCAAACATCCCTATTAAAAATATGAGAAAGCGCAAGGAACTAGATGGTCAAGCTTAAAGATGCATTAAAAGCTTACGATTATTTGCTTTTTGGGGCGGTTATAGCCGTTGCTGTTTTTGGCATTTTTATGATTTATGCCTACGGCAACAGCTATAATACGCCTATTTCCATAAATGCACAACATGGCGGAGCTTGGGCGCGCCAGCGTATATATGTAATTAGCGGTGTTGTGTTAATGGTTGTTTTATCCTTCATAGACTATCATTATATTACGCGGTTTTATTTGTACATTTATGGGCTAATGATAGCACTTTTAGTTGTTGTAATGCTAATTGGCGCAGGTGCCGGCACCAATGTTGCCCGCTGGATACCCGTCCCCGTTCCTGGTATCGGGAATGTGAGTATGCAACCGTCCGAATTTGCCAAGCTGTTTATGATTCTATTTTTGGCAAAATTCTTCGACGTTAAAAAGGAAAGGTTTAACCATATATTATGGCTGGGTCTTGTGCTTATTCTTGTAGTAGTGCCGGTATTTTTTGTTATGCAGCAGCCATCCTTATCTGCATCATTAGTTGTACTGTCCATTTCAATAGTTATTCTATTTGTTGCAGGGTTGTATTATCGTACAATTTTAATTAGTATTGTGCTTATGGCACCAATTGCGATAATAGCGTGGTTGGATTTACAACGGGCACAGCCGATTTTTTTAACACAAATTTTAGGCGACTACCAGATGCGTCGTATTGAAACCTGGCTCAATCCTGTTTTTGGTTGCTATCATTTTATGCAGACTCAACAGTCTTTGTATGCTATAAGCTCTGGCGGGTTAACCGGCATAGGTTTTTTAAATAATACCCATGTAATACATGGGCATAACGATTTTATATTTTCCTTGGTCGCTAACCAATTTGGCTTTGCCGGCGGCGCAATTCTACTTGCAGTTATAGCACTTATAATTGTACGATGCATTTTTATTGCATTGCGTGCAGCAGATATGGAAGGCCGCCTTATTGCGGCAGGCGTTGCGGGAATGCTTGTTTTTGAAACATTTGTACATGTAGGCGTTACCACAAATTTTTTGCCAAATACCGGTATGCCATTTCCATTTGTATCTTTTGGCGGCTCTATGATATGGGTGCATATGATGGCTATTGGAGTAGTACTAAATGTAGGTATACCTCGTAAAAAATCCATGTTTAATGACGAAAATTAATGTTTGCTATATTTGTCTGATAGTATTAAAATGCTATTGTGGATTAAAATTCTATATATTTATGTAAAGGTGGATGCCCTTATGAACATTGCATTGATAGCACATGACAACAAAAAGAAATTGATGGAAAACTTGTGCGTAGCCTACAGGCATATTTTGTGTAAGCACATAATTTATGCCACAGGTACTACGGGTCAATTATTGGAAGATGCCACCAATTTGCAAATTAATAAGTATCTTGCAGGTCATTTGGGCGGGGAGCAGCAGTTAAGTGCCCAAGTTGCCTTAAACGATATAGACCTTGTTATTTTCTTGCGTGACCCTCTAACCCCAAAGCATTACGAACCAGACATAGGCTCGTTGCTGCGCCTTTGCGATGTTCATAATATTCCTGTTGCCAGTAATTTGGCTACAGCGGAAACTTTGCTATTGGCCCTTGATCGTGGAGATTTAGACTGGCGGCTTAATCTGAGAAGATAGAAGCATACGTATTTTCTGTAAGTATCCCTAAAATGTAGTATAGTGTTGACGTCATGTTTGTTATGTGACTAAGGTGTGTCTGGAAGGACAAAATTATTTTTCTGTGATAACAACCAAAGTCATCATAACTTTTTAGATAATTGTGGTGACTTTTTGTTTTTCACTACATTGTTCACATGATACTCATTGCTTGACAAGGGATTTATTCTTGTATTATCATATATACACAATTTAATACACACATCCAGAGAGGTGGAGGGACCAGGGCCCTATGAAACCCAGCAACCGGCGGACGCACGGTGCTAACTCCCCCGGCATAGACATATAGCCGGAAGATGTAGCCTAATATGTTTATTTAGTGCAACGTCCATAATGGAGGCCCTGTTGAGGGCTATTTTTTTTACACTACAGTAATTAGCAAAAGATGCGCACTTTCGCTTCCCTTGGCAATGGCCTATAAACCCCTTGGATGAAAATTGGATAAAAAATTTCAGGAGATGATTTATTATGAAAAAACTATTATTGGCATTTGTACTTATGGTATCACTTGGCGCATTGGCTGCCTGTTCCTCTGAAACATCATTGCCCGAATGGGCAGAAGGCGAAGTTTTTACTATTGTAATTGGCGCAACGCCGCGGCCTCATGAAGAAATATTGGAGTATATTCGTCCATACTTGCTGGCAGATGGTGTGCGGCTTGAAATTCATCAGTTTACGGACTTTCCGGTGGTAAACCCCGCCCTTGCGGATGGTACACTTGGCGCAAACTATTTTCAGCATTTGCCGTTTTTACAGGCTTCCCCTTATGCAGACCAGTTGCACATGCTTGGGCTTGTTCATGTAGAGCCTATGGGAGCTTATTCACTTACGTTAAATGATATCAGTGAACTGCCACAAGGTGCTACAGTCGCCATCCCCAACGATGCTACAAACCACGGGCGTGCGCTGTTGCTACTACAAGCCAATGGCTTGATTACTGTAAACCCGGATGCGGGTATTCGTGCAACATACACATCTGACATTACCGATAACCCTCTTAACTTACAGTTTAGGGCTTTGGATGCGGCAATTTTGCCTCGTGTATTAGAAGACCCAACCATAGATATGGCAATAATTAATACCAACCACGTACTTGCCGGCACAGATTTAAACCCTACACGCGATTCCCTTATAATGGAGTCTTCAGATTCCCCATTCGCAAACGGGCTTGCAGTACGCACAGTGGATAAAGACCATCCTGCACTGCAATTACTGCTGCAACATTTACAATCTGAAAGAGTGCGCCAGTTTATTTATCGTCAGTATGATGGCGCGGTAGTGCCTGTGTTTTAAGATTGCCCCATAACAGAGTAATGTTTATAATGGCTACACATTTAAACGAATGACAGGAGCCATATTATGAAAATGACACCTTGCCGCCCCCCTTGGAAGGGCACAATGACTTCACGGGAACGGTTTAACAGACAAATGAATTTTAAGTCCGTAGACCGCAGTTTTAACTGGGAATTTGGCTATTGGGAAGAAAACTATTCCCAGTGGGATATTTTTGTTAAAAACGGCATAACCGACGAGAGACAGGCAAATGAGTATTTCTCTTTCGATTATTTACCATCGGTGTGGGTTAACAACTGGATGGACCCGGGTTTTGAATACAAAGAACTTAGACATACAGACAGCACCATCATTATTCAAAACGATGATGGGTTAACCGCCGAAATTCCATTAAAAGGCGCAGGGTCTTCTATTCCGCATTTTACGGATTCTGCTATCAAAACCCCAGAGGACTGGAAGCGGGTTAAAGAAGAGCGTTTTCGCCTAGATAGTCCCGGGCGAAATATTAATGTAGACGCCATTTTAAAATCCCACCCCAACAACCGAGAATATCCTCTTGGGATAGATTGCGGTTCTATGATTGGTAAAATCCGTGATATGCTAACCTTCGAGGGCATATGCTACACCTGGGCAGATTATCCGGACATGTTAGAAGATATGGTGGAAACTTGCTGCACTTTGGTAGAGCAATCTCTTGATAAAGTGCTGGGCAAAGTGGATTTCGATTACGCCTCTGGCTGGGAAGATATCTGCTTTTGTCAAGGGCCGATATTACCCGTATCATTTTTTGAAGAAATTGTCGCCCCTCGTTACAAGCGGATAGCCAAGAAGCTTCACGACCATGGAGTAAATTTATGGTGGACAGATTGCGACGGAGACGTTCGTCCGTTGATACCTATTTTCATTGAGTCAGGTATAAATTGCATGTTCCCGCTGGAAATAAACCACTCGGGGCATCCAGGTGAATTGCTGGATAAGTACGAGGGTTTACGCATAATGGGCGGTGTAGACAAAATGAAATTAATCGAAGGCCCGGCGGCAATTAAGCCCTACTTAGAAAGTTTAGTGCCCTATGTAGAGCGTGGCGGCTTTATCCCATTTTGCGACCATCGCTGCCCGCCGGATGTTACTGTAGAAAATTATTTGTACTATTTGGACTTAAAAGAGAAATTGTTTGGAATGTGAGCCGCCCCCTCGTCAAGCAGACAGACAAAAAGAAAGATGAGACCCAGAGTAAAACTTTGGGATATTATTAATGATAGACGCTCTTTCTTTCAAAACAAACATGTAACAAAATAATAACCACCCCAAAAAGTTAGACATAAAATTAAGCAACATTGAATAAGGATTGAGTTCTGTAGCTAACAGGGCTTAATCCTTTTAATTTTTTTTGATTCGCCGATGGTTATAGTACTCCATATATTCATGAAGTTCATTGATGAAATGCTGTATGTTGTCAAATTTTTGCAAATAAAGCAGCTCTGATTTTAGCAAGCCGAAAAAGTTTTCCATAACGGCATTGTCTAAGCAGTTAGCCTTTCTTGACATACTCTGAATGATTCCTTTTTCTTTAAGCCTACGACGATAATCTCTCATCTGGTACTGCCACCCTTGGTCTGAATGCAAAATAAGGTTAGTGTCATCAGGGATTTTCGCAAACGCTGATTTTCTGCAATCAAGTCTTCTTCTACTTTTGGATCAAGTTTTTTAGACCTGCTATTCGATGGGCTTTCTTGTGCTGTCGCTCGACCTCGGCGTTCCACATATCAACCAGACGCACCTTCTTGAAGATATATTCTTTCCCATGCTATCAGAACATCGTGTTTTAACTCGAATATTCGACCTGCTTCTCGATAGCTTAGATCGTTTTCTCGCATGTATTCTACTGCTTTTTGCTTGAAATCACCACTGTAACGCTTTTTCGGTTTTCCTGGATTTCCTTTTGGCATGAAAATGCACCCCTTTGATAGATAGTATTTTATCATACTGTCTAACTTTTGGGGTGCAGTTCAATATGCGCTGACTTTTATTTTTTTTATTAAGTATTTTTATGCCTTTGCGATCTTCACTTTATCAGGGGTCATAATATGGGTACAGCTCGTTCCCTTTATCCCCTTTCTCCCATCTGGTTCAAACAAAAAAGCATTTGCAATGACACCCGCTAAAAAAACGCCGTTGCTTGCAATGGAGAAAACCATGTCGCTATCGTCGTCGTCATCATCTGCGACAGATTGAATTAATGCGTGCTTCATTAAAATAAAAAGTTGTTCTGTAACCTCTTGTTGAGAAATTCCTATTTGCTCAATTATTTCATTTTGGCTTATTCTTCCCTTTGAACAAATAGCGGAAAAAATTTTAATTGCTTTGTCGTTGGAGAGAATTTTTATTAATCCGCTTTTTGTTAAATCGAATGACATAATATTTTTTATGTATTCGATGTTATTCATATACATTCCAAATCCTCTGCCATCCGCTACAAGTAAACAATCAGCTTCAGATGTAAAAATCGAAAGTCCGTCGTTTACATATTCTTCACAATTATTAGGCGTGATAATTTTCCCCATTGTTTCTTGAAGTAGATTAATTTTAGCAAAAATTCCATCGCATACTTCCAAGGCTTTATCCATGTACATTTTACTTGTCATGTTGCCTTCATTACCGATTAATATATCCGCTGATATACTAAAAACCTTGCATATATCGGGGATGACGGATATATCTGGCAAGCTATCGCCTTTTTCCCATTTGCTGACCGCTTGTGCGGATACTCCAACCGCTTCCCCTAACGCTTCCTGTGTTAAATTGTGTGTTTTCCTTAATGAAGAAATTTTTTCTGAAATGTTTATCATTCCGGTTGCCTACCTTTCAGGATTTTATTTTATGAGGTTCTCATATGCTTTATTATAATTATCGCTTCACTTGAAAACCATAACCCATTTGGATAGTTGAACAACCGCCAGTAGAATCAATTCAACCACATAATTTTTAGTATACGGACTTTTCCATTATAATTGGCATTTGTTAAAACGTGCTTAATAGTTGCTCCATCCATGATGACGTGGTTCATATTTGGGTCATAAAATTTGCAATGGTAAGCGGAATGTTTATTATGCCGTATTTGCCATTATACCGTGCGAAAGCGGTATCATTGTCAATGCGCACAACATGCTCAAACATAAACGGAATGGCAACATTTCCATTTGTGTCAATGAGCCCCCACATATCCCCAATATACACAGGGATAGTGTCAAACACAAAAAATACGCCACCCAGCCCACTGCCAAAAATAAAATCTGTGACTAGATGGGGATAATCCATTACTGCAAACTTACCGCTATGTGCATCGTCAGATAAAAACTCTGTGCCGGCTTCGGTAATATCACGCACGGTCGAATCTACCAATTGCACCAGCATGATTCCATGCGGCTCGCCCCAGGCAAATGAATCTGCCCATTCATGAATTGGGCGTAAATCCATACCGGAATAATCGCCAACTCCTCCAAACCCAAGCAGCGTTACCTGGGGGTCATATACCCATCCTCTGCCAAGAGGCCCGTGCCCAAATGCTAAATCCTGGGGCCAGTCTATTATTTGTCCTGTTACACTGCAAATAAACTCTCCGCCATGGCATTCGGTTGAAAAAAAGCAGCAATAGTAAATAAAATCATACTCTAATATAGGCTCTACAACCCAAACAATTGAATTATTTTCAGAAAGTTCTGTGTTATCAGTATACTCATGTGGTTCAATCTGCTCTTGATTTGATACATTTGTTTCCGGTATTGTGTCTGTGTCGTCCGGGTTTCTGTTACTTCCACAGGCCGATAAAGCTATTGCAAAAAGTGCTACAGTTAATACAAGAATTTTTACTTTTTTCATTTTAAACCTACCTTTAATCCAGTATAAATTTCCTTGAGTATACCAATTTTTTTGGTGCCGGGCAAATTAGTATAGCCAGCTATAAAAAAGTTTGCAAATATTCCATTTTTAAGGGATAATCCAATTGTAAAATGCTGTATGATAACAACGCAAAATCAAATTGCTATAGCGTTGCATCCAGCTTTTTGAATAGTGATGGAATAATGTGACAGGAATGGAGAATAAAATGGTCATACGAAAAATGACACCGGAAGATCGCATCCAGTATATGGGAATTTGCTCAACTGTGTTTTTGAGCATGGATCGTGTAGATACAAGGGCGCAATTGAAAGACCCCCAAGCCCATAAAAAAGAAGATGACGGCAATGACTATTGGGGAGCATTTGACGCAAAGGGCAAGATGCATTCTGCCATGAGTGTAATCCATTACAACATGCTAATGAATGGCAATGTAGTAAAAATGGGCGGTATAAGCGGTGTTGTAACCCGTCCCGAGTCACGGGGGCAGGGGTTAATCCGCAAGATATTTGATGTGGCTTTCCCGGCTATGTTGGAAAATGGTCAGACATTTTCGTATCTTTACCCTTTTTCCTATGGCTACTATCGTAAATTTGGATATGAAATTTGCAACACATCCAATAATGTTAACATCCCTATAGCAGAAATGCAGGGCTATTCATATCCAAAAACTATCGAGCCATTTGAACCCGGTGACGATGTTGCCCCCTATGCAGAAATTTACGAAGAGTTTACCCGTGACCGTAACTTGGCTATAGTACGTAACAAAGATGCCTGGAAGCGTATGCTGGATCGTGACCCATACAAAAATTTGCAATTTACATTCCTGAACCGGGATGCCGATGGCAAAGGCGACGCATACATCCTATATGAAACCTATAAAGCCAGTGGTGATGGAAACCGCTTAAAAGTAAAAGAGCTTTGCTGGCGTACCCTTGAGGGGCTGCATAGTATTTGGGGGTTTTTAGCCAGGCTTGGAGCAGAGTGTGAATCTGTAGAGTGGAATGCACCTTACGACGTCAACGTACATGCCTTGTTCCCGGAAGCTTATAACGTAAGCTGGAAAAAAGGTGCTGGTGGTATGAACTGTATATTAGATGTATCTGCCGGGTTATCTACATTGCGTGCGCCGAATGGAAACGGACAGCTTACATTTGATATAGTGGATAATTACCAAAAAGCCAACTCTGGCATTTACACAATCCAATGGGAATCCGGAAACATAACTGCATGCAAAACAACGGAAAGCAATATCGCTATGGCTACAGATGTGCAAACTTTAGCCCAATTGGTAACGGGCTACTTATCCCCGGAAGAGGCAGCTTTGAAGAAGAGTACAACTGTATACAATAGCCATTTGCAACTTTGTCAACTATTCCCAAAACAGAAACTGCATATGACAGAGGGGTTTTAGTTCCTCAAAAGACCAAAAAGCTTATCTCATGGAGTAAGAAAAAGGCATCTGCTCAGGGCAGATGCCTTTTTAGGGCTCGATAAAACAGCCACTCTAATTTCCTTTTTCAATTTCCACGGTTCCCGAGAACTTGTCGATTTTTATTTTTTTCCCTTCTTTTACAATTTCTATGATTCTGCCATCGTCTTTTATTTTTTTCTTCTTCTTCTTTTTCTTTTTAGAACCGGTGGCAAATAAAATCCCGGAAATGGGGATTATTAGCCATCCCCATGCCCACCAGCCAAAGAAAACTCCAAGGAGAATATACAAGAAAGGCGAAAGTGCCGTAATTTTTTGAAGTCCGATTCCGGAGCTTAGTATCGGAACTATAGGGATGATGACCCATCCCCACGCCCACCATCCTAATGTCCACCATTCGGGCTGCCAGAAATCCTGTGTTATTCCCATGATGATATATATGAAAGGTGCAAGGGGTACAAGCTTTGTCATATGTCTTTTGAAGCGCATTTGAATGTTGATTCCGTAATCCTGGTCTAAATCGTCTAAAACGATTGCGCGTTTGCGTTCGAAACCGCTAATTAATTCTTCTGGGTCGCCTAAGCCATCTTTAGCGGCATCGAATGCCTCGTCGAAAGACAGCCCTGCAGCCATGTAGTCATTTACGCGCTCGGTCAAATGGATGCGCAGCTCTTCTTTTTGCTCTCGCACATTATCGTTTTCTACTACGTCGTAAAACAAATCATTCACAAACTTGGAAATGCGCTGCATGTTCATTGTTACCCCTCCATCCTTTGAATGTGCCTATCAGTTTGTCAACTATGCCAGAAGTATTGTTCCATACTATCATGCTCTCGTTCAAACTTTCGCTTTTTACTTGCCCCGGCGTGTAGTAACTGCCGTTTCCGGTCCTGTTCATTACTAACATTTTTGCTTGTGTCAAATTAATTTCTGCGCGAGTTTTCATCATTGTTTACCTCCCATTTTAAGATTTTGTCCATAATTACTTTGGTCATTTCCCATTTGATTTTGTTCTCTTCAAGACATTCGATACCTGCTTGGGTAAGTGTGTAGTATTTTCTTCGTCCTCCTTGGCTTTCGTCCCCCCAGTATGACGCAATTAGTTTATCTGCCTCTAGGCGGCGCAAACCGGAATACAGGGTGGCCTCTTTAATTTCGCAGGCGTCATTTGTGATTTGTGATAGTGTTTTACTTATGCTGTAGCCATAGCCATCTTCCATAGATATAATTTTTAGCAAGATAATGTCTATGTGTCCGCTTATTAGGCCAGACGGGTTAATTACTCCGCTCAATTAAGTTCCTCCTTCAACATATTATTGTGCGATTTGTATTATTTGAATTTGTTATTACTGTGTGACATATAGTAATATACATGCTGAAATTATATTTGTCAACACTTTTCATAAAAAAATTTTTTCAACAATGTAAAAAGGCCGTCTTGCTTACCAAGACAGGCCCATACGGCACATTTTATTACTTTCCAGACAATATATCTTCAAGCTTCTTAACCCGCTCTTTAAGATGTTCTATCTCTGTACGTACGGATATTTCTTCTTTAGTATTTCTTGCGGGTTCTCCTACAATAGTGCTATCGGGTGGTATGTCTTTTATTACAATGGCTCCTGCGCCTATTTTAGAACCGTTGCCTACTGTAATTGGCCCTAATAAAATTGCGTCGGTGCCAATGATAACATCGTTACATATTGTAGGGTGCCGCTTGCCGGTATCCTTACCGGTACCCCCCAGGGTCACACCCTGATAAATTGTCACATTGTCCCCAATTTCGCAAGTTTCCCCAATAACTACCCCTGCACCATGGTCTATAAAAACTCCGTTGCCAATTTTGGCACCCGGGTGTATTTCTATGCCTGTTAAAAAACGAGAATGCTGCGAAACAGCTCGGGATAAAAAGTATAGCTTCCATCTGTATAGTCTATTTGCGACTTTGTGAAAGAACATAGCCCAAAACCCTTGGTACAAAAGTACCTCTATATTAGAACGTATTGCAGGGTCTTTTAGACGAATGGTTTTTATTAGTATTGCTAGTTTCAAAGAATAATCCCCCTATTCATGTGTCTTGTAGCCGGCAAAGCTAAGCATCTGTAAACATTTTGGTAGAAAGATATCTTTCCCCTGTGTCCGGCAGCATAACAACAATATTTTTATTTTCGTTACCCGGGCGCAATGCCACTTGCATTGCTGCCCATACTGCTGCCCCGGAAGATACACCCACCAAAAGCCCTTCAGTCCTTGCCAAGTCTCTGCCAGTGGCAAAAGCATTGTCTCCTGTTACTTGTATAATTTCGTCGTATATGCCTGTGTTAAGGATAGCAGGCACAAAACCAGCCCCTATACCCTGTATATCATGCGGGCTTGGCGCACCGCCGGACAGTACCGGAGAGTCGTGGGGCTCTACGGCTACAATATGCAAGTCTGGGTTTTTTGACTTTAAATAACCGCCGGCCCCGGTTATGGTACCCCCGGTGCCGATGCCTGCAACAAAAATATCTACTAATCCGTTTGTGTCATTCCAAATTTCCGGGCCTGTTGTTTTTATGTGAATTGCCGGGTTGGCAGGGTTATTAAACTGCCCGGGCATAAAAGCATTTGGTGTGGCGGCAACAAGTTCCTCTGCTTTGATAATGGCTCCGCGCATACCCTTTGAGCCTTCTGTTAAAATTAATTCTGCCCCATAAGCCTTTAGTAAATTACGCCTTTCCATGCTCATTGTATCCGGCATGGTGAAAACAACCTTATACCCTTTTGCAGAAGCTATTGCGGCTAACCCTATACCTGTGTTGCCACTGGTTGGCTCTATAATAACGCTATCTTTATTCAATAGCCCTTTTTCTTCTGCATCATTTATCATAGCAAGGGCAATGCGGTCTTTTACACTGCCTGCTAAGTTAAAGCTTTCTACTTTGCCCATAATATTTACATTTAAATTATGTTTGTTTACAAAGCGTGATAACTGTAGTAATGGTGTGGCACCAACAAGCTCTGTTGCATTTTTATATATTTTTGACATTGACATGCCTCTTTCCATTTTTATCTCTATTATCTATTATCTGTAAAAAGGTGACTTGGTGTCAAGGTCTGATTTAGAATGAAAAAGCATATGACCCATACTACCTACAAAGTCTTGTCGTACTAAGCCAAGAAAACGGCATTTACCCAAATTAAGGGTAAATGCCGTTTAGTGACTACTAGAGCCTTTTTTAGATACTTAAATAGCAGAATGGGTAAATACAGCAATAGCAGACATTGGAATTACACAAACTGCGCCAAGTGGGTTGCCCCAGAAGAAACCTTCATCGTTGTCGATGCCCAAAGGGGTCATTTCGTCGGTGCAGGCACTACCAACAGGGCAAGCTGGGGGTGCGCCCCCGTGCCACACTGTTTTGCTACCATAAAATAATCTACTCTACACTCTTAAGGGATTCCACCATGTCTATATCAGATATTTTAAAATGTGTCACAAAATTTACAAACAATGCAAACACAAATGAAAGTACAGCGGCATAAACAAAACTCATTACATTCATATCTCTTGGGAATTTGATCATATTAATTTCAATTGATGAAATAACAAAGCTATTTAAATAAAACCCGCTGATTAAGCCTATAATAATGCCTATGGTTGTTACTGCAAGGTTTTCTCTGCCAATGTACATAGTAGTTTCTCTGTCTTGGAAGCCCAATACCTTTACAGTAGCCAGTTCCCGCCGTCTTTCTGCCAAATTAATTATTGTCAGGTTAAACAAAACAATAAATGAGAGTGCGCAGGAAGCTACCAATAGCAAAATAGTTACAATGCCCAATGCGTCTGTAGAATCTCTGACATTGTCTGCCCTGGCAGACATATTAATTACTGCACGTACCTCGGTAATTGTCAAAAGTTCACGTTCGTCAAATTCCCCTTTAACAAGTAATATATTAGGATATAAGGCAATCTCAAATACTTCAGCATAATACGCTGGTGACATATAAACATAATGGAATACATAGTTTTCTACAATGCTCTGTACCAAAACCTGATAGGTATCACCGCCGCCGGTTCTAAGTTCTGTAATATCACCAATTGAGACGCCCAAATCACGGGCCAGTTTTTCTGTTAATACTGCGCCATATTCTGGCATGCTAACGGGCGTACCATCAGGGGATGTTAAATTAATGAAATGTTGTAATGAATTTATGCATTCCGGCACAATAAGCGAAGCCGCAATTTGCCCTAAATCTGTTCTAACCGTTACGGCCTCTTGCCGGGAATACAGCCTTGACTCGGCTGGTATTAGTAAATCCAAATCCAGTCTTTGTTCTGGATACCTAATTTCCTGTGTATGAAAGATCATGTCATAGCGTAGTATCTCGCCAAATTGTAAATCTGCGACACTGCCAAGGCTGGTACGCATACCAAATGCAGTTACAATAAGTGCCGTACAGCCTGCTACACCTATTAAAGTCATGAAGAAACGGCGTTTGTAGCGGAAAAGATTCCTTGCAGTTACTTTGCCGATAAAGCCCAACCTTCTCCATATAAACGGTATACGTTCGATGATTACACGCTTACCCGGTTTGGGGGCAATAGGGCGTAAAAGTTCTGCCGGTACACCGGATATTGTACGCACACATGTAATAATTGTTATTGCCAACACGGACATTACGGACGCTAAAACAGCAAATGCCGAAAGCCCCCATGGCACAGGAGTTTCGATAGGGGGCATAGAATACAAATGCCCATATGCCCCCGCAATAATATGCGGGAACAATTGACTGCCTATTGCAACTCCTACTATACCGCCTAAACCGCCGGAAACGCCTGCATACAATGCATATTTTACAATAACTGAAAATGAGCCAAACCCCAGTGCTTTATAGGTTCCTATTTGTGTTCTATGCTCTTCTACCATACGTGACATTGATGTTAATGACACAAGAATGGCTACCAAAAAAAATACTATAGGGAATACATATCCAAGCTGTTGAAGGCGCAGAGTATCTTGAAAGTATGCATCAAAGGCTGTGCCGTCTCTGCGTGTGAAATAATGCCATTCCGGTGTAGGCATAAATTGCGATGCCACTAAGTGATCATAAAGCTGTGTTAACCAGGTATACTGTGTTTCCCAATTTGCTTTAGCTTCCAGTGCAAAACCCAAGGCCTCTCCGTGAGAATCTTCTGTTTGACTAATTGCATAATCAAGCTCTGCTATTATCGCCCTTATCTCCATAATCTCGACTTGCACATTTGCAATTTGCGAAGCCGCATTATAAATTTCTATCTCAAATGCTTCTATGCGGGCATCACCGGTTGCCATTAACATTGCTTTCCATTCTTCGGTTAAATCGTCATATTCTTGTGAAAGGTTAAATACATCCCGGGAGCCTTCCATTAAAACATAAATATCGGTAAATACTTGAAGTGCATAAGCAGTAGGATGCAAATAAGCATAGTAATTTATTATTCCATTGCCAAGTGTTGTCCGCCCCCGCTCAAATGTAATAAATAAAGGTGACGACACTACGCCAACTATTGTAAATTCGTTGGAAACAAAAATTGTATTAAAGTGCTCCATATTGTCTAAACTTAGAGCAATGCGGTCGCCAATATTATAGCCGCTATCATTTAATAGACGCCGCTCAACGGCAATCTCATCATATGTTTCTGGGGTTCTTCCTTCTATTAGTGTTATGCGGTTAAGTGTGTCCGGTAATGAAAATGTTCTTACAGGGCGCAGCTCATCTGTAACAGATACATATACATCCACACTGTTGGAGGCCATGACTTGGGCAACCCTCTGGGTATAATATACCGCCGCAATATCATCGTCTGTAAAGCCCGTTACAGACCTTAAACGCAAATCATGTAATCCATGCTCTATATATGTGCTGTGGGCAACATTTCGCATATTAATTGCAGTTGCTTGTATGCCTACTACCGTCATTGCGCCAAGAGCAGTTATAAGAACAAGGGAAATAAACCTTGCCTTTGTACGGGTAATTTCACGCAATATATCTTTCCAAAAGGCGTTCATATACTCACCACTCTATTTCTTCAACTGGTGTAGGATTAGGGTTATCTGTAACATGCTCGGCTTTACCGCTTTTTATTTTCACAACTCTATCTGCCATAGGTGCAATGGCGGAGTTGTGTGTTATTACAACAACTGTCATGTTGTTTTTTCGGCATGTTTCATGAAGTAAAGATAAAATGCTTTTGCCTGTTTCGTAGTCCAACGCCCCTGTGGGCTCGTCGCATAAAAGTAATTTTGGTCGCTTGGCTAAAGCTCTGGCAATTGCTACGCGTTGCTGTTCCCCGCCGGATAGCTGTGAAGGAAAATTATTCATACGGTCGGCAAGCCCAACATCTTGCAAAATGGTTTTAGGGTCATATGCATTTTTGCAAACATGGGTTGCAAGCTCTACATTTTCAAGTGCTGTAAGATTTTGAATTAAATTGTAAAATTGGAACACGAAGCCAATATCGTTGCGCCTATAAATGCAGCGGTCACGCTTTTTTTGTTGTGTTATATCCTTGGAAAATACAATAATATTGCCGCTTGTAACTGTGTCCATGCCCCCAAGAATATTTAACATAGTGCTTTTGCCTGACCCAGATGGCCCAACAATTACATTAAACGCTCCACCTATAAGAGAAAAACTTATTTCATCCAAGGCACGGGTTATTACATTACCGTTGGTGTATTCACGTACTACGCCAACAAACCTGATAGCATTGTCAGAATCTTTACGTTTTGATGTTTTACTCAAGTTACACACTCCTATAAAATGGGGCACCCCCTTGGGGTACGCCTTTTTGTTTTAGAATAAAATTAAAGAAATAGGCATTATAATCGCAATAGCCGTAACGGTGGCAAAAATTACAATGGCTCCACCGTATTTCGCAACTTCTCTACTTGTCAGCCACTCTTTATTGCTCCATAGCATAGCGGCAAAAGCTGAAGCCGACGGCAATATAATGGCATAATGCAGTAGTAGTATAGATGTTGCGGCTACAGCCGGAAGGTTTGCCCCTGCGGCGGCACCAAATGTAACAACAATAGGCATAAGCGTAATGCCCACTATAGTATTCAATGCAAAACTTGTGGCAAAAATTGCAACCAGCAGCATGATAATAAAAAACATAATAGCCGAATGCCCGCCAAGTATAGGATTAAAGGCGGCTATCATCATATCTATTACCCCGGTAGCAGGGTCTGTTAAAGCTCCGGAAAGGGTTATGGCAGTAGCTACCATAAGATAAATTTCCCAATTCATGCTTTTGGCTGCAACCGCTCTAAAATCTAAAACGGGCTGACCATCGGCCTTTAATGCGCACATAACACCTATTACCAATACGGCAATGCCAAGAGGCCCAAGGTTGTTTAATAGTCTGGTTAGTATAAAGCCGTCGGGTATAAAACTGGGTAAAAGTACAAGAAATACGAAACCTAACATGCCATAAAAATTAGCTTTTTGTAGTTTGCTCATGGGCGGCAAAGGGTTCCTGTTAAACATTTCGATATTGATATTGGCTATGTTGCTCATATCCGGCTTAAATACAAATTTCATAAACAGACAATATACGATAAATACAATGACAGAGAAAATAAAACCAAGGAGCATATATTCGGGTATTGGCATTGCTATCCCCGATGCCGCTTCAAAAACACCAAGTATTGCAAGAGTGGAGCCTGTAAATGGTAAGGATGCCTGACCGGATATAGCACCCAAGAAAGTGCCAATAATCATTAATGTACTGTATTTATCTCCGGGCTTATAGTTAAGCTCTTTTAATACAGAATGAAGCACCGTCCACATAAGTATCAAAGAGGGGGTTACATTTACAGCAACAGATAATGCATATGTGGCAAAAATAAAAATGAAACTAAATACCACAGGCCTGTTATTGGAGATTTTTCTGGTCAAAAACCATCTTACAATGTAGTCTGTTGCGCCCACATGTTGAGGCGAACCAAATAAAATCATAGAAAAGAGCAGCAGGGCAGGTACCTGGTTGCCAAATGCCGATGTTGCAACTTGTCCAAAACTTGCATAGTCTGTAACACCAAATGCTACCAAGGCAATAAGGCTGGGCCATAAAAACCCGACAAAGCACCATAGCCATACAGCACCAACAAACACACCTAAAACCTGCATTCCTACATCTGTAAGAGGTTCTATAGGCGGGAAAACCCGACCAAAAAGAAACATTAAAAACAGTCCAATTGTAATGTGTATATAAAAACCTACATTCCTGGGCTTTATAGCCTGTGACATAATATTGCCTCCTAAATAATTACTTAAACGTTTCGTGTTTCATCATGTTTTTTGCATTGATGGAAAGAGTAACATAGATGCGTGAAACTTTCCACATATTTTATCATATATTGCCCAAACATATAATCCTGTCGTTTCCGGAGAAGTCTAATGGAAAAATGTGTTTATCAAGAGTACTTTAAGAAAATGTATTCGCTTCATGTGGTCGTAATTATTTGCCATTTTACGTTTATATGAAGCTAAAGTGCGGCAAATTGTTTGACATTTTCGCAACATCGTGTTATAAACTTTCAAACTGTGACTTATACTAAATTCACGAAATAAAAAATTTATTTCGATTACATAATAAATGGGGGACTGAAATGAACTACAAAGAAATTATGGAGCTAACCGAATGGTTAGAAAAATCGTCATTTACGTCTTATTCCTTATCTATAAATGGCGTGCATATAAGTGTAAGCAAGCAAAATGCGGTTCAAAATCCTGATATTGGGCATACTTCGGAAACTGTACCTGTACCACATACACAAGATATCATTGCTAGTGAGCCGCAAGCACAGCTTGCAGCCTCTCATATAATAAGTTCGCCTATAGTGGGTATTTACTATGAAAGTGCAAGCCCAGAAACCCCGGCTTTTGTTCAAGTTGGTCAGCATGTAAAAAAGGGCGATACCTTGTGCATACTTGAAGCTATGAAAGTAATGAATGAAATAACAGCCGATGTAGATGGTGTTGTAACCGAAATTTTTGTATCCAACGGGGATATGGTAGAAGCCTGTATGTCTTTGTTTGAAATTGCAGTTTCTTAAGATTTTGAGATGAGGGTACGTAACATGTTCAGTAAGATTTTAGTAGCAAACAGAGGGGAAATTGCAGTACGGATTGTTCGCGCCTGCAAAGAACTTGGCATAGCTACCGTTGCAATTTTTTCTAAAGCTGACAATGAGGCTCTTCATGTACAAATGGCAGACCAAGCTGTATGTGTAGGCGATTCTCCCAGCAAAGACAGTTATTTAAATATGCACAATATACTATCTGCGGTACTTTTAACCAAAGCCGATGCTGTGCATCCGGGCTTTGGTTTTTTGTCGGAAAACGCTATATTTGCAGCAATGTGCGAAGATTGTAACGTTAAGTTTATTGGCCCATCTGCGGCTTCAATTGATGCCATGGGCAATAAAGCAAATGCCCGTGAGGTAATGAAAGCAGCCGATGTGCCCGTTATTCCGGGCAGTGACGGAACGGTGGACTCTGTTAATGAAGCCGTAAAATTTGCCAATGAATATGGGTATCCAATTTTACTAAAAGCCTCTGCAGGGGGCGGCGGTAAAGGCATACGTTTATGTAATAACGAAGATGAACTTAGAAAAAATTACGATGCCGCAAAAGCCGAGGCACGCTCGTCTTTTTCTGACGATTCTATATATATGGAAAAGGCAATAATTAACGCCAGACATATAGAAGTACAAGTCTTAGGTGATGAATACGGTAACATTGTACATTTAGGCGAACGCGAATGTTCGATGCAAGTTCATAATCAAAAAGTGTTGGAAGAGGCACCATCTTCTGCCATTAGTCCTGAGTTAAGAGCCAAACTTGGCGAAGTTGCAATTCTTGCTGCCCGGGCTTGTAACTATGTAAATGCCGGTACGGTGGAATTTTTATTAGACAAAGACAATAATTTTTATTTTATGGAAATGAATACACGAATACAGGTAGAGCATCCTATAACAGAAATGATAACCGGCATAGATATTGTAAAAGAGCAAATTTCAATAGCTGCCGGGCAGAAGTTGTCTGTTAGTCAAAAAGATATACAGCTTACCGGTCATTCTATAGAATGCCGTATAAATGCCAAAACCACAGGGCTTATAGATTATATGTTCTTGCCCGCAGGTGGTTTAGGTATTCGTGTAGATTCCGGTATTTACGCAGGGTATACCGTGCCGCCCTATTATGACTCTATGATAGCTAAAGTGATAAGTCACGGTAAAAACCGAACTGAAGCCATTGCCAAAATGGAGAGGGCTTTATCTGAATTAGAAATATCCGGCGTAGAAACAAACATGGATTTACAGTTGCAAATATTGAAACATAGCAGCTTTATAAATGGCGACTACTACACTACCACTTTGACACAACTTATAGAGTCACAGGAGGTGGGTTTGTGAAATTGTTAAAGAAAAAAAAGAACAAGGCTATTGTGCGCAGCTTGCGATTGCAAAAACTATTTGGCGATTCCGCCGCCTTTACCTCAGCGAAATACCGAAAAAACAAAGCGATACACCGTCTTGTCAACATAACTCAACATTATAGGCCGGAAAGTAGCCCAAATGTGCCTGATGGCATGTGGGTTAAATGCGGTAAATGCCAAGGTGTGTTATATAATAAGCAGTTAGGCAAATATAAGATATGCCCAGATTGTGGGGGGCATTTTCGTATTTCCGCTTGGGAGACAATTAATTTTGTTGCAGATTCCGGCACTTTTGAAGAACGGGATAAAGATATAATTTCCAACGATCCTATAAGCTTTCCGGGGTATGCACAAAAACTTGCTGCAATAAACGAAACTTTGGATATAAAAGAAGCCGTTGTAACAGGCCGCTGTTGTATACATGGTATATCAATAATGCTTTGTGTGATGGACAGCAATTTTATTATGGGTTCTATGGGCTCTGTAGTAGGTGAAAAAATTACCAGAGCTTTTGAACAAGCTACAGCAAACCGCTTGCCAATTATAATTTTTACAACATCCGGCGGAGCCAGAATGCAAGAGGGTATTATCTCTTTAATGCAGATGGCAAAAATAAGTGCTGCGGTAAAACGTCATTCGGATGCTGGATTACTATATGTAACGGTGCTGACAGACCCAACTACCGGGGGCGTTACTGCAAGTTATGCCATGCTAGGCGACATTATTTTGGCAGAACCCGGGGCATTGGTAGGTTTTGCAGGCAGAAGAGTTATCGAACAAACAATAAAACAGTGTTTACCTGACAATTTTCAAAGTGCAGAATTTGTATTAGAGCATGGCTTTATAGATAAAATTGTACACCGTAAGCATATGCGTGATACACTTGGGCAAATTTTACAGCTGCATAGCTATCAGCAGATAATAACGGACAAACATAAAAATGCCGGTTTCCAACACATTTCAAAGCCATACGATACAGAACCGTCAGCAGTAGTTGAAATTGCCCGTAAACCAACCCGTCCCACATCTAAGGAAGTAATTTCTTACCTGTTAACAGATTTTATAGAATTTCATGGCGACCGCAATTTTCGTGACGACGGTGCCATTATAGGCGGCATTGGATATTTAAACGGTAGGCCAATTACTGTTGTCGCAACCCAAAAGGGACATAATTTGCAGGAAAATATGGCATCAAACTTTGGTCAGCCACATCCGGAGGGTTACCGTAAAGCATTACGCCTTATGAAACAGGCAGAAAAATTTGGGCGGCCTGTTCTTTCACTTATTAATACCAGCGGAGCATACCCTGCTGCAAGTGCAGAGGAAAGAGGGCAGGGGGAAGCCATAGCGCAAAATTTATTTGGTATGGCGGGTTTAAAAGTGCCGGTTATATCTGTTATAGTTGGCGAAGGCGGCAGCGGCGGGGCATTGGCACTTGCTGTAGCAGACAAAGTATATATGTTCGAGTATTCTATGTATTCGATATTATCGCCGGAAGGTTTTGCAAGCATCTTATGGAAAAATTCCGAACGTGCAAAAGAAGCCGCCGCAGTAATGAAACTGCGCCCTAAAGATTTATTAGAATTGCAGGTAATCGAGGGGATAATCCCGGAAGTTCCCGGCGGGTTTGATAATGATATATCCTATTCCTTGGATTATTTAAGAGAGTTGCTGGCACAGGAATTTGAAATACTTTCGCATAAAACAACGGATGATTTGCTAAATTATAGATATAACAGATTCAGGAAATTTGGAGCGTACTAAGCAATATAGGAAGAGGGTTTATAATGGGGAAGCGAGTTGTTGTTATTGGCGGCGGTATCGCCGGGCTTTCTGCAGGTGTATATGCGAAAAAATGTGGTTTTGATGTAACCATTTTAGAGAGCCATAGCATTGCAGGCGGCATTTGTACATCTTGGAAGCGAAAAGGGTACCTTTTTGAAGGCGCAATGCACTGGCTGACGGGTTCAAGTAAAAAAGAACCCCTATATAAACTATGGAAACATATTGGTGCCCTAAATGACGATGTGGCTATACATCGTTCGGAACCATTCAAGGAATACAACTACAAAGGCACTCCTATCCGGCTGTACCGAGATGTTGATATGACAGAAAAGCATTTAATTGAACTTTCGCCATCAGACGAAAAAGAAATTAGATTGCTGTGCAAAAATATCCGTAAAGTGCAAAAGCTTGTCATGCCTCTTTGGGATGTACGCGGAACCAAAGTAACAATAAAGAACAAGCCTACATTAAGGTTACTTTTCCATGTTTTGTCTGCTAACCGTGCCATGCGCAAAGCTTCTATGGTACCTAAAGAAGAATATATAGGTCGGTTTAAACACGAGGGTATACGTGAATTTTTCGGGCATCTTGTGGCAGGAAAACATAGTGCCACATGGCTATACTTCTCTATGGGGGCACAGGCCCGTGGGGACGGTGGATTCCCGGAAGGCGGTTCCATGCCTTTTGTGGGCCGCATTGTAAAAACCTTTAAAGAAGCCGGGGGCAAAATTGTTTTTAACACAAGTGTCAACCGCATTGTTACAGAAAACGGCAAGGCTGTTGCTGTCGAAGCCGGTGATACAGTTTACCCTGCGGATGCCGTAATTGTTGCCTCTGATACCATGCAAGTGGATCATTTGTTTGATACACCGCCCCAAGCACCATGGCTTGAAGAAATGCGTGCCGCAGCAAAACCAACCATGTGTACCTTTGTTTCCTTGGGTGTAAATGCAGATTTAACACATTATTCTAAGGACTGCACTTATAAGCTTGACAAACCCCTTAAAGTTGCCACATGGGAGCATGGGTACATGGGCGTTACCAACTATGCTAACGACCCGGCTTATTCACCGGAAGGTAAAGCGGCAATGACCGTACTTCTTATTAGCGAAAGTTACGATTTTTGGAATAAAGCCAGGGAAGACAACCGATACAAAGAAGAAAAAGATAAAGTTGCTGCAGATGTTATTGCGGCCCTATCTGAAAAAATGCCGGAAATAGCCAACAACGTCGAAGTCTACGACGTTGCAACCCCTTTAACTTATCAACGGTATTGCGCCAGTTGGAAAGGCTCTTGGATGACAATGATGGCCCATAGCATGAAGGTACGGGCGTATCCGTCTGTGGTATCAAACCTTTCCGGTGTATATTTTGCAGGGCACAGAATGAGGGCACCGGGGGGCTTACCTGTTGCGGCAATGAGCGGCAGAACCGCAGTGCAGTACCTTTGCCGCGATACAAATACACTGTTTATCAGCGAAGAATAAAACATGGAAGTGCATTTGTTTAATACGTCGGATAATAATTTTATAAAAAACTTAAATAAGCTATTATCATATACACATGATATAAAGCGCAATATAAGTAAATCATATACAAAAGGCGCAATGGCATTATGTGTTTCGGACAACGCTAAAATAGGTGTTGACATTGAACAGAAAATAAAACGCTCACTGGGGACAATGGAGCATTTTGTCCAAAAATTCCGCACCTTTCAAATAAAAAACATACCACCCCAGATAAACGAGAGGTGGTTCTACACAGCATGGACAGGTATGGAAAGCTACTTCAAGCTGGATGGTGCCGGTTTTGGCGCTGCAAAGGATTTTATTTTGGATATTCAAAATCAATCTGTTTGGCGGGGCAGCAAAGAAATTGCCTGGATGGAATATTTTGAACTTAATAATTACATTTTTTGCATCTGCAGCAATACGAAATTTTTGAAACAAGACGTACAGTTAAATTTTTACGGTTGGGAGGGTTACGGTGAAAAATTATCTTCTGATTTTCTCGGGTCAGGGTTCTGAACGAGTTGGAATGTTTAACGATGTGTTAAAAGAACCGACCATGCTTAACCGGGTATTGGATGAGCTTAATGAGCAGCACGGCATAAATCTCCGTGATGTAATAACATCAAAAGATTCTGCAGTTATTGCCCAGAATAATCAAATTTTACTAAGCCTATATCATTATGTTATGGCGGCATTAATTACAGAAAAAATAGGCTATAATCCAGCCTTTTGTATGGGGCATAGTTTTGGGCAATTTTCGGCGTTAGTAAATTCCGGTGCAGTAAAATTTATAGATATGATAAGATTTATAAATAAGCGTATGGAGATTATTAATTCCGACAAAGTTGATGTTAAAGCTTCTTTTAAAAGCATACATGGCATGACATTGGAAGCCTTTGAGGATTTTCGAATAAACGAAGGCCTTGCAGGGCAAGTGGAACTGGCTTTGCATAACCAAAAAGAACAAATTGTATGCGGAGTAACAAAAGACGGGGAAGAAAAACTTACTCTTCTTTCTGCCAAATACAACTATGTGCTTAAAGACGTGCATGTGTCCAGGCCATATCATACGTTATTTATGGAAGAGTATAATCAATTGTTACTTCCACACATAGACAGCTTGGACTTTATGTCTCCTGCAATTCCTGTAGTGTTAAACCATTCTAAAAAAGCAGTTTCAGATATTATATCGTTGCGGGAAGAAACTAGAGTTCAAATGATAAAGCCTGTGTATTGGTACGATAGTATAATAAATGTTTTGGACAAAGTTGATGTATTTGTTATTGTAGACCCAAGTGAAACACAATCTAAAATACTTAGGCGCATTACAAACAAAAAAGTTCTTAACATAAATAACATGGGCGCCATAAAAATGATAGAGAAAAAAGGAGTATAGCAAATGCCGGATGACACAAAAAAAATTGCATTGGTGACAGGAGGCTCCAGAGGCATTGGGGCAGCAATTGCACTGGAAATAGCAAAAAATTATCACGTTATTGTTAATTACAACAGCAGTGCGGAAAAGGCTTTAGAAGTTGTAAAGCAAATAACCGAGGCTGGCGGAAGTGCAGAAGCAATACAGGCAGACGTAACCATAGAAAGCGATATAACAAAAATGTTCCGCCACATATGGAACACGCACAAAAATTTACACCTGCTTATAAACAATGCCGGTGTTACTGCAGACGGTTATATTATGACAATGAGCTTAGAATCCTGGAACAAAGTAATTAATACAGACCTTACTTCTGTTTTTTTATGTACAAGAGAAGCATTAAAGATAATGTATAATGTAAAAACAAAAGGCAAAATTATAAATATTGCGTCCGTTAGCGGTGTAGTAGGGCTTGAAGGGCAAGCAAATTACAGTGCGGCAAAAGGCGGCGTAATTGCCCTTACAAAAAGTGTTGCAAAAGAAGTTGCTAACTATGGAATAACTGCCAATGTAATTGCCCCAGGCTTTATAGAAACAGACATGGTAAAAAAAGTGCCCCAGGCAAAAGTTACACAAATTGTTGACAGTATACCAATTAAGCGTGTTGGCACTGTGGAAGAAGTAGCAAAGCTTACCGCCTACCTAGCCGGAGATGATACTACTTACCTAACAGGAAAAGTATTTACAATTGACGGCGGCATGGTTATTTAACATAACAAAAATAAAAACAAAACCTAAGGAGGATTTTTAGAATATGAATGTAAAGGAAAAAATTGCGGAAAGAAATCAATTATGTCAATCTATCCGCGAAATAATAGTGGACAGGCTTATGCTGGACATTTCTGCAGATTTTATCAGTAACGACCAACCCCTTGTAGGCCGTGGCTTAGAGCTTGACTCTATCGACAGTTTGGAAATTTCTGTGGCAGTAAACATGGAAATGGATGTAACAATTACCGACGAAGACAGCACTACTATTTTCAGTTCTGTAAACCATCTTGCAGATTTTATAGAAAAAGCTCGTGAGAAGGTGGAGGAATGATGAGCCAACAACGTACTCATCAGTGGATAAAAGACAGACTGCCCCATCGTTGGCCTTTTTTACATGTAGACCGGGTTACAAAAGTAACCGAAAAAAGTATCGAGGGCTATAAAAATGTATCTGCATCGGACAGCGTATTTTTGGGTCACTTCCCGGAAATATCTATTTTGCCAGGGGTTATTGTTGTAGAAGCCTTGGCACAACTAAGTGGTATATTTCTTCTTGTTGGCGAGGAAGAAGACGGCGATGCAGATATTGCATCAAAAATTGGGCTTTTAACAAGTATCCGTAACTTTAAATTTATTAAAACAATAGAGCCGGGGGACCAGCTTCTTTTAAAGTCTATACTTAAAGGAAGTAATGGGGATTGTTATGTATTTGCGGTTTCTGCCTATGTAGATAAGCGCGAAGTTGCCGTTGGGGAACTACAGCTCTTTTTACAAAAGCGGGAGGCGGTTACCTGATGTTTGGAGAAATTACTTTCGAATTTTTTCAGGATAGCGACGCCCAGCAAGTTGCAGATTTGTTAAACAGAAACCGCTTTCATACTGCCAGAAACAAGCATATGACGGCAGAGGATTATTTGTTTACACAGCGTAGCCGTGGTGTATGTTTTTCGGTAGTAGCTAAGAAAAATGGCAATGTTATTGGCCTAGCCGGGGCTTATCCTACATCTGACCAACATGTGGCAAAAAAGCATCAGGTATTTGTGGGTACCTTTTTGGTTGATATGCGGCACCGCCTTTCCTATTCAGTAATAATGGGGTTGTACGATGGACTAATGAAGGGGCTGGAAAAAGGCGACTATAAAGAAATATTATCGGGTGTAAGGCCGCAAAACGAAGGGTCATATCATCTTATGCTAAAGTGTGGCTTTGTACTTTTGGATGAAACTCCAAACGATTTTGGACGTATTGGGATGCATAATTTCTCCCCTGCATTTTCAAAATATGCAGGCCCCCAAAGCACAGAGGTAAACAGTAATACCTTTTTTTCCAGCTTACCTGTAGTAGATAAAAAAGAGGCACGAAAAGGAAAAGGTAAACAGCGACTTCACGAACGATATATAGAATGCGATTACAAACTTAACGGCAAAGATGTAACCTTGTTGTTTGACATTATTAATTTAAGAATTGACGGCGCAATTGTCCCAAAGAAAATGAAGTTTTACCCAGACTTTGGTTCACAGGGCAAATATATAATAGAAAATTTAGAAAAGTCCAAACAACATAGCACATCTATAGAGTTGGTAATGCAGCCGGAGTCGGGCCTGGATAATATTTGTTATGATATTACCTTAGAGCCGGGCCAGACAAAGGTTATAGAATGTTCAAAAGACGTAAGTGAACTAAAGTTCACATATTCCGGAGGATGGTACAGGTTATATCCGAACCACTTCGAGGATATTATAATTCCAAAAGAGCCGATTGCTTTTGAATATGGAAAATTGTCAGCTATACTGGAGCCTTCCACAGGTTTTATAACTTTAGCAGAGGGCGAAAGTAAATTGGCGACACTAGTATGGCCCTGTGCGGTGATACCATATATCGAAGGGATATTTGCCCCGCGTGTAAAGGATTTGCAAGTCAAACAGCAAGATAATTGCTTGATTATATCAGAAGAAACAGAGAGTTATATACTGACGCGAAAGTGTCTGCTTTCGGAAAATAACATGAGTATAACCACAACTCTTAAATGCCAAACAAAGGATTTGCATGTAAGGCCCATATCTCAAGTGTACGCCAAAAAAGGCGTACAAGGGTATACGTTAAAATCCGGGGAAAAAGAAATGGCTTTTGGTGCATCGACTATAAAGCATGAAGGTTACGAATACAGCGATTACACCTATTGGGATACAGAGCCGGAACGTTTTGCAGATTTTCCTGTAGAAAGTATATCTCTAAAATATCCGTCGTCTACTGTTGACATTGTAATTGATAAAAAGTGCAAATTTATCGACCATGCCCCAATGTTTACATCCACATTGGATTTTGACCCGGAACAAACCCTGGAAGAGCAAGTTATAGAGCAAATGGAAGTTTATTACCGAACGGAGGAAATGTAATGCTTACTGAAATAAACAGCCTTTTTGGCGGCTTTGCAGAACTAAAAAAAGTAAAGGGCAACCAGGTAGTTAGTGTTGCCAATGACAAACAAGCGGATTATACCAACATAAGAAACGATGTGGGTATTTTGCCAATGACATTCACAACATACTACAAAATAACCGGTGACGAAGCAGAAGAAACATTAGATTATCTGCTTACAAAAAGCGTGCAGTATTTAAACTATGGACAAAACCGCATGTGCTATTTCTTAAAAGAGTCCGGTGAAATTGCCGCATTTGTTACAGTTTATAAAAACGACGAAAGTTTTTTAATTGAAGCTTTTAATTGGGACACCCAAGCCGTTGAAACTATACTGGCAAAAAGCAACTTATCCTATGACAAGCTGAACTATAGCTGTATCTTGCTGGAAGGTTTAGACACAATTAACTTTATGGCAGATGCGATGGAGCTTACTGTAGATTATTTTGTGTATCAAAGCCATCAAGATCTAGATTGCTTTGGCAAGGATATTATAATTGCCCGTACAGGATATACAGGAGAATTTGGCTATAAGCTGATAGGGGATGTTGAATCTATTAAGCATATTTGGGGGAATATTTTGCCCGCACACAAAAGCAAAGTAGTTGGATATGACGCATTCGAGATGTGCCACTATGAAATTAAGCAGCCGTTTTGGGAACTGCCTTACCTGTCATTAAGCAAAAATGCCTTTGAAGTAGATTATCACTGGCTTGTAGATTTTAAAAAAGACATCGATTATGTAGGCAAAGAGGCATTGCTTAATACAAAATTTGCAGAAGCCAACAAAAGAATTATCGGTGCTTTGGCAGATGCGGAATCTCCCGTTGGTAATGATGTAATGCTGGAAGGTACTGTAGTTGGTAAAGTAGTTGACAGCAGACTATCTTACGGGCTTAACAAATATTTAACCATGCTTCTTGTTGATAAGGACTATGCACACGCAAACATTGCCTTTGAAACAGCAAGCGGACAAAAACTTGTTACAACTTCTGCACCATATATTTTCCCTGCCAGCTGGTCTGCCGGTAGATAGGTGATTACAATGAGTAAAGAGCGCATAGTTATAACTGGCATGGGCGTTGTTGCTTGCAACGGGCATACACCAGAAGAGCTAACAAAAAACGTAAATGCCAATATCAGTGGTATAAAAGAATGTACACGGCACGATATGTCCGGGCTAAAAAGCCGGCTTGCAGGCGAAATCGACTACGAGCCGTTATATAAGATCTTGCCCAATGTGGACGATGTGGAAAAAACCATTTATTTAGCATATTACGCTACACAGCAAGCCATTGCCAATGCTGGCATAGATTTTTCATCCACCGACAAAAACGTTGCCATTGTTATTGGCAGCCTTTTCGGTGGGTTTAATACCTCTGTATATGTACATGAGGAATTTTTAAAAGACCACAAATTGCAAAACATAGATACAGGTGCTTTAGAGTACTTTAGTCCCTGTAGTATCCCAAGCTACCTTTCAAAGAAATTTGGCATAAAAGGTGCAAAAATTGTTGTAAGCAATGCATGTGCGTCTGGGGGAAGTGCAGTTGGCATGGCCTATGATTTGATACGTTCGGGCCTTGCAGATATGGCAATTGCCGGTGGCGCAGATGAACTTAACCGTTTATCTTTAGCCGGGTTTAACAGCTTAGGTGCCCTTTGCCCACAAAATTGTACCCCTTATACCAATAGCGCAGGTATAAATATTGGCGAGGGCGCGGGTATTTTTGTGTTGGAAAAACTAGACGATGCACAGGCCCGTGGCTGTAAACCCCAGGTAGAAATTGTCGGATACGAGTTAAACTCTGACGCTTTTCATATTACCTCCCCGGATCCTAACGGGGAAGGTGCTTTCCGCACAATGAAAACAGTGTTAGACCGCAATAATATCCCGATAGAAGAAGTTTCTTATGTGAACGGGCACGGAACGGGTACAATGGGCAACGATTCGTCTGAAACAAAATCTGTAAAGCGTTTTTTTGCTAACAGCGAGAAAGTTGGCAAGCTTACAAGCAACAAGGGTGTGCTTGGTCATTGCATGGGGGCCGCCGGTGCTGTAGAATTTTTTGTAGCATCTCAGTCTATAGTAGATGGCATAATCCCACCAACATTTCATTCAGAAAAGCAAAAAGAATTGCCTGGCATAGAAATTGTTAAGGAAGCCACACCGGATCCATGTTCTTTTGTTCTTTCAAACTCCTTTGCGTTTGGCGGTAATAATATAACGGTGGGTATTTCTGCACCAGAGTACTTTGACTTTGACAAGCTTGATAACATGTTAGTTGATGACGAAGTAGTAATTACCGGTATTGGGTGTGTAGGTAACAAACACACTTCTTTTGAAGAATATACCGCAATGCTTACCAATAACGATACAGAGTTTTTGGCTAACGAAGCATACCGGGGCAAATATAGGTCTGTTTATCATGGAGTAGTGCCGGAATATGATTATCGCCGATATATGTCTCCGGACTTTTTTAGGAAGACAGACTTAATTAGCAAGCTTTCTTTAATATCTTCGGTATCGGCAATAAAAGATTCAAATTTAAAAATAATACGTGCCAACGAAGAACGCATCGGCCTTATTTACGGCACGGGAACCGGCCCAATTTCTACAATAGAAAAGCTGAACTTAGAAATTGTACAAAATGGGCTTGCAGGAATGAATGCATTCTTCTTCCCAAACAGTGTATGTAATGCGGCACCGGGTTATATAACCATGAACAGCCGCATAAAAGGCACTACTATTACCATAAACTGCGGCGGGGCCACATTTGCTTCCAATATGTTGTATGCTAAACTAATACTTTTACAAAATAAAGCAGATTATGTAATTGTAACTGTTGCAGACGACTATAACGAGGTTTATCATGCGGCATACGACCGTATAGGGCATCTTCCGGGTTCAAGCAAAGTAGAAAATTTCTTTGGTGATACAAATACTACAATACTATCACCGGGCAGTGTTTCCGTAATGCTTGAACGGAAACAAACAGCTGCGGAGCGCGACGCAAAAATGTATGCCAGAGTTGTTGGGGGCACATTAACCGGAAGCCGCTCATCTGAAAAAGGCCCTGCATCAAAAACTGCTGCAATGTATGAAGCATTTGAGTCTACTCTTGCGGCAGAAAATTTAACAGTGCAAGACTTAGATGTATACTTTACAAGCGCAACAGGCAGACGCTCTACAGATATGATAGAAAAAGAAGGGGTTATTGACAGACTTGATAAAACAATAATTTCTTCCCCGCGTCAATTTTGCGGAACCAATGCCGCATTAATACCCGCCTATTCAGCCCTTTCAGCAATTGCGGCGTTTTCCGGAATGCCACTGTATGACATATTAAACGGGCAAGCTGTTACGCAGACAAGTAAAATAAAGAATGCAATGATAGCCTCACATTCTTTTGATGAAACATTTGGCAACCTAATATTATCCAGAGTTTAAGCAGGGTTAAACCCCTGCTGTGTACATATACTTACAGTTTGATACCTATTTCCCCAGCGACAAGAGGGATGATTTCCCCATTATCCTTTTGTATTATTAAGCGTCCCATATGGTCTATGTCAACCGCCAGGGCTTCAAAGGGTTTTTGAATTCCTGTAACGGTGACTGTTTTCCCTAGCATCATCAGGCGTTTTTTGTACTTAAAAATAGTAGTTTCGTTGTCAAACTCATTTTCGAAAAGTAATATTCTGTTTGCAACTTCTGCAATAAGCCTGTCTCTTTTTATTGTTGGCTTGCTTTCGTCAAATAGCGACCCTGCAGTATGTTTTATTTCGTTTGGGAAGCCTGCATCAGGTGTGGTGAAATTTATACCGATACCTACAACTATCCACTCGGTATCGCCGCTTTTAAAATCCGTTGCTGCTTCTGATAAAATACCACATATTTTTCTTCCGTGTAGTAAAACATCATTGACCCATTTGATTTGCGGTGTTTTACCTGTAGTTGTTTCAATGGACTCGCATACAGATACGGCAGCATAAAGGGTTGCCAAAGTTGAGGAACCACACAACTGCTGCTGGATTGGACGCAAAATAATACTCATATATATCCCATGCCCTGGGGGCGAAAAAAAACTGCGGTTATACCGCCCCCTTCCGGCAGTTTGATAATCTGCAATAATTATTGTGCCATGCTCTGCCCCTGATATAGCCAGTTCTTTAGCTGTGTTGTTGGTAGACCCCATGCAGGCATGAATATTTATTTTGCCGGCAATGGTTTTATCCGACAAAAACGGAAGCATGCCTTCCACAGATAGAATATCCTTCATAATTTCACCACTTTCTTATGTATCATAAAATACCATAGTATCGGTAAAATGTACATCTATACTGCCCTTTGCAACAAAAATGGAGTCGATTAGTTTTGATAAAAGCATTTTTTTTATTGCGGTTTCGGCGTTTTCAAACTCTTGCTGCAAATTTGGTATCATTGGTGATAAAAAGGTATTTGCGTGGTTAAAATCGCCGGCAGCAAGTTCATTTGTTAACTTGTTTTTAGTATGTATAAACTGCTCCAATTCATACTCTTTTTTTACTATTATTTTAGAAAGCTGCCTGGAAGTGAAATTACTTTGGCTGGTTAATGTTTTTACAATTTCGTTGCTTAATATGGCTAGTTCATTTTCCGTCTTGGTAATTTGTGTTTTTATGTTGTGCAAGTCTCTTTTGCTATTCTGCTGTACTTCATTTTGCATTTCCATTATTTTCAATGACAAATCCGGTGCTTGCAAAGAATTTATGTACCGATAAATTTCTTCTAATACAATTGGCTCCACTTTGTTTTGGCTGAACGTGCGCTGCCCGGTACATGGAATGGTTGCCTTACGCCCAAAGCAGATATACTTTGGCTGCAAATACATAATTGTTTGATTGTCCTTTTTTCTTGTCCACTTTTTTGCTGCATATCTGGAGCCCAAGTTTGCGCCACAAACAGCACATTTAGCCAACCCCACAAAAAGCAGGGGCCCTTTAGTTTGCTTAGGGTATTTGCCAGTATTGGCTCTTCTGGATTCTCTTATTTCTTTAGCGTTATTCCACAATATTTCATTAATAATAATAAGATCTGGTATTTGCTTTTTTGAGTAAATCCAATGTTCGGAAGCCACACGCACGCTTTTACCACGGGCAGACGGCCTTTTGCCCGACACATAATAGCCCTTGTAAATAGGGTTTTTAAGCAGCGACATAACAGTATTGGTGGTCCAGTAGTTACCTTTTTTTGTTTTTATTTCATGTTGGTTAAGATATTTTGCTATCCTATGTCCACCATAGCCGTTTTCGCAAACAAGCTTGAAAATTGCTTTAACAACTTCGCTTTCTTTTTCATCAATTGCTAGTTTTTTTAGCCTATATCCCTTTTTATTTTCATTATCGGATTCTATCAGTTTGTAGCCAAAGGGCGGTACGCCACCACGAAACTGCCCGTCCTCAACCATTTGCTTATGCTTTTCTTTTACCCGGATGGAAGTTTTTTCGCTTTCGCCGCCAGATTGCCAAAACCGTATGTAGTTTATAAGCTTATCTACTCTGTTATCAAACCGCTGCTGGCCTTCTTTAACACTCCAAACTTGTATGCCTTGGTTTACAAACCACTCTACGATAAAGGGCGTTTCGTCTTCCCGCCTCCCTAAGCGGTCAAACATAAATACAAGCAAAACATCAAACAGCCTGTTTTTCGCATCTGTACGGATTTGTTGCAAAATGTCCCTTTGCTCGGCAGATTTATGATACCCGGATACCCCTTTTTCGTAATACTCCTTTACTAAAACCCAGCCAGTCATCGAGTCTACAAACTCGTTGCAAGCTATTTTTTGCATCGGGATGTCATTTTCTTCTACTTGCTTTTTTGTAGAAACACGATAGAGGCAAGCAATTTTGGTTTCATTTTGGCTTTTTGTTGTCATGTATCACCACAAGCCTCGCGCACATTCCGCTCGATATATAAATTCGATAGTACTTGTATAATATCTTCATCTATTTTTTGTCCTTCTGCCTTGCCTTTTGGAAAGTGAAGGCTCACCCATGTTTTGTGCTTTTCATTGTAACGTTGCAATATGATTTTATCTACTGTGTGTGTAACGTTGTATCCTATACCTTTAATAATAATCTCGTCCATGTTTATCTTCTCCATATGGGCGATATAGTCATTTATTATATGCAGTTTATTAATTCCTAGAAACTTGTCATTTCCGCCAAACTAATCATAGATATCTTGTCAGGAAAGTCATCAGTTGTACAGCAGACGGACAGTTTATAGTCATCCACCGGATATTGCTTAAAAAAGGGCGTTGCCCCATGGTTGGTATCTGTAAAGGAAATTCCATTATCCGTTACCGCAAAGAAAAAAGAATTTAATGGGGTGGAAAGCCCGCTTCCCAGCCATTTTATGTAACTTTCTTTAAGGGTCCACAACGTAAAAAAATAATCAAGACGTTCATCTGTTTTTTTTGCAAGCAAATCCTCATATTCGCATGTGGAAAAAAAGCGTTTTGCTATTTTAAAATCAATTTCTTTAATTTGTTCTACGTCAATTCCAATTTCTTGTTTACTAAAAGCGCAAGCGACATAATCACCGGCATGAGAAATGTTATAGTGAATAGAGGAGCCTTTAACATAAGGCTTCCCTTTATCGCCTTTTAGTATCTCTATTTCTTCATTTTTGTATGAAAAGTCTTTATGCAGTATATGACGAAGAATAAGCTCACCGTATAATGTGCGCAAAGCATCTTTCTTAAGCCTAAACCGCAAACATTTCTCTCTGTTCTCTTTTGAAATGACTTGTAGTAAATGATTAAATGTATCTTGGCTTAGAGTATGGTCAATTTTAGACAAATAAATTGTGTTTTTATACATATTTTATACTCCGAAGTTGTAGGATGTGTGCTGTGAAGGGTAGAAATAACGCTACAAATACTTACTTTATACGATTGAAATTATACATCATAAGTGTGTTTACCCATTCCGGTACGACTGCATTTTCGACTAAATCATAAACAGGATAGTATGGTTTTATATCAAATACAGGGGTTCCATTAATAGCATCAAACCCTTGTACTTTAACTACATTTTGCTCAATGGAAAGTAATTTTACAGAAGCTACCCCAATAGTGTTTGGTCTATTCTTTGACCTCTGAGCAAAAATTCCTACATTAGGCATGTCGTCACGCTCTTGGGGTCGTCTAACCAAATGTTTTTCTTTAATGAACTCTGCTTCGTTAAGATGATAGATAACCACGATATGGCTAAAGCCATCTAAACCTATTAGTCCGTCTTGAAATTCCTTATCTACAAATATCTCAGAAATAACTTCGTTCCAATTTGCTTCGTCTTTGTTTGCTCTTGTTGATTTCACAGTACCTATGAACTCAATCATAATAAACCTCGTCTAATATAATTTTTTGCACGTATCTCAAGCTTGTTTGTGGTACATAAGTGCGCCATTTGAATACACTTTACACAAAACGTTAATCTTCTTCTATATGATATTTTGCTTTTATCCGCTTCTCAATATCTTCCGCAGATGGTAACGTATAAGCCAATTCTTCCGGCAGAAAATCGGACAGCTTATATTCGGCAATGCCGATGGGCTTGTTGATGTCCTGTAATGCGTATTCGGCAGTTAGCTTATCTTTAGTTTTGCAAAGGATAATTCCGATAGAGGGGTTATCAAGTTCGTGCTTCACTTGTTTGTCTAATGCAGTCAGATAAAAATTCATTTTGCCTGCGTATTCGGGTAAAAACTTCCCTCGTTTAAGTTCGATTGCCACATAACACCGCAGACGCAAATTATAAAACAAGAGGTCTATTTCATAATCGACACTGCTAACATTTACAATATATTGATTATCAACAAATGCAAACCCTGTGCCGAGTTCCAATATTGTCTTGGCTATGTTTGCCACCAATTCGTCTTCTATTTCTTTTTCCATGATGCGTTCGCGTTGTTCCACAAAATCAAAAACGAATGGGTC